>Ga0265298_10002208_pt1 | contig 27480 bp, 22 predicted proteins | sample AusTroGonzalo_MG_3_FD_193486 | JGI IMG/M metagenome (GOLD analysis project Ga0265298, IMG submission 193486) | Bovine rumen microbial communities from tropical cattle in Woodstock, Queensland, Australia - Gonzalo_01 | ecosystem: Host-associated > Mammals > Digestive system > Stomach > Rumen ...
CTTGCTTTCTGTCTGAAGTCATGTGAAAATTAATTAAAATAATTAATTAATTGGAGAGTGCATGATGAGCGATATCGGTTTTTCATTCAGGGACAACAGCGGAACTTTTACAGCAGAAGAGTTTGAGAAGAGGGTACTTGCAAACGCAGAAGCCCTTCACGTGGCTCAGAAAGGTGAGGACCGCCATGCAATGAGCCTTGGCTGGCACAACGTTGAAGAGTGGGCCGGAGACAAGTGGCTTACAGCATACGAGAAACTTGCTGAAAAGGTACGCAAGGAAGCAGATGCTCTTGTTGTGATTGGAATCGGCGGTTCAAACCAGGCAGCACGTGCAGTCTACGAAGCACTGGGCGTAAAGTCAGGTGTTGAACTTGTCTGGGCAGGAAACTCAATCTCAGCCCATTCAATCAGAGAAGTAATCAAGTCACTTGAAAACAAGAAGAATATCTACATTGACTGTATTGCAAAGAACTTTGAGACCCTTGAGCCGGGAATCGGATTCAGAGCAATGCGTGACGTTCTCAGATCAAGATACGGCAAAGACTACGCATCACATGTAATCTGCACTTTCACAGAAGATACACCGGCATGGAAGATGGCCCATGAAAAGGGATACGAACTTCTTCCGTTCCCCAAAAACATCGGCGGTCGCTTTACCGCCCTTTCTCCCATAGGCCTTTTCCCCCTCTGTGTAGCCGGCATGGACATCCGTAAGATTGCAGCCGGTGCAGCAGACATCAGGGCAAAGCTCCTTTCAGGAAAGGACGAGGACAATATTGCATTAAGATATGCCACCGCAAGAACCATGCTTGCAGAGAAGGGAAAGACAGTTGAACTTCTTTCCTACTTTGAACCCAGGTTCTTCAGATTTGCAAAATGGTGGAAGCAGCTTTACGGCGAATCAGAGGGAAAGGACGATAAGGGACTTCTTCCCATGGATACCTGCTACTCTGAAGACCTTCATTCACTGGGCCAGTTCGTCCAGGACGGAACTCCCATGCTGTTTGAGTCATTCCTCGATGTAAAGGAAAGGGAAGAGGGCTATGTTCTGAACGCAGACGATGTGAACGACGGCTTCTCCTACCTTGACGGAAAGGATTTCTGGGAGATCAACAAGGCTGCATTTGAGGCAACAGTCATTGCCCATTCAAGACGTTTCCCGGTTCTTCTTTTTGAAGTTCCGGCAATGGATGAGGAAACATTCGGCAAGCTTTTCTACTTCTTTGAATTCGCATGCTACGTTACCTGCAATATAACCGGAGTCAACCCCTTCGATCAGAACGGAGTTGAAGCCTACAAAAAAGACATGTTCAGACTGCTTGGAAAGAACTGAGGAGATTGTTATGGAAAAGTACAAGAATCCGGCTCTGCCGATAGAGGAGAGGGTTGAAGACCTTCTTTCACGTATGACTCTTGAAGAGAAGGTAGCCCAGCTTTGTGGAAACCTGTCTCCATCGTTCATTGTTGACGGCAAGGTTGACATGGAAGCCCTCAGAAAGAATTTCCCAAACGGCCACGGCCGATTTACCCAGTTCTCCACTGTAGGTATCGTTGATCCCAAACTCATTGCCCACATTTCAAACCAGGTACAGAAGTACTTTGTTGAAGAGACAAGGCTTGGAATTCCCGTAGCACTTCAGACAGAGAACCTCTGCGGCTACCCGGGAAAGGGCGGAACACTCTATCCCGCACAGATTAACCTCGGTTGTACATGGGAACCCGAACTTGCCAGGGAAATGGCAAAGAACATTGGAGAGGAGACCAGAAGCGTAGGTATCTCATCCGCCATGAGCCCGGTAATTGACGTTGCAAGAGACCCCAGATGGGGAAGAACATACGAGACATACGGAGAAGATCCGTACCTTGTTACACAGTTCGGAAAGAACTACATAGGCGGAATGCAGGGAACAGGCGTAAGCTGTATTGCCAAACACTTCCTCGGTTATGCTTTCACACAGGGTGGTGCAAACACCACAGTCTTCCGCTGCGGAAAGAGGGAGATGTACGAGGACTTCGCAACTCCGTTCGAAGCTGCAATGAAGGATGAGGACCTTGACTCTGTCATGTGTAACTACGGCGAGATTGACGGTCTTCCCGTAATTGCAAACCAGGAGATTATAGGAAAACTGCTCCGTGACGAGATGGGATTCAAGGGAATCTGTACATCGGACGGTGCAGCAATAATGAGAGTCTACAACACATACCAGGTTGGAAGAACATACGAAGAAGCCGGTGCCATCTGTAAGAAGGCCGGTGCCGATACAGAAATTCCGATCGGTGCTGCCTTTGCAAAACTGCCCGAATTTGTCAAATCAGGCTTTGTAAGCGAAGAGTGCATTGACGAGTCAGTAAGAAGAGTCCTGAGAATCAAGTTCAAGTGTGGTCTGTTCGAGAATCCGTACTGTGACGAGGATGCAGTTGTCCAGGATATGACAACTCCCCAGAAGAAGGCCCTTTCTGAAAAGATTGCAGCAGACTCCCTTGTTCTTCTTAAGAACGACGGAACACTCCCGCTCAAGAAGGGAAAGAAACTTGCAGTAGTAGGTCCCCATGCCGATTCTCTCAGATACCCCGTTTCAGGATACACATATCCTGCATACATTGAGATGATGCTCGGAGCTTCAAAGGGTCAGAATGTAGGTATCGGAGGAATGGCAGACGTTGCATCCGATAAATCCAATAACAGCACAGTCAACACAAACAGCATCTTCAACAAGATGCTTGAGATCTTCACCCCCGAACAGAGGGCAAGTCTTGATGATATGAACACTATTCTGAGAAAGATGGAGGCCAGAAGCCTTGTCGAGGTTCTCAAGGACAGATTCGATGTCAAATATACAGCAGGCTGTAATATTGCAGATTCCGACACATCCGGTTTTGACAAGGCTGTAAAGGCTGCAAAGGAATCAGATGTTGTTGTATTTGCCTGCGGTGGAAACTGCGGTTGGGTGAATGTAACCGGAGGAGAGGGAATAGACAGAAGCAACCTGGACCTTCCCGGAGTACAGCAGCAGTTGCTTGAAGCACTTGTTGCAACCGGAAAGCCTGTAGTTATTGTTGTCTACGGTCCCCAGATTTTCTCACTCAACTACGCCCAGGAGCACTGTGCTGGAATCATCCAGGCCTTCATGCCCGGACAGTATGCAGGAAAGGTAATTGCCGACGCCCTTGACGGAACACTCAACCCCGGCGGAAAGATGACATTCTCCGTACCCAGAAACATCGGACACGTTCCCGTTTACTACAACCACAGATGGGGTTCGGGATACAACAGAGCTCCGGCATATGGAATTCTTAAAGGCGGTTATGTTGACGGACCGGATGATCCCCTGTACTGCTTCGGCTACGGCCTCTCATATACAAACTTCGACATTTCCTCCTTCAACGTAGACAAGAGGGAAGTTGAGGCAGACGGCGAACTGAAGATTTCCTGTAAGGTCAAAAACACAGGTTCATGCAGGGGTGATGAGGTTGTCCAGCTGTATACGGCATTCAAGAACACAGGAATCATCAGACCTGTCCAGGAACTGCGCGGCTTCAAGAGAGTCAGCCTTGAACCGGGAGAGGAGAAGACTGTTGTCTTCAAACTGTCACTTCGCCAGATGGGTTATTACGACCAGAACATGGAGTTTGTCGTTGAACCCGGCCCGCTCAGCATCATGATCGGAAACAAGTGTAAGGACTATCCCATCAGGGAGACAGTTCAGATTGTAGGAGAGAAGAAGAACGTCAAGAACAGACGTGTCTATACATGTCCTGTAGAGGTTATATGAAGAAAAGACCGAATATCGTTATTTTCAACCCGGATGAAATGAGATGGGATACCCTGGGGCACATGGGGGTAAACCCCGCCGCAAGGACTCCTTACCTTGATGAGTTTGCAAGGACAGAGGCAGTATCATTCTCAAATGCATACTGCCAGAACCCTGTCTGCTGTCCCTCAAGGTGCTCATTCTTCACAGGTCTTTATCCCCACGTAAGGGGTCACAGGACCATGCAGCACCTGCTTCATGCCGATGAATCCAGCATGTTCAGTGAACTGAAGAATGCCGGCTACCATGTATGGATGAATGACCGCAACGACCTTGTTGCAGGCCAGATCCCGGGTCTTGTCGAGTCACATGCAGATGTAATTTATTCAGGAAAGTCAGACCCTCGCGTCACTTCACCGGACCACGGAAAGCCGGTCATTGCCAACATCCGCGGAAAACAGGGAAGCAAGTTCTACTACTCACACTACCTTGGTGAACTGACAACCGATGAAAACGGAATATGCTACAACGCAGATGATTCATGCGTTGATGAGTGCATCAGAATCATGGGTGAGGGCGCCGGTGACAAACCTATTGTTGCCTTCCTCGGGCTTATGTATCCCCACTGTCCCTACGCCGTGGAGGAGCCTTACTTCTCTGCAATAGACAGAAAGAAACTTCCCAGACGTGCATCCAAGGGATCGGGAAAGCCTGTCATGCAGGAAGAACTCAGAACCCGCATGGGCATTGACCAGCTGGAAGAGTCTGACTGGGATGAACTGAGGGCAACATACCTTGGAATGTGCATGAAGATTGACAATCAGTTCAAACGCCTCTGTGAGGGACTGAAGGCAAACGGAACATACGATGACTCTCTTATCATCGTCCTTTCCGACCACGGCGATTTTGCCGGAGACTACAGCCTTCCCGAAAAGAGCCAGAACACATTTGAAGACTGTCTTACCCGTGTTCCTCTTCTGATTAAACCGCCCAAGGGCTGTCCCGTTGATCCTGGTATCACCAATTCCTTGGCAGAACTTGTGGACTTCTATGCAACTGTTATGGACTATGCCGGAGTTGAGCCGGATCATGACCAGTTCGGAGTATCCCTCAGGGGAATTGTCGAAGACAGAAGCAGAGAAGAAAAGAAGTACGTTTACTGTGAAGGCGGAAGAATGCCCTACGAAAGTCAGGCCGATGAATACCACGGTGTGTGCGGAAAAGCGGGTGTAATTCCGAAGTTCAGTGACTACTGGCCCAAGCAGGATGCTCAGACAGACGGAAAGGCCCACATCAAGGGGACAATGATAAGAGATTATAGATATAAATATACAAAGAGGGCGGATGGAACCGATGAGTTCTACGATACCCTTACAGATCCCCTTGAGGAAAACAATGCAATAGCAGATCCGGCCTATGCCTCTGAGCTGCTCCAGATGAGAATGGAGATGCTGGACTGGTATCAGAAGACCTGCGACATTGTGCCCAAGAAGATAGACAACAGAATAGGATACAAGCAGGCCCTGGCAATGACTTCAGGTCTTCCTGAGAAAACCAGAAAGAAGATTCTGAAGGAGTATGAAGAAGGCCTTGGCGGTATGGGTCTGGCCCTTAAGGTAAGGGAAGAAAAGGAATTACTTAACGCAAAGCAGAATTAAGAGGATTTTTTAAAATTTTTAAATAATTCTTGTTGCGTTATTGGAAATCTGTGATATGATTTAGATAATTAAATTGTTTAATTAATTTAATTCGTTAGTAAAATTGAATTTGCAACGTCAGGAGGAATGCAATGAAAAAGATTGCTGTAATACTTTTGGTTACAATCATGGCACTCGCATTTGTTTCATGCTCAAAGAAGGCAGAGACATCAAGTGCTTCATCAGAAGCCTCAGTTCAGGCTTCAGCAAGAAAAGATGTTGAAATCAACGTCGGCGGCCCCACAGGTTGGGATACTCTTTCTCCGTTCAGAACAAACGTAGGAAACAACATCCCCGTCCTGTCAACAATTGTTTATGAGTCACTCGGATACCTTGATGGTTCCAACAAACTCGTTTCATGGTGTGCCAAGGAATGGAAGACAACAGACAACGGCGTTTCATACGATATTACACTGTATGACTACATCACAGACTCAGCAGGCAACAAGATCACAGCATCTGACGTTGTATGGTTTGTCAAGGAAGCTTGTGCAAAGGCTCTCAAGCCTAACTTCAAGTATGTTGACAGCGTAGAGGCAACAGGCGAGTACACACTCAAAGTCAAGTTCAACTACACTCTGGTCGGCGTTTTCGAGACATTCATGATCGATACATTCGTTGTTTCACAGGCTGCATACGAGAAACAGGGTGACGACTTTGTCAACTCATGTGTTACAACATCAGCTTACAAGTGCACAAGCTTCGTTTCCGGTGCAACAGCCAGATTCGAGAGAAGAGATGACTACTGGCAGGATCTTTCACTGCTTCCCGCACAGCTCCAGCCCAACGTAAAGGTTTGTACATTCCACACAATTCCTGAAGCAGCACAGCTCGGTATTGCTCTTGAAACAGGCGTTGTAGACTTTGCAGTTCAGTTCCAGCCTTCAACAGCTGTTCAGTTCGAAGGTAACTCAGACTTCACACTTGAGAGAGGAGAGTCCAGAAACGGAATGCAGATCTTCTTCTCAGGTGCAGAGGAAAAGGCAGTTGCAAACGACAAATACCTCAGACAGGCAATCTGTTATTCAATCAACAATGCTCTCATGATCAACGCAGCTCTCGAGGGTTACGGTGACGAGATGCACGATTCAGCTTCCACATACGCTCTTGGCTATCAGGACAGCTGGAGAACAGAAGAGTACTATCCGTATTCAGTAGAAAAGGCAAAGGCAGCTCTTGCCAAGTCCAACTACAACGGACAGGAACTTGTTCTTCTCGGTTCTTCCAACACAAAGACTGTTGCTGAGATCATCCAGAACTGCGCAGCAGCAGTAGGAATCAAGATCAAGCTCAACCTCATGCAGACAGCTATGGTTACAGCAATCAGACTTGACGGAACCCAGTACGATATGTTCATCAACCAGGTCGGCGGATTCACACTGGCCAACCACTGGAACACAAGATACGATGCAAGAGCTTACAAGTCCGGTGATGCTACATCCAGAAAGGATATGGTCCTTGCAGACATGATCGCAGAAGCTTCAACAGTTAACGGATTCACAACTGAGAACATCAACAAGGTCCACAACTACATCAAGGAAGAGGCTTACGGCTACGGTATGTACCAGCCCCAGCAGCTTACAGTATGGAGCAACAAGCTCGGTATCAAGACAGTTGTCGACGACAACATCAAGAGCGTTGTTCCCACAGCTTGTGTATACTGATTGATTTTCGACCTGATAAATGCCCGAGGGCTTACCGCCCCTGGGCATTTTTCGACTAAAAAAGGAGAGCAGGAGATATGTTGAGATACTTCCTGAAGCGTCTGCTGTGGATGATCCCCATCATCCTCGCGGTTGCTATCGTAGTTTTCACCCTCATGACTTTCTGTCCCGGAGATCCTGCCGAAATTATTCTCGGTTCCGAGGCAACTGATGAGGCTCTTGAGGCCAAGAGGGTGGAGTTGGGTCTGAGAGACCCGTACTTTGTACGTCTTGCCAGATATCTGAGCGATACGTTCATCCATTTCGAACTAGGTACAGCCTGGAAAACAGGTATTCCAATTGCAGACTCCATCAAGGAGAGACTGCCCAGAACAATGCTTCTGTCAGGAATTACGCTGTTCCTTTCGTTCGGAATTGGCGTTCCGCTCGGAGTAATTGCTGCTGTCAATCAGAACAGATGGCAGGATTCACTGTGCATGATTCTTGCACTTATCGGTGTTTCAATGCCCAACTTCTGGCTGGCACTTCTTCTTGTCATACTGTTTGCGGTAAAGCTGAAATGGCTTCCAGCTCTTGGTATCGGCGGTGTGAAGTACTACATCCTGCCGGCCATTTCATCATCCTCAATGCATATTGCTTCATCGGCACGTCAGTCCAGATCTTCAATGCTTGATGTCATCAGATCTGACTACATCACCACAGCAAGAGCAAAGGGTGTTCCCGAGAATCAGGTTATTACCAAACATGCTCTCAAGAATGCTCTCATCCCCATTATCACAATGATGGGTACTCAGTTCGGAAAGATGCTCGGCGGAGCCATGATTATTGAGACAATCTTCTCAATCCCCGGTATGGGAACCCTGATCATCACAGCTGTAAACAACAGAGACTATCCTGTTGTACAGACCGGTTCAATATTCCTTGCCATAGTATTCTCATTCAGCATGCTGCTGGTTGATATGCTCTATGCCCTTGTTGACCCGAGAATCAAGGCCCAGTACCAGAGAAAGGGAAAGATGAAGAGGAGGGCTAAGTGATTATGTCAGGTAAGAAACATAAAGGACAGTCTGAATTCTCAAGATTCATTTATCAGCTCAGCAAGAACAAGATGGCAATGATCGGTCTTGCAATCATCATTCTCGAGGTCTTCATTGCTGTATTTGCCCCCGCTATCGCTCCTTACGGCTATCAGGAAATTGACGCCAATGCCCTGAGACAGCCACCAAGTTCAGCACACTGGTTCGGTACAGACGAGATTGGAAGAGACATCTTCTCACGTGTCATCATCGGTACAAGGTACTCACTCTCAATGGGTATCCTTGCAACCCTGATCAGTTCTGCAATAGGAATTGTAATCGGTGCTATCGCCGGCTTTGCAGGCGGTTGGGCCGACAACGTCATAATGAGAGCCCTGGACGTAATCCAGTCTCTCCCCGGTATGCTCCTTGTTATCGTTATGTCTGCCGTTCTGGGTTCGGGTTACTTCAACACCATTCTGGCCCTGTCTGTAGGTTCAATTCCCGCCGCAGCCAGAATGCTCAGAGCAAACATGCTCAGACAGAGAAAAGCCGAGTACATTGAGGCTGCCTACTCAATCAACTGCAGCCCCGCCAGAATCATTTTCAAACATCTGGTTCCCAACTCAATCTCTGCAAACATCGTTCAGATGACAATGGGCGTATCACACGTCATAGTCCAGGCTGCATCCCTGTCCTTCATCGGTCTGGGAATCCAGCCTCCCACACCTGACTGGGGCGCAATGCTCTCAGGTGCCAGAGCCTTTATCAGGAAGAGCCCGCACATGGTTATCTTCCCGGGTCTTGCAATTGCAATCACAGTTCTCGCAGTCAACATGCTTGGTGACGGCGTAAGAGACGCTATGGACCCGAAACTCAAGAAATAAGGAGGAGATCAGATGTCAGAGAACAAAAGCTATTTGAAAATAGAGAATCTGAGAGTTGAGTACTTCTCCTCTAAGGAAGTTGTCCATGCAGTCAACGGTGTAAACCTGAGAATGCACAAGGGAAAGACACTGGGTCTTGTTGGTGAGACAGGTGCAGGAAAGACCACAATCGCAAAGTCCATCCTGAGAATTCTCCCCGACGTAGGTTCCAGAATTGTCGAAGGCTCAATTACAGTAGACGGACAGGACCTGCTCAAGCTCAAGGAAAACGACATGAGAAAGATCAGGGGAAACGATATCTCCATGATCTTCCAGGATCCCATGACTGCTCTGAACCCCGTTCAGAGAGTAGGTGAGCAGATTTCCGAAGCCGTAAGACTTCACTCCGATATGTCAAAGGAAGACTGCGACAAGAGAGCAAAGGAAATGCTCAAGATGGTAGGAATCACAGAAGACAGATTCAGTGAATATCCCCATCAGTTCTCAGGCGGAATGAAGCAGAGAATTGTTATCGCAATTGCCCTTGCATGTAATCCCAAGATTCTGCTGGCAGACGAGCCCACAACAGCTCTGGATGTAACAATTCAGGCACAGGTTCTGGACCTTGTTGCAGAACTGCAGAAGAAGTTCAACACTTCAATGCTTCTGATTACACATGACCTCGGCGTTGTTGCCCAGGTTTGCGATGATGTTGCAATCATCTATGCAGGTCAGATTGTAGAATACGGAACAAAAGAACAGATATTCCACCATCCTTCACACCCCTATACAGTGGGTCTCTTCGGAGCAATCCCCGATATGGCAGGCGATGATGAATGGCTTCATCCCATCGAAGGACTTCCGCCGGATCCCACAAAACCCATCAAGGGCTGCGCATTCGCACCCAGATGTAAGTTCGCAACAGACAAGTGTTTCAACGAGACACCTGTCACACACAAGACCCCGGATGGTCACGAGTGTTCATGTCACAACATGAAGGAAGCTCTCAAAGAGGAGGAAAAGTAATATGTCAGAAATGGTAAGAGTCGAAGGACTCAAGAAATACTTCTCCACCGCCAGAGGACTTCTCCATGCTGTGGATGATGTTACAATGACAATTCAGAAGGGTCATACAGTAGGTATCGTAGGTGAGTCCGGTTGTGGTAAATCAACCCTCGGAAGAACAATAATCCATCTTCTGGACAAGACAGACGGCAAGATTTTCCTTGAAGGAAAGGACGTTTCCGATGTAAAGGGAAAGGAACTTGCAAGAGTCCGTGAGCAGATGCAGATCATCTTCCAGGATCCGTACTCATCAATTGACCCCAAGAAGTCGATCCGTGACACCGTAAAGGAACCTCTCATTGTCTCAAGAAAGTATTCAAAGGCAGAGATAGAGGAAAAGACAGATGAACTGATGGACCTGGTAGGAATTGATGAAAGACTCAAGTATTCCTATCCCCACGAACTTGACGGTGGAAGAAGACAGCGTGTCGGCATTGCCCGCGCACTTGCCCTCAATCCCAAGTTCGTTGTATGTGACGAGCCCGTATCTGCCCTGGATGTTTCAATTCAGGCCCAGGTTCTGAACCTCCTGAAGAAACTTCAGCAGGACAGAGATCTTACATACATGTTCGTAACACACGATATGTCAGTAGTCCGCCACATTTCGGATGAAATCTGCGTCATGTACCTTGGCCAGGTTGTTGAGAAATGTCCCTCCAAAGAACTTTTCAAGAAACCGCTTCATCCGTATACAAAGGCACTTCTGTCGGCAATTCCGTCAACAGACATCGACCATCCCACAAAGAGGGAGATTCTGCAGGGAGAACTTACATCCCCGATCAACCCCAAGCCCGGATGCAGATTTGCCGCCCGTTGCCCGTTCGCAACCCAGGCATGTCATGAGCCCCAGGTACAGCAGGAAGTTGAGAAAGGACACTTTGTAAGGTGCTGCAGAGTAAAGGAAGTCAATTGATGAAAGACATCTGCCTGTTTATTTCAGACCAGCATTCTTATCTCCAGCAGGCCTATGCCGGAGATAAGATTGTCCGCACACCCAACCTGGACCGCATAGCAGCCGAAGGTGCAGTATTTGACAACAACTACACATCCTACCCTCTGTGCGTTCCGGCCAGGATGAGCCTTATGTCCGGACAGCTTGCCAGCAACTGTGCTGTAATGGGCAACTTCAGTGTTCTTGATTCAAGAAGACCCACGTTTGCCCACAGCCTCAATGCAGCAGGCTACGAGACCGTTCTCTGCGGAAGGATGCACTTCGTAGGACCTGACCAGAGACACGGTTTCTCAAAGAGGATTGCAGGTGACATTACCCCGTTCTTCCAGAACAGACCCACAGAGGCGTTCAAGAGGGAAAGGGGAGTACACCTGAATACTCCCACCGGAGGTCCGGGCTGTATTTCCATAATCGGAGCAGGTAATTCTCCCACACTGGAGTTTGACCGCTATGTTGTGGAAAATGCACTGGACTATCTTAAGGATTCTTATGAGAAGCCCCAGTTCCTCTGTGTAGGAACCTATGCTCCCCATCATCCGTACGTAGCTCCCAAAGAGCTGTATGACTACTACTTCAGCCGCGTAAGCGCCGATTCTGAATCAATCGACAGACCCGCTCCGGCATTCTACGCCGGAAGGTTTCGCGACCCAGATCCCAATGTTGTGAAGGCAGTCAGAGCTGCCTACTACGCAATGGTTGAGTTTACCGACAGAGAAGTGGGAATGGTCTACGACGCATTCCAGGAGTATCTGAAACGAACAGGCCATGAAGGAATCTTCATCTATGTCTCAGACCATGGTGACCATATCGGAACATATGGTTTCTACGGAAAAGATACCTTCCTTGAAGAGTCTGTAAGAACACCCATGATCCTTGCAGGCGACGGAATAGCAAAGGGTGTAAGGTTCAACGGAGCAACATCGCTCATGGATCTTGGTCCCACTATCTGTGAACTTGCCGGAGCACCTGCCGTCTACGGATGTGACGGTGTGAGCTTTGCCTCCCAGGCCCAGGGCGGAAAAGATGACCTTGAAAGAATGGTCATTGCCGAGCTTGGTGGTACGGTAAGCCGCAAGGACGATACTGTTCCCTATGCCCAGATGGTCAAGTATCAGAATTTCAAGTTCGTACACTACGACGGTCTGGACCAGGACGGAATATTCGATATTGAAAAAGATCCGCACGAAACTGTGAATCTGATTGATAAAATGCCGGAACTTGCACAGCGCTGCAGGGCATTCCTCAAAGAGAAGTGTGCCCCCAGGGAAAAGATTGAGGAAAACGCCAGGGAAGAGGCAAAGGCTTTCAAGCTTCTGAGTACCTGTTCCTACGATTCCGATGAACGCTGGCACGCACCGGATGCTGCACGTCATTATCCCGAGGAGATGGTAAGCAGCACAATTAAACCCAAGCCTCTGAACTGGGGTTGACAACAATAAAAATTAAGGAGTTGAAATATGCCATTAGTACCGATGAAAGTCATTCTTGACGCAACAGATAAATACGACTATGCACAGGGTGCGTTTAACGTAAACGCAGTTGCCCAGGCCAAGGCAGTTATTGAGGTTCATGAGATGTTCAGAAGTGCAGCTATCCTCCAGGGTGCTGACCTTGCAAACGGCTTCATGGGCGGAAGAACTGATTTTGCCAACGCCACACTTGAGGACAAGAAGGTCGGAGCAAGAAACATTGCAGCAGCAGTAAAGAAGTATGCTGTAGATTCTCCCATTCCCGTTGCCCTCCATCTGGACCACGGCAAGAACTTCGACTCCTGTAAGGCTGCTATCGACGGCGGCTATACATCAGTCATGATTGACGGCTCATCTCTTCCTTTCAAGGAAAACATTGAACTGACAAGAGAAGTTGTCAAATACGCACACGAAAGGGGAGTAACTGTTGAAGGCGAACTCGGAGTCCTTGCAGGAGTTGAGGACCACGTCTTTGCAGCAAACTCAACCTATACAAACCCGCTTGATGCAATTGAATTCTTCAAGAAGACAAAGGTTGATGCACTTGCAATCTCCTACGGAACAAAGCACGGAGCAAACAAGGGTGCAGATACAGTCATCAGAAAAGAAATTGCAATCGCAACAAAAGAATGCATGAGACATGAGGGAATCGACGGAGTCCTGGTAAGCCACGGATCCTCAACAGTTCCCCAGTACATCGTCAAGGAAATAAATGCCCTGGGCGGAAACGTTCAGAACGCCTACGGCATCAAGATTGAGCAGCTTCAGGAAGTTGCACACTGCGGTATCGGAAAGATCAACGTTGATACAGACATCAGGCTCGCAGTAACAAGAAACTTCAGAGAACTGTTCAGAGACAAACCCGCACTTAAGAACAGCCCGTCAATCGGACCTGTCTACGAGCTCATGGTAAAGAACCCCGAGGCATTTGACCCGCGCGTATTCCTTCCGCCGGTAATGGATGCAGTCATGTACGGAACAATCAAGGATGCCGATACAGAGCTCCTGTTCGAGAGAATGGAAGCCGGTGTAAAGGAAGCAGTAGGTTCACTGATCATCCAGTTCGGTTCTTACGGAAAGGCTCCTCTGGTAGAGATGGCAACACTTGAGCAGATGGCCGAGAGATACAAGAAGGCAGGCATCTGATGGGAAAGAACATACTTGTAGCACACGGTGGCGGACCCACCGCTGTAATCAATACATCTCTTCAGGGTGTGATTGAGACCGCAAGGGAAAAGGGTGGCTTCGGCCGCATTATGGCAGCACGTTTCGGTGCTGAGGGAATTCTGAAGAATGACCTTCTGGACCTGAGCAACGTTCCTGCTTCAACCGTATCAAAGCTTTCCCATACCCCCGCTTCTTCAATCGGTTCCTGCAGAAGAAAGCTTTCAGACGCCGACTATCCGGCAGTCATTGAATGCATGAAGAAGAACGATATCGGTTATTTCTTCTACAACGGCGGAAACGACAGCATGGATACATGCAACAAGATTTCCATCCTTGCAGAGAAGGAAGGTCTTGACCTGAAAGTCATCGGTATTCCCAAGACTATGGACAACGACCTTGACTTCACAGATAACTGCCCCGGCTTCGGTTCAGCAGCAAGGTATGCAGCCATCAATGCAAGTGAGCTTGCGCTCGATGCAAACGGACTTCCCATCCACGTTGTTGTTCTCGAACTGATGGGAAGAAACGCAGGTTGGGTCACAGCAGCTTCCGCTCTTGCCGCAAGAGTTACAAACTGTGAAGTTCTCACATATCTGCCCGAGAAGAACGTTGATATCAACGTCATGCTCAAGGACATTGAGAAAGCCTATGCAAAGGGAAAGGGCTGCCTTGTTACAGTCTCTGAAGGCCTCTGCGGTCTTGACGGAAATCCCCTTGCAGATTCCGGTATTGTGGACGGATTCGGACACAAGGTTCCCGGAGGAGTGGGTGAGTTCATCTCCCGCAGAATCATGCAGGATATCGGACTCAAGTCCAGAGCTGAGAAACCCGGCCTGATCGGAAGAACATCAATCGGTTATCAGTCAGAAGTTGACAGACAGGAAGCATACGCAGTCGGAAAGAAGGCCGTAGAGGCAGCAGCAGAGGGAAAGACCGGTTTCATGGTCTCCATCGAGGCTGACCGCTCAAAGGGTTTCTCTTTCGGCCTGGGTCTTGCTCCTCTTGCTAAGGTTGCAAACGTTGAGAAGAAGTTCCCGCTTGAATGGATTGAAGGTACAAATAAGATTTCCGATGAGTTCTTCAAGTACGCCAACCCGCTTATCGGCGATATTCCCGATTTTGCAATTCTGAGATAAGGAGTTCTGATGAAGCACATTTATCTTAACCTTAAGCGTTTTGACATTCCCAGAAGCAAGGGCGGAGTAAACTCAATTGCCGATCCCTGCGAATGGGGTTCCTATATTGTGAAAAACACACAGGAAAAACTCAGAGAGTTCAAAGGTGTTGAGTTTGCACAGTTCTTCCCGGAGTCACACCTGATTCCCGCATGCAAGGCCCTTGCAAAGGACAGCCCTGTTCTTGTTGGAACACAGGGACTGCACTGGGGTGACACAGCAGTAGGAGGACCCTTCGGAGCTTTCACAACATCACTTACAGGAAACGCTGCAACATCTTTCGGGTGTTCATACGCCCTGATCGGACACTGTGAAGAGCGCAACAAGCTTGCAGCAATCCTTTCTGAAGCTGGTGTTGTTGATGCTGCTGCAGTAAACAGAATCCTCAACAAGGAAATCCTTGCTGCACAGAAGGCCGGAATGAAGGTTCTGTACTGCATTGGTGAGAAAGACACCGAACTTGAGAACTGGGACAAGGTCCTTGGAGACCAGCTTTCTATCGGACTCAAGGATGCAGACCTCTCAAAGGTTGCAATTGCCTACGAGCCTGTCTGGTCAATCGGACCGGGAAAGACTCCTGCAGACAAACCCTACATTACAAAGGTTGCACGCTTTGTAAAGCAGCAGACAAACGGACTTCCCGTTGTTTACGGCGGTGGACTTAAGACTGACAACGCTGCAATGCTTGCATCAATTGACGAGATAGACGGCGGCCTTATTGCCCTGACACAGTTCACAGGCGAGATCGGCTTCTATCCCGACCAGTATATTGAAATTATCAGAACCTATCTGGAGGCATGAAATGAAACTTGAATTTGAGTACGGCGAAGGAAAGATGGCGGCTAACCTGCCTGATAATACCGATGTATTCATCCCCGGTGAGACAGTAAAGGATCCCGAGTGTCTCCCCCAGGATTGGGACAGCCTGTACAAGGCAACACTTGAATCAATCCGCAACCCCATCGGAATGCCCGCTCTGCGTGATCTGGCAAAGCCGGACAGCAAGGTTGTATTTGTCATTCCCGATATTGTAAAGGGCGGAAACCAGAAGACAAGCCACAGAAAGGTTTCAATCCGTGTATGTCTGGATGAGCTTTATTCCAAGGGAGTCAAGAAGGAAAACATTCTTCTTCTGTTCTCAAACGGACTTCACCCCAGAGCAACTGTAGGCGAGATGAAGACCATCCTCGGAGAGGACCTGTTCAACGAGTTCTACTACAGCAACCAGATCACAAGCCATGACTCCGAAGACTACGAGCATCTGATGGATCTCGGTTACACAAAGTACGGTGACCACGTCCTTATGAACAAGTATGTCTTTGATGCAGACATCCCGATTCTGATCGGCCACACACAGGGCAATCCCTACGGTGGATACAGCGGCGGTTACAAGCACTGCGCAACAGGTATCACACACTGGAAGAGCATCAGCTCACACCACGTACCCAAGGTCATGCACAAGCCCGAGTTTGTTCCTGTTTCAGCACACAACCAGATGCGTGAGAAGTTCAACCAGCACGGTATGCTGATGGAAGAGAAGATGGGTCACAAGTTCTTCTGCTGTGACGCTGTTCTTGATACATATTCAAGACAGATTGCTATCTTCAGCGGCTATGCAAAGGAAATGCAGCCCGTATCATGGAAGGTTGCAGACAAGAGAACATACGTCCACTGGGCAGAGAAGAAGTACGATGTTATTGTCTTCGGTATGCCTACAAACTTCCACTATGGAAACGGCATGGGCACAAACCCCATCCAGATGATGCAGGCACTTTCAGCCCAGGTTATCAGACACAAGAGAATCATGAGCGACCGCTGCGTCTTCATTGTTTCCTCAATCTGTGACGGCTACTTCCACGATGAAAGATGGCCTTATCTGAGAGAACTATATGAAATGTTCCAGCATGACTACATGAATATCCTGCCGGACATGAACCGCTACGGTGAATACTTTGCAACAAACCAGGAGTACATCAAGAAGTACCGCTTTGCAAACGCCTTCCACCCGTTCCATGGTTTCTCAATGATGAGCTGCGGCCACATCGCCGAGATGAACACAAGTGCAATCTACATTGTAGGTGCAAGGGAACCCGGTATCGCCAGAGGTATGGGCCTGAAGACCAGAGCAACATTCGAGGAAGCTCTTGAAGATGCAAAGAAGAAGTTTGTTGGAGAAAATCCCAACATCCTTGCACTTCCGCTTACCTTCAAGCTCAGTGCAGTTCACCTCTGTATGAAGAATGCAGATCCGAAGGAAGACCTTTCAGATTCTACATGCCATCCTTCATGTTGCAATTAAGTAACGTAGTCAGATGCTAACACTAATTGTCATTACAGTATTTATCGCCACAATCGTCGGTTCCATCAGTGGAATCGGCGGTGGCGTTCTTATCAAGCCGGTTCTGGATGCAGTAACAGACATGCCTGCAAGCCAGATCAGTTTTCTGTCCGGCATCACCGTCCTGACCATGACTATTGTGTCACTTCTGAGAAGCCGCAAAGGTGAGCAGAAGATAAGCAGGACAACTCTTTTCCTTGCTATCGGAGCTGCCGTTGGAGGAGTTGCTGGCAAGAAGATCTTTGATCTTATAAAGACAGCTGCCGGCAATGATGCCATGGTAAGCCTGATTCAGAACATTATCATGGTGATTCTGACCGTTGCGGTTTTCATCTACACCGTCAGGAAGGAAAAGATTCAGAAGAAGAACGTGGAGAACAAGGTTGCAGTAGTATCTGCAGGTCTTCTGCTTGGTATCCTCTCTTCGTTCCTGGGAATAGGTGGGGGACCGATTAATCTGATGATTCTGTCCTATCTTTTCTCAATGGATACAAAGACCGCTGCACTGAACTCCCTGTTTGTAATCTTCTTCTCACAGGTGCTCTCACTTGTAACAACTCTTGTTACAAAGAGCGTACCGAAGTTTGACTGGACAATGATGCTTCTCATGATGGCATTTGCCGTTGCAGGTGCAACACTGGGTCGAACTTTTTCAAAGAAGATGACGTCCAAATCGGTAGACCAGCTGTTCATGATTCTTATGGCGGTGATTATCGGTCTTTCGATTTTCAACTGCTTCCGCTACGGAGCTCTTATTTAAATTGATTATCTGCGGCCCTGCATGGCCCTGTATTCCTGCTCTGCAACTTCCACAAGGCGTTCAGAAGCATATTCAAACAGGAACCTGTAGGACTGACAGAAGTAGTTCTCAGGGCCTCTGCCGCCGATGGAAATGTCTTTTTTACAGCCTCCGTGGCAGACTCTGAACCATTTACAGCTTTTACAGTCTTCGGGGAGCCTTCCGTTGTCGGATCTGAATTCAATGGCACGGGGTGAGGCTATGGCATCAAGAACAGACATGCTGTTTATGTTTCCCAGAAGATAATCATCCAGAACATAGAAGTCACAGGGGTAAAGACCTCCGTCGGCCTCCACAACAAGGTAGGTTCCGCACCTTCCCAGGGCTGCACATGATGAAGGCATTACACCTGTCATTATGTGGATGTAGTCGTCAAACTGTCTGACACTTGTGAAGTGTCCTTCCTTCCAGTCTCTGTACCAGTCGTCAAACGTGGCGCAGAGGAACCTTCCATAGTCTTCAGGAGTGAGAGAATAGGGCTGGCTGCCTCTTTCTACGCCTATGGGGTCAAGGCAGGCTATGAACTGAAGGTATCTGAAACCCATGTCCTTCAGTCTGTTGTAAACCCTGTGAGGGCGCTCTGTGCACTGGTTTGTCACTACACAGAGGGCGTTGAATTCAACGTTATATTTTTTCAGTATTTCAAGATTCTGTGAAATCCTGTCAAAGGAACCTTCTCCAGAAGGTGTTTTTCTGTGAAGGTCATGCAGATCTTTGTAACCATCAACGGAGAGTCCTACAAGGAAGTTGTTCTCATAGAGAAACTGTGCCCACTCTTCGTTAAGGGCATAACCATTGGTCTGAATGGAGTGGATGAACTGTCTTTCAGGGTATTTCTTCTCCTCTTCGATGAAGTGTCTGAAGTAGTCAAGACCGGCAACTGTGGGCTCCCCGCCCTGGAAGCCTATGGAAATCATGGCGCCTTTGGCTGTTGCCTCAACTGCAGATGCAATAAGGGCGTCTGTAGTTTCCCAGCTCATTATGCCGTAACACTTCTGGTTTCTGTTTTCGGACTCATCCTCGTAGAAACAGTAGGTGCATCTGAGGTTGCACATTGACGAGGCCGGTTTGATAAGGAAGGAAAGATTTCTGAGTTTCTCCATGACCTAATCATTCTAGCAGACAAAGCCTTTAGCGTATATAATCAGCGGTATGAATGACTTGGAAAAAGAACGACGTGAAGCAATAGAAGCCGGAGAGCGTGCCCTCGATTCATTGAGGGATGCCCGTTCGTATATTTCAAGTGCCAAAGGGTTCGGTCTGTGGGATATCCTTGGCGGTGGAACTTTTGTTTCGTTCTTCAAACACATGAAGATAGACAAGGCACGCCAGGCCATAGACAGGGCAAGGTATGACCTTCAGGTTTTCAGCAGGGAACTGAGGGATGTCCGTGATGATCTGGATATAGATATCGGGGACTTCCTGACAATCTTTGACCTGATGGACAACTTCTTTGCCGACATCATAGTACAATCAAGGCTTTCAGATGCCGGTAGGCGCATCGATGAAGCAATTTACAAGGTAGAACAATGTCTGAGAACACTATAAAACAGGAAAACCGTCTTGCAGAGTCAATGCTTTTCAGGCTCCTGCCTGCACAGATGCTCATGCCTGCAATATCAGCAATCATTGCAATTGTAAATGGAATTATCGCAGGTCAGTTCATTGAGGAAAAAGCAGTCGGAATAATCGGTCTGTTCAATGTAGTGACAAGGGTAGTCGAGGCAGCAGCGTCGGTTATTCTTGCAGGATCGGTTGTAATGTGCGGCCGTTCGATGGGAGAGGGAGACATAGAAAAGACAAACAACATCTTTTCCATAAACCTTATTGTCACTTTTTTCATCGGTATGGGTATAACTGCAGTTGCCATGATTTTTGCCAGACCGCTCGCATCAATTCTCGGTGCTTCCGGAGACCTTGCACTTCAGCTTGAGCAGTACACACGCGGAATGGCCATCGGAATTGCTCCTTTCATGTTGGGACGTCAGCTTGCATCGTTCCTGCAGCTAGAAAGAAAGAGCAACCTCATCTATGCATCCGTTACAGCCATGTTGGTTACCAACGTTGTCATGGACATCTACCTTGTTGTAGTTAGGGGAATGGGAATCATGGGTCTTGCCCTGGCAACCTCGGCAGCTGAGTGTGTTTACTTCCTTGTGATGGTTGTTTATTACTTCACAAAGAACGCCCAGCTGCGTTTCACCTTCTCCGGAAAAGGACTTAAGTATCTGCTCAAGATAGTTTCAATCGGAGCCTCGGAAGCCTCTCTGATCTTTGCTGTTTCAATCAACAACCTTTTGTCGAACCGCATTGTTCTTGCCAATGTAGGCGAGACAGCTCTCTCTGCATTCTCTGCCGTAATGATGGCAATGAACCTGATAATCAGCTACACAATGGGACTTGGAAACACCCTCAGATCCCTTGCCAGCATATCGCTGGGAGAGAAGGACAAGGACGCACTGTTTGATCTGAAGCGCATAGTCCTCAGAAAAGCCTTTCCGCTCAGTTTCCTTGTGGGCGGTATTCTGATTCTTATTACATTCCCGCTTCCTTCACTGTACTTCAAGGTTGGAAGTGAGGCCTTCCAGATGGCAAGAAAATTCTTCATTATCATCTGCTGCACAGAGCCGTTGCTGCTGATTCTGTTTGTAATCAACAACTACCTTCAGGCAAAGGAACACAGGGTCTACTGCACAATTCTGTCAATCTACGACGGTCTTTTCTCAACTCTTATTCCCATTGCCATCCTTACCCCGATCATGGGTGCAAACGGAATATGGTACGGTTTCCCAATAGGTTATCTGACAACATTCCTGTTCAGCGCGGTTTACTGCATAATCTACAACCGCGGCATTCCCCGTACCAATGAACAGATACTCTTCCTCAAGCCCGGTTTCGGCGCAGCGGAGGAGGACAGGTTCACACGTGAGATCACCAGCATAGAAGAAGTTGAACAGCTGTCCGTGGATGTGAATGAGTTCTGTCTGAAGCACAACATGAGCCCGGAAGATTCAAACCATGCCGCAGTCTGTATTGAAGAGCTGACATCAAACGTTATTCTTCACGGCTTTACAAAGGACAAAAAGAAGAACCACATAGTTCAGGCCAGAGTTGTATACGACCGCTCAGAAAAAGATCCTGTTCTGATTCTCAGAGTCAAAGACGACTGCGTAAGATTCAACCCGCAGGAAAGAGCCAGCCAGACAAGGGGTGACAGCATAGAGAAGAACCTTGGAATCAAACTGGTTTTGAAAACTGCAAAGGAAGTAACGTACCAGAGCTTCATAGGTCTTAACGTTCTTACAATTCGTATATAAACTGAAGAAGTTATGTTGAAGACTTTCTTTGCAAGGAAAAACCTCTTTCTCAGAGTAGCCGTCGGATTTGCATTGGGCATAATCCTTGGCCTTGTCGCACCGCAGTTCAGCATTGCAACAAAGGTTGCAGGAGATGTCTACCTGAACCTAATCAAGCTGATGATTATCCCCATAATCATCTGTGCCGTTTTCTGCGGTATAGCAAACATGAGGGATACAGCTCTTCTCAGAAAGGTAGGTCTCAGAACAGTAGGTCTTTATGTTCTGATGTTCTTTGCAAGTTCGGCAGTGTCCCTTGTAATTGTCTACATAATCAGACCGGGGCGCGGCATGAGCATATCGTCCGATGTTGTCTTCAACGCTCAGCTTGCAAACACAACAGTCAGCGGTTTCTTATCAACAATAATTCCTTCCAACATCTTCAAGGCAATGGCAGACGGAAGCACGCTTCCAGTAATTCTTTTTACAGCAGTTTTTGCCGTTGCAGTGGTCTCTATCAAAGAAAAGGGGAGACCCATAGTTGAACTTATGAACAGCGTTTCAGAAGCCATGTTCAAGGTTCTGGGCTACTTCATGGAACTGTCCCCCATAGGTGTCATGTCCCTTATGGCTTTCTCGGTAGCCAGCTACGGCGCAGGCATCTTCAGCGTCCTTGCAAAGTACATACTCTGCTGCTGGATCTGCTGCATCGCAACCTTTGCAGCGGTCATGGTTCTTCCGGCCTGCATGTTCACAAAAGTAGGGGCCTCAAAGTTCCTCAGAGCCTGCGGAAAGATAGCCCTGGTAACGCTCTCCACAACATCATCGGCGGCCACACTGCCCACCACAATCAACGTCAGTGTGAACGACCTTGGCGCTCCGCGCGAGATTTCTGAATTCACTCTTCCACTTGGCTGTACAATCAACATGTGCGGCGGGGCCTGCTCCTTCTGCTGCCTGGCCGTCTTCACGGCCGATATCTACGGTCTTGAACTCAGTCTGTGGACAATTATAGCAATGGTTGCCGTTGCCACTCTGATAAACATGGCAGCTCCGGGAATCCCCGGCGGCGGTCTGATTCTTGGTGCTTCTTTTCTCTCGATCTTCGGTCTCCCATTTGACGTAATGGCCCTTATCAGCGGCTTCTACAGACTGCTTGATATGGCATTCACAACGGTGAACGTACTTGGCGATGTATCTGCAAATCTTCTCATTTCGAAGAGCGTAGGGAAGTACAACTGAAAATTTCTTAAAAATTCTGTTTCAGGGTATTGCACAATAATTATGTTGGTGATATGTTTCTGTTTATAGAAACAAACTGCCTACAGGAGGAATAGAAAATGGCAAAAGATCAGATACCCTACAAAATTTATCTTTCGGAGAATGAGATTCCCACCTCCTGGTACAACGTCAGAGCAGATATGAAGAACAAGCCGGCACCGCTTCTCAACCCCGGCACACTCCAGCCCATGACAGCAGCCGAACTGGAGGGCGTTTTCTGTAAGGAACTTGTCAAGCAGGAGCTTGATAACGATTCGCGTTATATAGAGATACCTAAAGAAATCTGTGACTTCTACAAGATGTACAGACCGTCTCCCACAGTCAGGGCATACTGCCTTGAAAAAGAACTGGGAACACCGGCCAAGATCTACTATAAGTTCGAGGGAAACAATACTTCCGGAAGCCACAAACTTAACTCGGCAATAGCCCAGGCCTACTATGCAAAGAAGCAGGGCCTTAAAGGCGTAACAACAGAAACCGGAGCAGGACAGTGGGGAACAGCCCTCTCAATGAGCTGCGCCTACTTCAAACTTGACTGCCGTGTATACATGGTAAAGGTCAGCTACGAGCAGAAGCCTGCCAGAAAAGAGGTAATGAGGACTTACGGAGCCACAATAACTCCGTCCCCGTCAGATACAACAGAAGTCGGAAAGCGCATTCTCAAGGCCTTCCCCAACACAAACGGTTCTCTGGGATGTGCAATAAGTGAAGCAGTTGAATATGCGACAACCCACGAAGGCTACAGATATGTTCTTGGTTCTGTGTTGAATCAGGTACTTCTGCACCAGTCAATCATAGGACTTGAGGCAAAGGCTGCATTGGACAAGTACGGTGTAAAGCCGGATATCATCATCGGCTGCGCCGGCGGCGGATCAAACCTTGGCGGACTTATTTCCCCGTTCATGGGAGAGAAGCTGAGGGGAGAGGCAGATTACCGCTTCATAGCAGTTGAACCTGCATCATGCCCGTCATTCACACGTGGAAAGTTTGCATACGACTTCTGTGATACAGGCTATGTCTGCCCGCTTGCAAAGATGTATACACTGGGAAGCCAGTTCATGCCGTCCCCCAACCACGCAGGCGGACTCAGGTTCCATGGAATGTCTTCGATCCTTTCACAGCTTTACCACGACGGATACATGGAAGCCGTTTCAGTTGAGCAGACAAAGGTTTTCGAAGCAGCAGAGATCTTTGCAAGAACAGAAGGAATCCTTCCCGCACCGGAAAGCAGCCACGCAATCCGTGTTGCCCTGGACGAGGCTCTGAAGTGCAAGGAAACAGGTGAGGAAAAGACAATCCTGTTCGGTCTTACAGGAACCGGATACTTTGACCTTAAAGCCTACGAACAGTACAACAACGGCACAATGAGCGACTACATTCCTACTGACAAGGACATAGAAGAAGCTCTTTCAAAGCTGCCTAAGGTCTGATATCTTATATACAGTTATAAGTATCAGTTATGAGACCGCTTTTATTACAAGATGTACTGATTAGATTAGTAGTTTCTCTTATCATCGGATGCGCCCTTGGCTACGGAAGAACCCGCCTTGGGCGCGTTGCCGGTATGAGAACCTATACAATAACGTCTCTGGGCGCATGTCTTGCCATGATTATTGCCCAGTACGAGTTCCAGATGCTCAACACCATCTGGTTTAATCCTGCACTTGGAGCAATCAAGTTCGACGGCTCCAGATATGTCGCAATGGTTGTCTCCGGTGTAGGTTTTTTAAGTGCCGGAACTATAGTTTCAATCGGAAGAAACAGCGTTGTAGGTCTTACAACAGCCTCCGGTCTTTTTGCAACATGCTGCCTCGGAATAGCCGCGGGTGCAGGATTCTGGGCAGCCGTCATCATTGTTGCCATCCCCATGGTTCTGACAATTGACTACTCATATTCAGTTGAAACAGGATTCAAGAGATTCCTGCGCAACATGAAGATGTATGTCACATGTCCGGACAACTCAATGAACACCCTGGCAACAATTCTTACATTCCTTGAAGACAAAGGTGCCAAAATACTTGAGTCCGATTCGGATGACTCATCAACCTTCATTATTTCAGTCAAGCTGGGAAAGAACATGAAGTCACATTCGGTTCTTCTTGCAGAACTTGCAGACCTGGACTGTGTAGAGTCCGTACAGGAAATATTTTCATAGGAGACGGAATGCTTACACTGCTTGATCAACTGAGAAATTTTGACTTAATCGGGGTGCTTGCCCGTACAATTTTTGCAATTATCTGCGTCACGCCCATAGGACTTGAGCGTACGGCAAAGGACAGACCTGCAGGATTCAGAACCCACATAATGGTAATCCTCGGAGCCCTTGTAGCTTCAATGACGGGGCACTACATCTATCTGGGCATGGGCCTTCCGGCCGATGTCACCAGACTTCCGGCCCAGGTTATTGCCGGTCTGGGCTTTCTGGGTGCAGGAACAATCATTCTCACAAAGAGGAACGGAGTAAAAGGGCTTACAACTGCGGCAGGTCTGTGGACAACAGGTGTTGTAGGACTTGCAATAGGAGCCGGTTTCTACGAAGGTGCAGTCCTGTGCTCGGTTCTTGTATTCCTGACTGAGAAATACGCAGGAAAACTCAAAAAAAACGTTGCCAGAAACACGGGAGTTCAGATGAGACTCACATACAAGGATCCTGAAGTTCTGGACAATGCATTCAAACTCTGCAACAAGGTGGGACACAAAGTGAGCAAGATGAGGGTGGAGAAACTTGATGACGGCTTTTATCAGGCAACAGTTTCCGTTTACCTTCACCTTTCCATGTCCAAGGACGAGTTTGAAAAGGAAATAGGCGCCATAGAAGGTGTAAGGGAAGCTGTCTGCATTTCAGGCGCCGCCAGGGGAGACAAATGATGAAGATAACAACCATTGGAGAAATTCTGATAGACATGACCCAGTGCGGTGTTGATGAAAACGGAGTAATCCGTTTTGCTGCAAACCCTGGCGGGGCTCCTGCCAACGTTGCAGTTGCAGCATCCCGTCTTGGCTGTAGCACTGCATTTGTAGGCTGTGTGGGAAAGGATACATTCGGAAACATTCTGCGCGATACCCTTGTTGCAAACAATGTCGATGTTTCAGGGCTTCAGACTACAGACAGAAGCGGAACAACCCTGGCCGTTGTAACAGTGGACAGAACGGGGGAGAGAACATTCTCCTTTATGAGAAAACCCGGTGCCGATACATGTATCGATTCTGAAAAGGCCGTCGAGAGCGTGAAGAATGCAGATATTCTGCACTTCGGAAGTGTCAGTCTTACAGACTGCTACTGCCGCTCTGCAATCCACAGTGCAATAAAAGAGGCCAGAAAGAACGGAGCAATCATAACCTATGACCCGAACTACCGTTCCAGTCTTTGGGAAAAAGAAGAGTATGCAATGTACCACATGAGGGAAGTCCTCGAGCTGTGTGACATTATCAAAATCAGTGATGAAGAGACAGAACTGCTGACAGGAAAGAAGGACCCGAAAGAGGCTGCCCGGGTTCTTGTTGAGCAGGGACTGAAAATTGTCCTTGTTACACTTGGGGCAGACGGAGCCTACTTCAGAACACAGAACCTTGAGGGAACAGTTCCCGGTTTCAAGGTAAAGGTTGCAGATACAAACGGAGCAGGAGATACATTCTTCGGAGCATTCCTGAGCAGGATTGCCGTTCGCGGAGGAATTGAGAATATTACAGAGGACGAACTGAAATCCTACGTCCGCTTTGCAAACAGGGCAGCATCATTAACATCTAGCAGACCGGGAGCAATTCCGGCAATGCCTTCCTTGAAGGAAGTAACGGAGGCTTTATGAAAATGGAAGCAGAGTTTTCACAGAGGTTTGTGAAATATGAAGATGAACTAAAGTGGCTTTACGCCGAACTTTATCACAACGACAAACAGGCCTATGAGTACTTTGTCTCCATGATCTACAGGCTTTGGAAGGAAAGGCCGGAAGAACTGAAGAAGATAGACAGAGCCCGTGAAGCCTGTCCCGAATGGTACAAGGGCCATGACCTTGTAGGCATGCTCATGTACGTAAATGCCTTTGCGGGAAACCTCAAGGGTGTTGAGAAGAATCTTGACTACATTGAGGACTGCGGGGTGAACTACCTTCACCTGATGCCCCTTCTTGAAAGTCCCAAAGAGCGCAGTGACGGCGGTTATGCAGTAAGCGATTTCAGACGCGTCCAGCCCGAACTTGGAACAATGAAGGACCTTGCAAAACTGGCTGATTCCTGTCACAAACGCGGCATTTCAGTCTGTCTTGACTTTGTAATGAACCATACAAGTGAAGACCACGAGTGGGCAAAAAGGGCCCGTGCTGGTGAAAAGGAGTATCAGGACAGATACTTCTTCTACGACAACTGGGATATCCCCAACCAGTTTGAACAGACAGTGCCCCAGGTCTTCCCCGTAACAGCACCTGGAAACTTCTCATGGTGCAATGAGGCAAGAAAGGTTGTCATGACAACTTTCTATCCCTACCAGTGGGACCTTAACTATGCAAATCCCGTTGTCTTCAACGATATGACAGACAACATGCTCAACCTCTGCAACCATGGTGTGGATATTATCCGCCTTGATGCAGTTCCCTACATCTGGAAGCAGCTTGGAACAAACTGCCGTAACCTGCCTCAGGTTCACAGCCTTGTAAGAATCATGAGGATTGTCTGCGAAATAGTCTGTCCCGGAACCCTGCTTCTGGGAGAAGTTGTAATGGAGCCCAGCAAGGTTGTTCCTTACTTCGGAAGCGTAGACAAGCCCGAGTGTCACCTTCTGTACAACGTCACCACTATGGCATCCATCTGGCACACAGTTGCAACAAAGGATGTAAGGCTTCTTGCCCATCAGCTGGAGCAGGTATTCAGCCTGCCAGGCCAGTACACCTTCCTCAATTATCTGCGTTGCCATGATGACATTGGATGGGGCCTTGATTACGACAACCTAA
>Ga0265298_10002209_pt1 | contig 27477 bp, 48 predicted proteins | sample AusTroGonzalo_MG_3_FD_193486 | JGI IMG/M metagenome (GOLD analysis project Ga0265298, IMG submission 193486) | Bovine rumen microbial communities from tropical cattle in Woodstock, Queensland, Australia - Gonzalo_01 | ecosystem: Host-associated > Mammals > Digestive system > Stomach > Rumen ...
GAGGGTAGTTCCTCCGAATTGGTCGCATGACCCCCTACCGAAAACAGAAATAAGCGAAAGGAGGCAGAGATGGCAAAAGTTAGGACGAATAAATGGGAGGCCGTCGAGCGGGACGAGTATAATCGACTGTATTCCATCTATTCTGGATTGCCAAAGAATCGCCTCGCGGTCGCTGAAGGATTAATCAGGCAAGCAGCAAGACTTAGAGCGAGATTAGATATGCTCTGGGAGGACTTACAGGAGAACGGAGAGACGGAACTGTTCACGCAGTCAGACAAAACTGATCCTTACGAGAGAGAACGTCCAGCGTCTCGAACGTTTACCGCCACAGACAAGTCATATCAGTCCATCATCAAGCAATTGAACGATATATGCCCTGAAACTCAGGAAGGCGATTCGCTAACGGAGTTTCTGAAAGATGGATAACTATATTCTTGCCTATTACCAAGCGATTCGCGACGGATCTATCATCGTTGGCAAATGGGTGATGATGCTATACCAGAAAATCGTTGAAGGTATAGATAACGGAGATTACATCTTCGACCAGAAGAAAGCCAATCGGGCGATTCGGTTCATTGAGAAATTCGTAAAGCATAACAAAGGACCTCTTGCGCCTGGTCCTTTGATATTGGCACTCTGGCAGAAGGCGGCTCTATCCTGTTTATACGGAATTGTAGACGAGACAGGAAAACGAGTCTTTTCTGAAGTGTTTTTGGTCGTCGGCCGTAAGTGTGGCAAGACACTGTTGGCGGCTGGAATCATGGCGTATGAATCATTCCTTGACGGAGAGTTTGGAAGCGAGATATATTGCGTCGCTCCAAAGCTAGATCAATCTGATTTGGTCTATTCCGCATGGGAATTCACAAAGGACAAGAATCCAGACTTTCTGAAACGTACCAGAAAGAGAAAGACGGATTACTTGATCCCAGAGACAAACACGACGATCAAAAAGATCGCGTTCAACGAGAAAAAGGCAGATGGTTATTCTCCTATGCTGACCATTGCAGACGAGATGTCGAGCTGGCCAGCCGCGCGAGGCCTTCGACAATATGAAGTTATGGTATCAGGCACAGGCGCACGAGAACAACCTATTACCTTTGCGATTTCATCATCTGGATATATTGATAACGGTGTGTATGACGAGCTCTTCAAACGAGGAACTCGTTTTTTATTGGGTGACAGTAAAGAACGCAAACTGCTCCCGATTCTATACACCATCGACGATATAGAGAAATGGGACGACATAAACGAACTGAGAAAGTCCCTTCCCGGCATGGGGATCTCGGTGAAGGTTCAGTTCATTCTCGACCAGATCGACATAGCACACGAGAGCCTCAGCAAGAAGACAGAATTCATTACCAAGTTTGCTTGTCTGAAACAAAACTCGTCTGCTGCATGGATACGAGCAGAATTGGTCAACAAGGCATCTGGTAATCATTACGACTTGGAAGACTTCAGATCCTCGTATTGTGTCGCCGGCATCGACCTTTCTCAGACTCGCGATTTAACGTCGTGCTGTGTCGTGATTGAAAAAGGCGGAGAACTCTACGTCATATCAAAGTTCTTTCTGCCGAGGGAAAAGATTGACGAGGCTACCCAGAGAGACGGACTGCCTTATCAGATTTACGCACAAAGAGGAATACTCCAGCCGTCAGGTGACAACTTTATTGATTACCAAGACTGTTTCGACTGGTTTCGGATGCTCGTCGAGCAATACGAAATATTACCTTTGATGGTTGGTTACGATAGATATTCTGCTCAGTACTTAGTAAAAGACATGGAGAATTACGGTTTCCGAATGGACTCGGTCTATCAGGGCGAGAACCTCTATGGAACGATTCAGGAGGCCGAAGGTCTGCTGGAAGATGGAAAGCTCCATATCGGTGACAATGATTTGCTGAAGGTTCATTTTCTTGATTCTGCAATCAAAATGTCAATAGAGCGCGGAAGAGGAAAACTTGTAAAAGTCACTCCTATGGCGCACATCGACGGAGTGGCCGCGCTGCTCGATGCTCTGGTTGTGCGGCAGAAATACTTCGCCGAGATCGGCGATCAACTAAAGAACGAGGCTTGACATGAGTTTATTCACAAAACTGTTCGGCAATCGGCCGAAAGAGCGGGGACGCTTTAACGGACAATTCAAAATGCTCACTCCGTATTCTCCTAGATTCAGAAAATGGGGTGGGTCTATTTATGAGTCCGATTTGGTGAGGGCAGCCATAAACGTAAGAGCTACCCACATATCCAAATTGAAAATCGATATCCTTGGGTCGGCGAAACCGTCACTCAGAAGGAAACTGGAAAAAGGCCCGAATCAGTACCAGACGTGGAGTCAATTCATGTATCGGCTGAGTACGATTCTGGACATCCACAACACGGCCTTTATTATTCCAGTCTGGGACGAGTACGGAGAAATATCCGGCATCTATTGCCCTCTTCCAAGCGATGTTGAAATCGTCCTCTATGGGGATACGCCATATCTACGATATACGTTCAACTGGGGTGAGAAAGCATCGGTCGAGTTAGAGTACTGCGGTATTCTTACGAAATTCCAGTACAGAAGCGATTTCTTTGGAGAATACAATTCTGCTCTGGAATCCACGATGCAACTATTAGATACCCAAAAGCAAGGTATCGAAGAGGGCATCAAGTCCACCGCAACTTACAGATTCATGGCTAAAGTGAATAACTTCTCCAAGGCCGATGATCTAAAGCGTGAGAGATCCAGATTCACCGAGGACAACTTTGGCAGAGATGCCGAGGCTCGCGGTTTACTGTTATTCCCCAACACCTATACCGACATCAAGCAGATCGAAACCAAACCTTACGTTGCTGACGCTGAGACCATGAAGGTCATAAAGACCAACGTCTTCAATTATTTCAACGTCAATGAAGATGTATTAGAGGCCAAGGCTTACGGCGATTCCTGGAGTGCTTTCTATGAAGGCGTTGTTGAGGCCTTCGCTATTCAGTTTTCTGAAGTGATGACTCGGATGCTTTACACCTTCAGAGAACAGACTGAAGGCAACAGGGTGATGGCAACATCGAATCGCCTTCAGTATATGAGCAATAACGATAAGCTGAATGTTTCGTCTCAGATGCTGGATAGAGGAGTAATGAGCATTAACGAAATACGCGAACTGTGGAATCTAACTCCTGTTGAAGGCGGCGACCGCAGAATCATTCGCGGTGAGTATTACGACGCTGACGCAAAGATGGAGAACGACTCATGAAAGCAGTCGTTTATATGGCAACCAGAGGATGGTATGAGAAGGTCATTCCTTCAATCAAGTCGTTGTTGTTAAAGAGCGACATCGACAAGATTTATTTACTGATTGAAGACGATACTTTCCCCTACGATCTACCGAAGATCCATCCGATCAACGTTTCAAAGCAAACGTTCATCAAACCAGAATCCCCAAACCTGAGAGGCACACGGTGGGGATATATCGTCATGATGCGAGCTTGTCTCCATCATTTGATTCCTGAAGATGTTGTCCTTTCGATAGACGCGGACACGTTAATCTTTGATGACATCTCGCCGATCTTTGATTATCCAATCGAAAACTATTATGTCGCTGGAGTTAGAGAACCAAAGAAAAGCTCTGGCGGCCTTTGGGAGAAACAACCTCTGTATATCAATGCAGGGGTTCTTTTAATGAATCTCAAAAAGTTGCGAGACGGAAAAGGCGACGAGATCATCAAAGCGTTAAACGAAAGATATTTCGAGTTTATCGAGCAGGATTGCATCAACGAATTATGTCAAGGAAAGATATTGGAGGTACCTCCAATCTATAACTCATGCCCTTGGACACAAGCAACGATAAATCCAGTCATCTACCACATGGCAGCATATCCGGCGTGGTTTGGTGATTCGATAGTTCAAAGATATTTGAGGTTAAAGCTATGAAAGATTACGAACTCAGACAATTCCAGTTTGAAGTACGAGCTGACCAGAACGACGAGCATGGCGATTTCTTAACAGGAACGCCCATCGTGTTCGACCAGAAGACCGATTTAGGTTGGTGGGACGAAACCATCGACCGTCACGCTCTGGATGACACCGATCTCAAGGACGTGCGGTTCTTGGTGAATCACAACACCGACATGATACCTCTGGCTCGTTCCAGAAACAACAACGCCAATTCTACGATGCAGATGAGCATCACAGAAGAGGGCATGAACATCCGCGTCGACTTAGACACGGAAAACAATTCAGATGCTAAAGCACTTTACTCAGCCGTTAAAAGAGGCGACCTTTCTGGGATGTCCTTTATGTTCTCGGTTGATAAAGATAAATGGGATGACGTAGAAAGCGACCATCCTACCAGAACCATTCTTTCGATCGGGAAGGTTCTGGAGGTTTCCGCCGTTACGTTTCCCGCGTATGCTCAGACTTCGATTCAGGCAAGAGGCCTTTCCGAAACGCTGGAGAGCGCAAAGGAATCGCTGGAGAGCGCAAGAGCCGAAAAGCGTGAACGCGAAAAACGAGCAAAGAAAATCAAAATATTATTGGAGGTCATCTGATGGAAATTAAAGAGATGACGATTGAACAGCTCGAGGAGAGAAAAGCTCAGATCGCGACTGAACTGGACAATCCTGAAGCAGACCTTGAAGCTCTTGAGAATGAAGCGAGAGCAATCAAGGAAGAGATGGAAAACCGCAAAGCTATCGAAGCGAAAAAGGTCGAGATTCGTGCCGAGGTCGCTTCTGGTGCTGGCGAAGTAAAAGAAACCTTAAAGGAGAAAAGAAACACCATGAGCAACATGGAAATCCGAAAGAGCGAAGCCTACATCAACGCTTTCGCTAATTACATTAAATCTGAAGACGATTCCGAGTGCCGTGCGCTGCTGACCGAAAACGTTTCTGGTACAGTTCCTGTGCCTGAGTATGTTGAGGAAAGAGTCCGCACCGCATGGATGAAAGAAGGCATCATGAGCCGTGTCCGCAAGACCTACCTGAAGGGCAACCTGAAAGTCGGTTTTGAGATTTCCGCTACTGGTGCAGCCAAACACGTTGAGGGTTCTACCGCCGTCGCCGAGGAAACTCTGGTTCTTGGTATCACCGAACTCAAGCCGTTCTCTCTGAAGAAATGGGTCTCCGTATCTGACGAGGCTATGGACCTTTCTGGTCGTGCTTTCCTCGACTACATCTATGATGAGGTCGCTTATCAGATCGCCAAGAAGGCCGCTGATGAACTCATTGCCTACATCGAGGCTTGCACCGCTAGTTCTACCACGACTTGTGTCGGTGTTCCTGTTATCACCGCTACCACCGTCGCCGTTGGTACTGTTGCCAACGCTATCGCAAACCTGAGCGATGACGCTGCGAATCCTGTGGTCATGATGAACAAACTCACCTATGGCGCATTCAAGGCCGCTCAGTATGCCGGAAGCTTCTCCGTCGATCCGTTTGAAGGATGCGATGTTCTGTTCAATAACACCATCACAGCATTCTCCGCCGCATCTACTGGTGACACCTACATGATCGTCGGTGACCTTGGCTATGGCGCAATCGCAAACTTCCCGAACGGTGAAGAGATCGAGATCAAGGTCGATGACAAGACTCTGATGACTCAGGATCTTGTGAGAATCCTTGGCCGTGAGTATGTCGCTATTGGTGCGGTCGCGCCTGGCGCATTTGTCAAGGTTAAGAAATAATGGTGATTGGCATGGGAAAAACTTTAATCGCCGTTCCGTGTATGGATCATGTACCCGCCTTGTTTTGCAATAGCTTGGCAACCTTGCAAAAGGTCGGGGACACAACACTCGCGATGGAAATGTCCTCGCTAATTTATCATTCCCGAAATCACCTAGTAGGCAAAGCGATACAACTGAATGCAGATTATATGCTCTGGTTGGATTCCGATATGGTGTTCCATCCCAATCTATTGACTGGGATGATGTCAACCATGAAGACGCACGGCCTCGACATGCTAACAGGGGTGTACTACAGACGAGTTTCTCCGTACACTCCTGTTTTATTGGATAAATTAGAGATCGACGGCAAGCGAGTCGAATCCCACAACATCGAAGAGATCCCAGATAAACTATTTGAGGTCGCTGGGTGCGGGTTTGGTTGTGTCCTCATGAATACAGACGTTGCCTTTGATGTATTAGCGAAATTCGGCGCGCCATTTGATCCCATCGGCGGAGTTGGTGAAGACCTATCCTTCTGTTGGAGAGCAAGACTATTGGGCTATAAAATCTGGGCTGATCCTTCAATCTGGCTTGGCCATGTTGGAAACTTAACAATCAGCAAAGAGTTTTACGAGTCCTATAAGGAGAAAAAATGAGTTGTGTAGATCCTAATATATTGGCATCGGTCAAGAGGTCGCTCCGAGTCACCACAAACGCTTTCGATGACGAGATTCGCGAACTTATCCTTGCGGGTTTTGCTGATCTCGGCATCGCTGGAGTAGAACCACCTTCTATGGAAGACCCTCTGATTCTGACCGCGCTGAAGACTTACTGCAAAGTGAGATTCGGCGCACCTGAGGAATATGACAGACTGAAGGCGGCCTATGACGAGCAGAAGGCACAATTATCTATGGCGACTGGGTACACGGACTGGGGTGATGCTTGATGGATCGCTCAGATGTCTGCACCTTGATTAAATACGCAAAGACTCAGAACGCTTCAGGTGTATGGGTCGAAAGCGTAGCATCTCAGAGAGAAGTCTTTTGTCATGTCGATAGCGTGACAAGAAGCGAATTCTTTGAGGGCGGAAGAAGCGGACTTAATCCTGAATACAGAATCTCTATGTTTTACGGAGACTACGAGGGCGAGGCCATCGTTTTATACAATGGCCTCCCCTACTCTGTATACAGGACGTATTACGCGAAAAACGACATCATAGAATTATACGTTGAGCGAAAGGGTGGTACTAATGCCAGACCTTGAAACTCAAATAATGAAGATCCTCAATGAATACGCGGAGGAGATCCAGACTAGTACAGACGAGATCGCAAAGAAGCTCGCGAAAGCGGGCGCAAAGCAAATCAACGCGAACGCTGCTTCAACATTTGGCGGACGTGGGAAATATGCGCGGTCTTGGACTGTTACAGAGGAGAAATCCAGAACTGGCAACAACGTAACAATACATTCCACTATGCCGGGATTACCGCACTTACTGGAGAACGGACACGCCTCACGTTATGGTGGCCGCGTAAGCGGTCGGACGCACATCGCTCCAGTCGAAGAGGAACTTGTCACAAAATTCCAGAAGGAGGTCATTGATGTTATACAGTGAAGTTAAGACTATGATCGATGAGATCGGTCTACCATCTGCATACTATGCGTTCCCAGAAGGAACGGCGCAAGAGCCTCCATTTGTCGTTTTTTACTACGCTTATTCCGATGACTTATTCGCCGACAACTCAAACTATAGAGGGATCTCCAACCTCACGATCGAACTCTACACAGACCACAAAGATCCCTTACAAGAGGCCATCGTGGAGGATGTGCTTCGTACACATGGGATCACTTGGGCAAAAAGCGAGGCCGTTATTGAGGCCGAGTTAATGACTCAAGTCACATATACATCAGAGGTTCTCTTAGAACCTGAAACCATACCATCGGAGGATTCATAAAAATGCCGAAGATCAAATACGGTATTTCCAATGTGTACTATGCCATTGCCACCATCGCCGCGGATGGAACGGCCACCTTCGGTAGCCCTGTGCAAATTCCTGGGGCTCGGAGTTTGTCGTTGACGGCAAATGGTGACATGATTAAGTACTATGCCGATAACATCGAGTGGTGGACTTGTGCCGCCAATAACGGTTATTCGGGAAGCCTGAATCTGGCTTATCTTCCTGACGGTGTTCGGGAAGCTCTTCTGCACGAGAAGAGAGATTCCAAGGACATCCTTCTGGAAGACCCGAACGCAACGGCCGTTCACTTTGCTCTGCTGGGTCAGTTTGAAAACGACTCCAAGAATCGTCGCTTTATTTTCTACAATTGCGTCGCTTCTCGCCCTGACGAATCCGGCAACACCAAGGAAGAGAACATCTCTCCCGAAGAGACGAGCATTCCGATCGAAGTCGGTACTATCTATAACAGCTCTCTGAGCATTTACACCACAAAGGCAGCCACTACCGAGGACACCGCATCGACCGAGTACAACGCTTGGTTTACGAGCGTTTACACGGCGACGGCACTTCACACCTAATACGGAGGCAATTATGAGACAAGAGGTTACTATTGGGGCTAATAAAGTGATGTTAGAGGTCAACGCTCTGACACCTATCCTTTACAAGAAAGCTTTTAAGTCTGACTTTATCAGAGAGCTTCAAAATCTGCGGTCTGGGAAGAATTCAGAAGGAATGGCTGAGTTCTTCCCTCAGGTCGCTTTTATAGCAATGAAACAGGCAAAGCACGAGTACAGATTCACAGATGAAGAGTTTTATTCCTTCGTAAGCGAATTCAATACTCTGGATTTTGCCAACTCTGCTGCCGATATCATGGTTATGATTTCGGGTTCTGAGAAAAACACAAGTAAGGCAAAAAACTGACGAAGGCGACTGATCGTGAGTACAATACGGCAGTCTACACTCTAAGAATACTCCAGCTCGGGATGCGAATCTCTGATCTGGAGTTTTTTGATATCGGTGACATTGTTGACCTCATCATCGAAAGAGGCAACGACAATTGCGAATACGATTATGTCGCCTCGCAAGAAGACATAGACAAATTATTGGGGTAAGAAATGGCATCTAAACGTATTGCTGGTATCACCATAGAACTAAACGGCGATACCACAGGACTTAACAAAGCCCTTAAAAGTGTCGATACCCAGTTAAAGACAACTAAAACAAACTTGAAGGATGTTGAGAAACTCTTGAAGTTTGATCCTGATAACGTTGAATTACTTGAGCAAAAACAAAAACTCTTGAACGACGCTATCAAATTAACAACCGAAAGACTCGACACCTTAAAGGACGCACTAAACGAAGACTTACCGCCTGACCAGTATGACGCTCTTCAAAGAGAAATCATAGAAACGCAACAGGAACTCGACAAATATCAAAGCGAGTTGGATGAGGCAAGTGGGAGCGAAGAAGAACTCGGAGATGAAGCTGGCGACGCCGCTGGTGACATGAATGAACTCGGTGGCGAAACTTCGCAGACAAAAGAAGAGACCAACAAGGCCAAAAAAGGATGGGATGAAGCCAAACAAATCCTAGCGGATATGGTGACATGGGGCATCCAAAAAGCGATCGAAGGCCTGAAAGAACTCGGCAAAGCTATGAAGGATGCAGTCACCGACTCTTCTGAATTCGCTGACGAGATATCAACGCTTTCGGTTCAGTCTGGTCTTTCTGTTGAAACGCTTCAAGAATTCGCCTATATGGCCGAACTGATTGACACCGATTTAGACACGGTTGTCAGTTCGTTTGGAAAATTGAAGAAATCAATGATCTCGGCGAAGGACGGAACTGGTTCTGCTGCCGAGGCGTTTGAAAAACTCGGAATTCAGCTTCGCGACGAAACCACAGGCGAGTTAAGAGATGCGGAAACGATTTTCTATGAGGTCATTGACGCACTTGGCGGAGTAGGCGACGAATTAGAGCTTGAAGAACTTGCGATGGATATCTTCGGCAAATCCGCCAAGGATCTAAAGCCGATGATTAAGATTGGCTCTGACGGCATTCATGAATTCGCTCAGGAAGCGCACGACATGGGCGCGGTCGTAGACGAGGAAGGTCTTGAAGCGTTAAACAATATGCAAGACGGATTCGACCGCCTCGACCAGTCATCACAAGTTCTTCAAAGACAACTTGCGATCGCTCTTGCTCCGGCAATCACGACATTGACCGAAGAATTGATAAAGCTGACTCAAGACCCACAATGGCAAGAGATTTTCAGCCAAATGGGCGAGACATTGGAGAATATCCTTCCTGTTATCTCTTCGATCTCAAGCTTATTGAGTCCGCTCTTCGAGGCTCTAAGTCCTATCCTTGATATTGTCACATCCTTACTAGAAACGCTCGCGCCTGTTATATCTACGTTGCTTCAACCAATTGCGGACATCATTGGAATCCTGTTAGATCCGATTTCAGAATTGGTCGATGCTCTGTTGCCCGCTCTGGTTGCGATTGTCGATGCAATAGGTACAGTACTAGGGCCTGTTGGAGATTTGCTAAGTACGACAATTGATTTGATCATGCCTTTGATCGATTTGATTTTACCTCTTCTTACAGAGTCCATCTCTGGACTGGCAGAAGAACTTGAAATCGGGTTAGGGTCTGCGATTGAAGGATTCAATCAGTTAATGCAAGGTGATTTTACTGGCGCGGTCGAAACGTGGGGAGAAGGCATCAAAGATATGTGGTCTCTGGTGTCGAAGTTCGTTGATAAACTTGGACCTTTATGGGAATCGATGAAAACGACAGCAGTTAGTTATATAACAGAATGGAGCGGAAAGTTGGTCTCTGGTTTTACTGATGCTTTCGACTCTGCCAAGGAGCTAGTAAAGAACGGTCTGGATGCCATTAAGAACTTCTTTGACAATATCGACCTGAGTTTACCGCATATCGCACTACCTCACTTCTCAATCACAGGCTCGTTCTCTTTGAATCCTTTGTCAGTTCCTTCGCTTTCTGTTTCTTGGTATGCCAAGGCCATGAAAAACGGCATGATTCTGGATAATCCCACAATTTTCGGGATGCAAGACGGAAAACTATTAGGCGGAGGCGAGGCTGGAGCTGAGGTCGTCGCTGGTCTTGGTTCTCTGATGGGCATGATCCAGAATGCGGTAAATACCGCGAACCAGACAACAAATTTCGGCGGCGTGAATATCGTCATCAATGCAAGAGACCAGTCTCCCAGAGAGATCGCGAAAGAGGTTGATTCCATCTTAACCGAGAAGTATATGAGGAAAGTGGCGATTCAAAGATGAGCAATCCTAAACAAAACTACTTTGAATATAATGGCAAGAAATCGACCGATTTTCAAATTTGGATAAACGGAGACGGCAGATACGCGAGTCCTGAACCAGACGTCGAGTCGATTGAAGTGCCAGGGCGAAACGGAGCGTTGACCTTGTGGAATGGCCGATACAGAAACGTGAGTGTTTATTATCGGTGTGTGATTCCTTTCCAGTTTAGAGGGAATTACGACAACTTCCGCACATGGCTTTTGCACGATGTCGGATATCACAAGCTTAACGACACCTATAAAACCGACGAGTTCCGGCAAGCAAGAGTTTTATCTGGTCTAGACATCTCAAGCATTGAGTGGGCGAACAATATTGGGACGTTCACGGTGAGATTCGATTGTATGCCACAACGGTTCAAGAATATTGGAGACGAGTTCCAAGAGATTTATCAATCTGGTGATTTTATTGGTGACTATGATCATGCATGGTATCCTTCAAAACCAATAATCGCTACGCAAGGATACGGCCAAATCACGATTGATCATGGCGACAATCACGAAGATCCTGTCACGATTACAATCGCACAAAACACATTTGCATATAATCTTTACGTGGATTGCGATCTTGAAAACTGTTATGCAAACCTAACGACGATGCAAAACAGAAACTCGTATCTTACTTTGAATGATGGCAAGTTCCCGATACTGCTACCAGCTACGAAAAACACAATAACATTTGACAATACGTTCACAATCGTAAAAATAAAGCCGAGGTACTTTAGACTATGAGACCAAGACTTTTTGTGGCAAGTGCTACAGACTTCAGCACTCAGGGAAGAGGCGCGGTCGAATGTACTCGGTGTGTTGTTGAACAGGAAATCAACGGAATGTTCGAGCTTGAGTGCGATGTTCCTGTTGATGGGTACTTATATAACGAGTTAGCCATTTCCAAAATCCTTGTCGCTCCGCCTGCAAAAGGGAAAACACCTCAAGCGTTCAGAATCTACAGGATTTCAAAACCTATCAACGGAATAGCAACAGTAAACGCAGAGCATATTTCGTATCAGTTAAGTTATATCCCTGTTATGCCATATACGGCGTTATCTTTGGGAAACGCACTTAACAAGATTACCGATTATGTCGCTGAATCGTGTCCGTTTACGTTTTCTACAAACAAAGTCACAAGCACACCTTGGACATCTCCAGAAGTGCCAACGTCAGCTCGTGCGATTTTGATGGGGGCGGAAGGGTCTCTGCTGCAACAGTACAAAGGCGAATACAGATTTGACAATTGGACTGTATCACTCAGAAACCAACTCGGTTCTGATAACGGCGTAAGGGTAGCATATGGAAAAAACCTTGTGGATATGCTTCAGGAAGAATCCATCGAGAATACGTATACAGGAATCTGCCCATATTACAAAAGCGATGATTACGTTCTGACATTACCAGAAAAGGTCCTGCATAGCGCAAACGCTTCTAACTTTCCGTATCAAAGAACGTTACCAGTTGACCTTAGCGACAAGTTTGAAGACGCACCTACTGAGCAACAGTTAAGGGATGCCGGAAATGCTTATATGACAGCCAATAACATCGGCGTTCCTAAAGTCTGCTTGGAAGTCTCGTTCGTTCAGTTATCAGATACCCAAGAATACAAAGACAAGATGATCGAGTCAGTAAACTTGGGCGACACGGTACACGTTGACTTTGAAAAACTCGGAGTCAGCACGACCGCCGAGGTCGTTCATACTGTTTACGATGTTCTGGCTGAGAGATTCGATACTATAACAGTCGGCTCGCAGAAATCAACGTTTTCTGGTGTTGTGGCTGGCCAACAAGAGGAAATCGACCAAGTAGTATCGAGAACCAGAAAGAAAATCCGAATCTACGATGAGTATGGGGCGTTATTACTCAGCATAGATCCAACGACGCAAACAGTAAAAGTAAACGGACAGTTAGACCTTGGTTCTGGCGCGACAATGGTCGGCGCGAACGGCGTATCCATAACAACAGGCGGAGACATAACAACACAACACGGAAACGCGAACACAAGAGCGGCGGTCGTGGCAAAGAGAACCGACACGAACGTAGAGGTTCGACTGGCGGTCGGTTCAGGCGGAACGAATCACGGCGTATACTCTGGGGGCTTGGAAAAATGGATGGTTTATTCAGACGGAACGGACATTTATTGCAACGGCAAACATCAACCAACAAGATTAGATTCAGCAGTACAGACCACAGGCACAGTCACATTGAGTGATGCCATGAAATATTCCACATTGGTGTTTGTGGGTGAAGCCGTCACGAACGGTGGAAGAATGAGCATTACTGTTCCCACCGTATATATCACAACCACAGCAACAGACTTCAAGTTTGCCGATGAAACCAACAATTATATCTTCTCTCTTACAAAGAGCGGGGATAACGTATCATGCGCCTATGTTAGCAGAACAAGCACAGGGCGCATCATGCGAGTATATGGGTATAAATAAGGAGATAGCCATGCCAGACGCAATTTTAGTGGCACTAATCACAGGAGGGATAAGCCTCTTGGGAACGATTATCACGGTTCTTGCAACAATGCACAAGACCACCAATTCAATCGAACAGTCATTTAAGGTCGCTCAGGCTGTCACCGATACAAAGATTGCTGAATTAACTCGTGAAGTGAGAGAGCATAACCACTTTGCCCAGAGAATTCCGGCAATCGAAGAACACCTTGCTCAACAGGACAAAAGAATTGATGCTATCGACAGGAGGACAGCTTGATGGAGATCATAAGAGGAACAACGCCAATTCTTATCTTCACCTTTTCCGAGGTTAACGTATCCGATATCACGGTCGCCGTTCTCACAATAAAGCAGAACGGTACGACGATATTGACCAAGGATCTGGAAGACGCGACGACGGCAGCTCATACGATTTCATGGCAATTGTCTCAGGCTGACACGCTTTCGTTGAACTGTTGGACTGCTAACGTATTTTGTGATTGGAAGCTTGCCAATGGCGTACGTGGGGCATCCAGTCCGTTTAACATCGGTGTCGTATCTTCAGGAGTAAGCGAGGTAATCTAAATGAATGACAGAGTCGTCATCGGCGGGGAGACAAATCTTTCCTATAAGATTGATGGCCAAGTAAGCCTGACGACACAGATCGACGGAAACGCTGGGTCATATATGCCTATTTACCCTGCTTCATACACAGGAGCGACCGAGGTCACTCCCTCCGAGGAGACTCAAACGCTCTTAACTCATGGATTGACGGTGGTGGAAGACATCGTTGTCAATCCTATCCCAACAAACTATGGCCGCATTTCATATAGCGGTGGAATTCTAACAGTATTCTAAGGAGATAATCATGGCTCAAGATGTAGTCATCCGCAACGTGGTATACCAAAACGTTCCTGAGGTCGATATCCCGCTTCAAGGTGGTGGGACAGCAAAGTTCATGGATACCTCAGATGCGACGCTATCAGGCGGGGCGCAGATGCTCAACGGGGTAACAGCTTACGCAGGCGGAACGAAAATCACAGGTTCGATCGTTACAAAAACGTCCGCAGACCTGAGCGCAAGCGGTGATACTGTCACCGTTCCCGCTGGCTATTATGCTTCGCAAGCAACAAAAGCCGTTTCTGCGGGTTCTGCTACCGCTCCAGCTTCAATCAGCGGAACGAGTGCTTCTGTAAGTACAGGAACAAACACAATCACTTTATCGAAGACCGTTTCCGTAACTCCATCCGTTTCGGCGGGCTATGTTTCAAGTGGTACGGCAGGAAATTCAAGTGTAAGTTTGACCGCGTCCGTCACAACCAAAGGCGCAACAACCTACACGCCTACAACCTCGAATCAGACCATCTCTTCGGGAACATATCTGACAGGAACGCAGACAATTTCGGGAGACGCTAATTTGTTGGCATCCAATATCGTATACGGCAAAACAATCTTCGGGGTATCTGGTTCTGCTCAGATTCCTGTTATCTCTCAGGATTCTACAACAAAGGTTCTTTCGATCTCGTGAGGTGAAATATGGCGCAAAGTGTTAAGATTGCAGGGGCATTATTTCAAAACGTTCCGTCAATCTCCGTTCCCGATGAAAACGACGTTTATCATTCCTTCGTTGACAGCTCTGACGCAGACGCTACCGCCTCGGATATCCTTTCAGGAAAAACCGCATACGTCAACGGCGTAAAGCTTACAGGCACAGGCTCAGGTGGCGGCGGGAACATTCAATCTCTTTCAGTCACTCAGAACGGCACATATACCGCCTCTGGCGGAGTCGATGGCTATAGTCCTGTTACTGTTAATGTTTCAGGCGGAACATCGCGCCTAGTAATCGGTGATTTTAATACTGGCTCGAATACTGGTCGGATAAATACTCTTACTATTCCATATAGTGGGTCTGGCTACCCGATAGCGATGCAAATCTTTGTGAAGGTTGGTGCATATAACTCGTCCGATACTAACTGGTATACAAAGATACAACGTTATGCAGTAGGATATTGGTCTATGGCGAAATGTAACATGACTACAACGCCGCAATATACTTCCCAAGATGCGCAAAGAGATGGAGCGACAATAACAGTAGTATACAAAAGCTCATCGTCATCGGCAACCCAGTACACAAGGACATCATCAATGAATGCAACGTTTTATCGTCCGTCGTCGAGTCAAGCAAGTGCGAATAACATAGGGTGCGTTGTTGCTCATTCAGCAACGTCAATAGATTATTACGTTGCATCGTCATCTTATGGTTTGTTAGCAAATACGGATTATACATACATTATTGTTTATTCATCATAAGGAGAAAACACATGTACTGGAAAAATTGGTTTAAAGCGGCGGGTATCCGTGCTATTAAGACCATCGCACAAACGGCTGTCGGTATGATTGCAGTCGGGATGGGATTGGAAGAAGTAAATTGGATCTATGTTGGTTCGGTCTCTCTGGTGGCTGGAATCCTTTCGTTGCTTACCAGTATTGCCGGACTTCCTGAAGTACCAAAGGAGATTGAAAATGAGCAACAGTAATCTCATTTCTATGACGATGTTGTCGCCGTACTATGATGAGCGTGGAAGTCATAAAATCTTAAAGATAACACCACATCATGCTGCCGCTGTCAATGTTTCACTTGAAGCGATGGGAAACGTTTTTAGGACAAGACAATGCTCTGCTAATTATGGAATTGACTCCGATGGAAAAATCGGGATGTACGTTCCTGAGGACAGAAGAGCATGGACATCCTCTTCCGCTGATAATGATTTCCAAGCCGTTACTATTGAGATTGCCAATTCCGGCGGTAATCCAGACTGGAAAATCTCAGATAAAGCATGGATATCTCTAATCAATCTATGTGTAGACATCTGCCGTCGTAATGGTATCGAAAAACTAAATTACACAGGCGACAAGAACGGCAACCTCACTCGTCATAACATGTTCATTGCAACGGCGTGTCCTGGACCTTATCTACAGAAAAGATTCCCAGAGTTGGCCGAAGAGGTCAATAAGAGACTGGGCATCAATCAACCTCAGCCAGAACCAGCACCTATCCCAACCATCTATAGAGTGCAAGTCGGTGCGTACTCCAAGGAAGAAAACGCCATCAAGATCAAGGACAAATTAGTCAAAGATGGATATTCTACTTATATGGTGCAGACCGACGGATTATATAAAGTTCAAGTCGGTGCGTACACGGTAGAAGCCAACGCTAAAAGAATGGAAGCGGAACTAAAATCAAAAGGTTATCAAACCTATATCACTTCCAAGACTGGCACAGTTATTGACAAATCAATAAAAGTCGGATGTAAATGCAAAATCAAAGACGGAGCTAAAACCTACTACGGTGGGAACTTAGCTTCGTTTGTTTATGGTCGTGAATATGTCTGCGCTCAGTTAAACGGCGACCGAGCGGTCGTAACATTTAACGGTCAGATAGTCGCTGCCGTAAACGTTAATGACTTAATCAGATTATAATCCTTTTTCGTGCATACACCTCCTTTCCGCAGAAGAGCCTCCCAGACGTGGGAGGCTTTTTTGCGTTCTTACGGAATTCTTACGGCGTGACGAGTTTCCATTGATAAATGCACGAATAACATGGTTCTTGAAAAAAGGCAATAATGGATAGTTTCCGCGTGATTCCTAGTGTTTAAGCACGTTTGCGGAGGTGCGAAACGAGTGAAAATCCGTAAAATTTCAAGTTATTCTTACGGATTTCTTACGGATTTCTCCAACATCTCGGCGATGTCTTTGTCGTGGTCGTTGTATAAATGAGCGTATGTCTGAAGGGTGATTCCGATTGATGCGTGACCTAGTCGTTTTGATATGTCGGCTATGTTTACGCCTTTGGCAATCAAGTAAGAAGCATGAGAGTGCCGAAAGTCATGAATCCTTATATGATGCAGTCCAGCCAGTTTCTCCGCCTTGCGATGGTGGTGATAGAAATAAGATGCGGTCACAGGGAAGAGGGGCTGAAGCTCGCCTTCTGGCAGTTTTGAAATATACTCGTTCAACTCATCCTGCAAGAACTTAGGTATGGCAACATTCCTAACAGATGAATCGGTTTTCGGTAAGGTAACGACTCCCTTGATGTCGATGGTCTTCGTGATCCTTATGACCTCGCCGACATCCTGAACATCCAATGCCAAGGCCTCGCCTTTTCTCATGCCAGTAAAATACAATAAGTCAAAGAACACTCTGCCCATCTCGGTTAGATGTTTGCGGAACTCCATGTATTGCTCTTGGGTATAGATGGAGTAATCTCTGCGCTTGACCTTGGGGGAATAATTCAGACGTGTTATCGGTAGGTTGCATTTTTTAGCACCGAAAGCGTATATGACTTTTAGAGCGGAGGCGTATTTTTTGCGCGATGCCGGAGAGACTGGGAGAGAATCAAAGTATTCCTTTATTCTGTCGTCAGTCAATGCCGAAAGTGGCAAATCCAACAAAGGCCGAAACCTACTTATAGAGGCATCATATGATCTAGCTGTCACATCTTTTAAATCCTTATATTTCTGTTCTCTGAATAACTCGACGATCGTCCTCAAAGTGGTCTGGTCGTCGAATTTTTTTGTATTCAGGAATTCTCTCTCAGCTTCCAAGGCTTCCCTGCGAGTAAGGAAACCTTGTTGGTGTTTCTGTTTTCTCTTCCCATCGAAATCAGTATAGTTGCAAAGGTACTCCCAACGGAGGCCTTTTTTAGTTTGGTATTTGTATGCCGTCATGAGAATCACCATCCTTCGTTGCTCATGTTTTCGTATGTGACACGATTCAACTCGGCTCGCAGAACCATCATAACTAGATCCCTTCCATGCGCGTCGAGCTGCATGAACATATCCGCCATTCTGGCGACCTCTAAAGCCTTCTGTTTGTCCTCGTCTGATTCAAGCAATTCTTGCCAGTCAACGCCAAAGTAATCAGCGACAGCCTGAACGGCTTTCATCTTAGGTACACGGCGATGATTTACCCACATTGATATTGTAGACTGAGCAAGTCCCAAGGCAGAGGCTAGCTCTACCATTGAAACGCCTCGTTCGTTTAATAATCTTCCAAGATTGTCTCCAAATGCTTTCTCGTAATCTGACATCCCTCTGACCCTCCAAATGTGATATTAAGGTAAGTATATCACACAAAATGTGAATTTAAATACCCATATTAACACTTTTCGTGTTGACACTATCACAAATGAGTGATATTATGAAAGTGTCGAAGGGACGAGAACAGCGAAAGCGCATCCGATGCAATGGACGAAGCTATCGAAAGCATTTACAGCGCGATTGAGTCAATCAACGAAGCAATTGAGTGTTAAGAAAGGAGATCAAAATGAAGGACAAAAGATGCATGAGTTATTTTGGGCACGTTATTTATGCGAACGAATATGGCTACATGGTCGCAAGCGGAGATGGCACGGACAAGTACTTCGAAACCATTTACGAAGCGATGGAGTATATCGAGGAGATTGAACATATAAAAGCAGAGTGACGAGCCCAATGGCTCGGTAATGCGGCGGGTCGGTCACAAGCCCGGCCAGAAAGGAGGATCATGCGAGAGTACTTAACTAAGAACGACTTGATGGAGAAAGGCTTGACCGAGTATCAGGCCAAGAAATCCATCAAACAGGCAAATCAAGAATTAAGAAAGGAGGGGAAGATTGTTTTCAAGGGCAAAGCTCCAACGTATATGTTGGAAAGAGTCCTTGGGATCAGAATTGCGTATGTCGATTGATTTCAATGAAAACGCAGTTGAGTTTCTGGAGAACGACAAGTTTATGTTCGTGACGTTCTCGCAAAAGAAATTCATAAACAGGGTCAAGACTCTGGCGGAGAAGCATCCCGATAAGGTGAAGATCTATGAAGAGCGCACCGATTCGATCTATGCCAAGATGCCAGTTTCGTGGCTTCGCATTCAGCCGACGGCGAGAATGTCTGAAGAGACGAAAGCAAAGGCCAAAGAGAACATTACAAAGGCTCGTCAACATAGACGCGCGCCAATGTAAATCGATGCAATTTCTGGCCGTATGCTTTAATGTGGCTAATTGTGCAAGATGCAAATCTAAATCAAAATTTAGGAGGTATTATGAAGGTATCTTTAAAGGCGGCGAGAGTAAACGCCAACCTCACACAGAAAGAGGTAACCGAAAAGATGGGATGGCGAACAAACAAAACGCTGGTCGCCGTGGAAAGCGGTAATCGCGAGCTGAAGATTTCCGAGATTGAACGGCTCTGTAATCTCTACGGCTGCACTATTGCCGACATTCTTTTGCCAACAGTATCACAAAACGTGAAGTTTTAATCACAAGGAGGCAAGCATGGCATCAATCACAATTAAGGTCTCAGATAAAGACCTTGAGATTCTGAAGAACGAAGCTTCCAAATCACAGTACGAACTTGATGAGTATCTGGAACGATTCTTTTCAGAAGCGTTCCGGCCTATCCGCGGAAAGTACGCAAAGGCCGAGATGGAAGCAAACAAGAAAAAATGGGGCTACTAATAGAAAGGATAAACGAGATGAGCAAGAAAGACGTTATCAGAAGACTTAATAAACAGTACGACGCAAAGATCACCGAATTCGCTGTTGCCACCAAGTACGGTGACAGAGCTGGCGCACTCCTGGCACTCGCACAGGCGGGAGAAATCAAAGGCAAGATCCGCCATGTCAGAAACCAGAAGTTCGAGTTCGGCGCAAAGTTAAGAGAAAGGAGATTCCTTCAGAAGCTCGACGAGCTTTATGGGAATGAGATGTAAGAAATGGCAGAGGCATACAAGAGCAGAGTCTACACCGATCGTCCTGAATATGCCGACTATGAACCAGCGGAGAAGTTCAGCGCGATCCTCGGCATTGTCATGACGAGACTGAGACAACATCCGAAGGCAATCTGCTCTTATTCTGGAGGGTCAGACAGCGACATCCTGATTGACATCATCGAGATGGCCAGAAAGATCGTTCCTTCGCTTCCAAAAGTTGACTATGTGTTCTTTAACACAGGGCTTGAAATGAAGGCGATTAAGGATCATGTCAAAGAGACGGCTGAGAAGTATGGTGTCGAGATCAGAGAGGTCAGGCCAGACGTGAATATCGTTTTGGCTACGAGAAGATATGGAGTTCCGTTTGTTTCAAAGATAATGTCCGCCGGATTGTCGGAATGGCAGAAAAAAGGCGTTCCGCTTTCGATAGCTGATGAATATGAGCAAGCGGAAGACAAGCAAGCGAAGAGGCAAGAACTCCGAGAAAGATATCCACATTGCGAAACGGTTATAAATTTCCTTTGTTGTTGTAACTCGCAAGGAGAACCAAGGCCAGACATCCAATTGGTTATCAACTCATCGAAGTATATGAGAGATTTCATCGGAGAGTATCCGCCAGACTTCAAAATAAGCGCAAAGTGTTGCGACTACTGCAAAAAGCAAGTCGCTCACAAAGTCCAAAAAGACTACGAAATGATTATCACAGGCGAGCGGAGAGATGAAGGAGGTATGCGATCCGTTCCGAGGAAAGACAATACAACGTTATGTTTCACCGAGACAGCTCAACACCAATTCAGATTACGGCCTTTGTATTACGTTTCTGACAAAGACAAAGAGTGGTACAGAGAAACCTACGGCATCAAGTATTCAGACGCATACACCGTTTACGGATTGACAAGAACAGGCTGTTGCGGATGCCCAATCTCTTACAAAGCCGTCGAAGATCTGAAGTTGATCGGGAAGTACGAACCTCAGCTTGAAAAGGCAGCGTGGAACGTCTTCGGCAAGAGCTACGAGTATAGGGCGAAATATAACGAATACAAGCAAATGAGAACGGTCGAGGAGAGTCAGATTCCCGGCCAGCTAAATCTATTTTAAGGAGAGAGGCATGACGACAGAAACAAATACAAACAATGCGAAGCTGCAACAGAAGAAAAACGCGCTTCGCAAGGAATTAGCAGAGAAGGGCATCCTGAAGAGGGAAGGCAAAAACTCGTTTGATAAGTATAGCTACTTTTCAGAAGCCCAATACAAAGAATTGTTCACTTATCTGTTCTCCAAGTACGGCCTGGAGCTTTCCGCGAGTGCTGTAGGCTACAAAGAGTACGAAGGAACAGACAAGCAAAGTTTCGGTCGGATCGTTGATGTTCAGTTTATTTTGACCGACATTGAGACAGGATGTGCAGAAGTGTCACATATGTTCGGCGAAGGAATGGATAAGGGCGATAAAGGCGGCTATAAGGCCTACACAGGGGCATTAAAGTACTATCTGGCCAGCACATTCATGGTGGCTACTGGAGACGATCCTGAGGCCGAAAGTCCGAGTCCTAAACGCAAGCCAGAACCTAACAAGGATGACTTAATCCGGCAGATCAAAGAGAAGGTAGAAGAAAGACGCTGGCCTAAGATGTTTGAAACCTACAAGGTCAACGGATTTGAGGAATTAACCATCAAGCAAGCTGAAGACATTTTGAGGAGGGTGTGAAATGGAAGATAGAAAATTAGTTCAGCTAATCGTAGCAGAGAACAACGAGGGGAAAAGAGGCCTGTTCCAGATTGATACAACCAAATGGATCAGGAAGGGCGATCTTTTGTGGAGCGTCGGGAAGTTCTGGGAAGTCATCAATACCGTTAATACGTTCGACGATAGCGACACGTATTCCTTCATTATGACGTGTTGCGACCTCTATGAGGTTACAGGAGCGAAGATCGATGCGTACTACAACAAGCGATATATCGAGGAGTGAATATTTATGCAGATGGTTCAGAGTGTTCCGTAAAGCCAAGAGCGAAGGTTCTGGTTGGTGGTGGGACTGTGATGTTTTAGCAGTCTCATCGAGGGATGCTCTGCGCAAGATCAACAGGCAAGAAGGCTATATGTATAGAGCAAAGGAGATTGATGTATGGGAATCGCGAAATTTGAAATAATTGGGAGACTTACCAGAGATCCCGACGAGAAGAAAACACAGGCCGGATTGAGTGTTGCTCGTTTCGGTTTAGCAACAGGCGATCGCGACAAGGCTTATTTCTGGAATCTGGTCAGCTTTGGCAAGACCGCAGAATTCGTTCTGAAGTGGCTGAAAAAGGGAACAGAGGTCAGAGTCTACGGCGATATGAGGAACGAGAAAAAGGACGACAAAACCTATTACGACTTCATCGTTGATGAAATCACCTTCGTAGGCTCAAAACCAAAAGAGGACACTTCTGGTTCTAACGAACCAAAAGATGATGGCTTCATGCCGGATGAAACAGATGAGGAGATGCCGTTTTGAATGATCTAATACCAGAGATTCAGCAGAAGATTTTAGATCTGAATCATTCATGTGACCAGTTAGCCAGAAGAGGCGCGGACTATGCCAAGGCGGAGCGGGATTATAGAGTCTTGCTCCGCACCGAGGCTCTCAAGATGAAAGCTGAAGGCTATGCCGTGGGGCTAATCAACATGACCGTCTACGGAATCGATGAGGTCGCCACAGCACGATTAAAGCGAGACATCGCCGAGGCTAACTACAAGGCCACACAAGAAAAGATAAACGCCATCAAGTTAGAGATTAGGATTCTGGATTCGCAGATCGCGAGGGAGTGGGGCAGAAATGAGTAGATCCATCATGCAGACTCGGAAAGAGTGCTTCTTATGCGGTACGACTCAGAACCTTCACAAGCACCACGTGTTCTTTGCGGCGAATCGCCAACTATCCGAACACGATGGTTGTTGGATCTGGTTATGCGGAAGACATCACAACTTGTCGAACGAAGGAATTCACTTCAACAGGGTATTCGATCTTCAGGTCAAGACGGCCACCGAATTAGCATGGATGAAGCAGAATAACAAAACCATCGATGACTTCATCAAGAGGTATGGACGAAATTATGTATAGCTTTTTTATAGGCGTGATTATAGGAATCATCTTCGGATTCCTAGTTGCAGCAGTTTTCAAAATGGGAGGATAAACATGGGACAAAAAGACATGATAATTCAGTACATGATTGACTTTGGTTCGATAACACCTTGGCAAGCATTCACCGATCTTGGATGCACCAAGTTATCGACCAGAATCAGCGAGATTATCAGAGACGGCGTGGAAATCAACAAGAAGACCGTTACCGCTCGCAACAGATACGGCAAGAAGATCTATTACATGGCTTATAGCTTAGGAGGGAAAGATGGCCTCGAGAAGAATGTTTTCCAAGCGAATCACGACATCGGCTAAGTTCTTGAGAATGCCGATTTCGTGCCAAGCCTTGTATTTCCATCTTGGCCTGTTTGCCGATGATGATGGAGTAGTCGAGGCCTTCCCAGTATTAAAGATGACAGGCTGCACCGAGGACGATTTAAGGGTACTGGTTGCCAAAGAGTTCGTCGTGATCCTTAACGAGGATTTAGTGGCATTCATCACCGATTGGACGGAGAACAACAACATCCGGCAAGACCGCAAGGTTGATTCCATCTATAAAGACCTCGTTATCCAGATGATTCCTGACGTGAAACTACTGGAAAGGAAGAAAAAGCCAGACAAATGTCTGACAGTTGACGGACAAATGACAGACAACTGTCAACCAAATGACGGCCTAGGTAAGGATAGGATAGGTAAGGATAGTATAGGTAAGGTTAGTATAGGTGAGGATAGTAAAGAGGCGCGTAAACGCTTCTCTCCTCCAACCATCGAAGAGGTTTCTGACTATGTTTCACGTAAAGGCTATAACGTAGATCCCGAAGCATTTGTAGCCTTCTACGAATCAAAAGGATGGAAGGTTGGTAGTCAGCCAATGAAATCCTGGCAGTCGGCAATTGTGACATGGTCAAAGAGAAACGCTTCAAACACAAAGAACAACTTCTCTACTCAACGAGATGACGATCTCGATGACTGGGCAGAGAATAACCAGAATGATTTCTATAGAAAGTGGGGCGATTAAGTGAAGCAAGAATTACTCAATTACATCGACTCCCAGATGAACAATGGGAACATGGGGGCTTTGATGATCAGAAAGTTCGTAGAGGAAAACATGCACGATTGGATTCCTGTTTCTGAGAGACTGCCGGAACCTTATTCCCATGTGATTCTGACAATCAGAGGCACAGACATGATTAAGGTGCAAGAGGGCGAAACGCTAGAGCAAGCTTTGAAAAGAAACAGTCAAACCTACTGGGTAACGACAGGATACCTTGCCGATGATGGGTGGAATGGGCCTGATGGATTTCCGCTTATTGTCAAGCCGATTGCATGGATGCCACTTCCTGAGCCTTGGAAAGGAGAAGAGGAATGAACGAAGAGATGAAGTGGATTCCTGTTTCTGAGAAATTGCCGGAAACAGCAGGAGATTACTTAACGACTACAATGTTCAAAGAGGTTTATTGTGACTTTTGGGATGGGTACAATTTCGGCAGGACGGAAATGGTTATTGCATGGATGCCTTTACCGGATCCGTGGAAAGGAGAAGAGGATGCGTAAACACGGATATTGGAAGATTTATGGATATTCGGCAACGTGTTCCGAATGCAATTATGTTGGGGAAAACGTTGGCGATAATTATTGCCTACGATGTGGTGCGATTATGGACAAAGAACCCAAATGGGTATTCACAGATTTTGACCTTCCTAGAGTTGAAAAATTTGAATGCAAAGAATGTGGATGCAAACGATTTGGGCAAATAGTATTCTGCCCTAATTGTGGGAAGAGGAAAGGAGAAGAGGATGGATGATTTAATCAGCAGACAGGCGGTGATTGATGCGTTTGCCAAAGAATTATCGGCAGAACACAATCATAGAGAAATGGCAGTAAGTTTTCTTGGAGCAAAAAGGATTATTGAGGCTGTGCCATCCGCACAGCCAGAGGTGAAGCCAGAAGGGGAATGGATTAGGAATGACAACGGAACATATTCTTGTAGCGTATGTCAATCATGGATTCCAGAAGAACAGCACTACTATGCGCGATATTGTTTGTATTGCGGAGCAAGGATGAAAGGAGAACCGATGAGTGATTTGATTGACAGACAGGCGGCCATTGATGCTATTGAATCTTGTGAACCTGGAGAAGAGAGTTTTATGATAATGAGTCTGCCATCCGTACAGACAGAAATCATAAGGTGTAAGGACTGCAAACACCGTGATCCAGAAGACAAGAAGTGCGATTGCGGACATGATATTATGTGGCAGTTGCCGAGACGAGACGATTGGTTTTGTGCGGATGCAGAAAGGAGAACCGATGAGTGACTTTATCGATAGACAGGCAGCGATTGAGCATTGTAAGAAAAGGCTTTATGAAACTGCTTTAAATAATAATTTAGAAATTGTTTCATATACAATGCAAGAAATAGCAGATAACAGGATTGATATCTGGTTGAAAGAATTGCCTTCAGCAGATCCAGAATTCTACGGCTACAGGATTAGCCATCTTGAGTTTGTCGCGAGAGTCTTGCAAGAAGGAAATATAAGCCCAGAGGAATTAACGTCGGCAATCAATGATGTTAGTTATATTGTCAGTCTCGTCCTAAAAGAATCCAGAAACGCGATAGACAACATTCTGAAAGATATGGAGGTAAAAGATGCCTAAATACGTCGTAGAAATAGAATCCAACAAGATAAAAGAAGCCGTTGGATTGGTAACGTGCAGTAAATGCGAGTATGGATCTTTTCAGTATGGGACTGAAGTAGTTTGCACCTTGGTCTGGAGAAAAAAGGAAAGGGAAGGCTTTTGCGATGAAGCGAGGCTGGATAGGTCTGACGAATGAAGTTCACACTTGAGATAGCACCACCTCGCACAACGGCGCAGCAGAAAGGTGAAAGAATCCTTTGGGTCTCTGATGGTAAAGCAGCCAAACCAATCATTCAGCATTATGAGAAGGCTACAGTCAAACACGTCAGAGACGTATATAAGGATGCCTTAAGACCTTACGCACCAGACAAGCCGATAGAAGGCCCGATAGAGATCAAAATAATCTGGCGGTATAAGGCTAAGCAAGCAGAATGGAAAATAACACGGCCGGACTTAGACAACATGGAAAAACTTCTCTTGGATGCCATGACAGAGATGGGATTCTGGAAAGATGATTCTCAAGTCTGCATGAAAGCGACGGCAAAGACGTGGTCAAAAGAATCCGGCATAGATATTGAGGTGAGGGAGATAACATGAACATGGAAATCTGGGAGCTAATCTTATGGGTGTTAATGGCGTTAATCGTCATAGGGCAAGCGCACCGCATGAAGATTATCGAAGACAAAATGAAGCAGATCGAGACCGACACAAAGACAATGAGGCAATGGACTTTGTTTCTGTTAAACAGGAGAGAAGCCGATGACAAAAAACGATCTGAGAGCATACATCCTAGCGAAGAAGGACGTTGAGAAAATCGAGTCAGAGTTAAGAGAATTAGAAGCTCGTTTATATTCTCCTAAATCACCTAATCTTGACGGTATGCCAAAAGCCTCAGGACTCACAGGAATGGATGATCTAATCATCAAATACTTAGACTTACAACGCAAGTACGAAGGAAGACTCGGCGAGATGCTAAGGAAGTTTGAGGAAATAGATGACGAGATCAACAACCTTCCAACAGATGAGAGATACATCGTAAGATGTCGATTCGTGTTGGGATTAACTATCAGACAGACGGCAGAAGAGGCTAACTACTCAGAAGCTCAGGTCAAAAGAATTCAGAAAAGGGCATTGATGAAACTTTTCAGAACATGAGCCAATATGAGCCGATTCATTATGATAGAATGATACCGTGGATAGGTAGAAGTTAGTCCCATGCCTCTTATCTGCTTGCCAAGAAAGCCTCGCAAATCGCGGGGCTTTTCCATTTATCATGAAAGATTATGCTAAAGGATTCTATTCATCAAAAGCATGGCAGAAGTGCCGAGCTGCATATAAGAAAAGTGTCGGCGGTTTGTGTGAAGTCTGTTTATCCAAAGGACTAATCGTTCCGGCGGATATCGTACATCATAAGATACCAATCACACCAGAGAACATAAACGATCCGCATATTACATTGGATTGGTCGAACCTTCAATGCGTATGTGCCGATTGCCACGCACAATTTCATATAGCAAAGCAGAAGCGGTATAAATTGGACGAACTGGGACGAGTGACAGCGAGGGAATAACGCCCCCTGTATGTGCGACATGGTCATGGTCAGGACAC
>Ga0265298_10002210_pt1 | contig 27474 bp, 18 predicted proteins | sample AusTroGonzalo_MG_3_FD_193486 | JGI IMG/M metagenome (GOLD analysis project Ga0265298, IMG submission 193486) | Bovine rumen microbial communities from tropical cattle in Woodstock, Queensland, Australia - Gonzalo_01 | ecosystem: Host-associated > Mammals > Digestive system > Stomach > Rumen ...
GCACCTAGGCGGCGCGGGTTTCATAGGCCATGGCGTGGCCCATCATGCGGGCGAAATCCCGTTTGAAGGTGGCGCCGATGTTGATTTCCTGCGGATACAGCGTGCCTTCCACCAGATAGGAGGCGCCATGGATCATGTCCAGGCCATAGATGCAGGGAATGCCGATGGCTTCCATGGACTTCTCCTGGATCTGGCGCACCATGGCGGCCGTCTGCTCGCGCGTGTGGGCGGCGTCATGCATGACGTTCAGGATGGAACCCACCTTGTACTGGCCGATGATCAGGTCCAGTTTCAGGGGGTCGATGGCTTCGTGGGTGGCATCTTCCAGGGTGGAGATGTTCAGCTGGACCAACTGGCCGGCCTTTTCCTCCAGGGTCATCCCTGCGAGCACACTTTCCACTTTGGCCTCCACGGCCGGGTCTGTAGGAATGGCCGGGGCCGGTTTGGGGGCGTTGCAGGCGACAACGGAAACAATTGCCAGGGGAATGAGGTATTTCTTCATATTTCTCCGGTTTTATAATCCAAGTGTATAGTAAGTGCCGTCATAGTTGACGCACAGGGCGCCGGTCCCGTCGGGATCATAGCCATGCGGGGTCTCAGGATCTACCACGGCCAGGCAGAAAACGCGGTTGCGCAGCTCTCCGGGATAATTTCCGTTGCGGGGGCCGATGGAAAGCTTATGGGTATTTTCGTCCCAGTGGATGTTGATAGTGCTGTATTCGCCCTTTTCGTAGCCGTAGGTGAGTCCGTCGTCTTCATAGAGGGTGAATTCGGCGTCGGCACCGGCAAAGACCACGAACAGAATCTTGTCGGCCGGCTTCTCGGAAGTATATTCGATGGCGGGGCCGAAAGGAATGATGGATCCGGCGCGTACATACAGCGGCATGCGGTCGTAGGGTGCATCCACCGTGATGCGGCGGCCGCCGGCGATGTATTCTCCCGTATAGAAGTCGTACCAGCCTCCCTTGGGGAAGTAGACACTGCGGCTGCGGGCCTTGTATTCATATACGGGGCATGCCATCAGGGCCGGACCCAGCATCCACTGGTCACTGATATCCAGCACCTCGGGATCGTCCGGGAAGTCCATGGGCAGACCGCGCATGAGCGTATAGTCATCAAAATGGACGGCACCGGTGAGGGAGTACAGGTACGGCATCAGGCGATAACGCAGCTGCATATACCACAGGATGCTTTCGTATGCGGGAGAGCCCTCAGGGGCAATGTTCCAGAGTTCCCGGCGGGGCCACTGGCCGTGGGCGCGGAACAGCGGGACGAAGGTGCCGAACTGATGCCAGCGCGTCTGCAGTTCCTGCCACTCATCGGCATAGGCGGGATCGTAAAACTTGCTCATCACGGAGAAGCCGCCGATATCCATGCCCCAGAACGGGATGCCGCTCATGGAATAGTCCATCCCGGCCGCCATCTGCATGTGCATGTCGGTCCAGGAAGTGCCGATATCGCCGCTCCAGGAAGCCGTGCTGTAACGCTGCAGGCCGCCGAAACCATTGCGCGTAAGGAGGAACACCCGTTTGTCGGGATCCACGCTGCGCTGGCCTTCGTAGATAGCCTGGGCATTCACCAGGGCATAAGCGTTGAAATATTCGGTGGAAGAGCCCAGGGCGTTGGGCGTGAGCAGCCACTTCATGTAGTCGATGGGCAGGCAGTCCCGCAGGTTGGGTTCGCTGGCGTCCATCCACCAGGCATCGATCTTTTTGCCGAAACGGCTGTACAGGCTCTGGTCCATCTGCTTCCAGAACATCTTGCGGCCGCCGGGGGCGTAAGCGTCGTAGAAACTCTGCTTGTAGCCCAGCCAGTCCACCAGGCCGTCGTCTTCGGCGTGGGTATAGGCATAACCGGCTTTCTTGAGTTCCTGGTAGTGTTCGGTATTGGTATAGAACTTGGGCCACACGGAAATCATGAAGCGGCCGCCCATGTCGTGCACATCGTCCAGCATCTTTTCCGGGTCCGGATAACGATCGGCTTCAAATTCATGACTGCCCCACTGGTCGTCCGGCCAGTACTGCCAGTCCTGTACGATATTGTCCACGGGAATGTGCCGGCGGCGCATCTCGGCCAGGGTACCCACCAGGTCCTCCTGGGTGGAATAACGCTCCCGGCTCTGCCAGAAACCCAGCACCCACTTGGGCATCACAGGCGCCTTTCCGGTGAGAAGGCGGTAATCCTTGATGACACCGTCATAGTCTTTGCCCACCATGAAGTAGTAGTCGGCCATGGGCTCAAACTCGCTCCAGAAAGTGAGGCGGCTTTCCTGTTCGGGGCTTTCCAGCGGCGCTACGCGGAGGCCGATGTAAGAGACGTCTCCGTCCGGCTCCCAGTCGATGTGCAGCGGCGTGGGAACGCCTTTCTCCAGGTGTACGGTGAATTTGTAGCTGTTGGGGTTCCAGGCCGGGCGCCAGCGGCGGCTCATCACTTCCTCACCGCCGATGACCGTGCGCTGGAAGCCGGCGTAATACTGGATAAAGTGATAGTCTCCGGTTTCGCGGGCGGTAACGGTTCCGTCATAGCTAACCTTGGAGAACGGACCGGCCGGCAGGTTTTTGATAGCCCACTCGTTCTCATAGAACAAGCTGTCTTCGGGCTGGGTAAAGGTCTTTCCCTCCTTGGGCGTATAGGTTCCTTCCAGTTTCAGGTCCAGTATCTGGCCCAACTGTGCGTAAGGCTGTGCACTCCCCCATCGGCTCTGGGAATAGGCGTCGAAGAGCAGGCCGTATCCCTTGTTGGAAACCACCACGGGCACGCTAATCTTGGTATTGTACTGATACAGTTCTTCCCGCAGGCCTTTGTGGTTGAATTCTCCCGCCTGGTGCTGTCCCAGGCCGTAAAACGCCTCGTCATCGGAGGAGGCATAGCTCACGGTGGTGCTCCAGGCTTTCTTGCCGTCGGCCTCCATGGGCTCAAAAGCGGCATGGCCGTCTAAAGCCAAAGGAGTACCATCGGCCCTGAAAAAATGGACGGTGCCGTCGGCCTTGTGCACCGCCACCTTCAGGGCCGAGGTCTCCAGGGTGGCCCCTTCCGCATTGCGGGTGAGGGTATATTCCGTACAGCCCTTCTGGGGCAGTACCATCAAACTCTTGCGGTCTGCGAACTTACCGTCCGGCGAAACGCTTACGCGTACAATCTCCGGCGTAATTACCTGTAGCCGGACAGTGCCGGCTTCGGTGGCTATTTTCACTTCACTCCTGGGTGTGCAACCCGCCAACAGCAGTATTGCCACAACCAGCATCCATTGAGCGTTTTTCTTAAACATCATATAATCAACCACTTACACAATCTCCTCCCAGATAAAAAGATGGGAGGAAAATACATAAAACGCTAATTATCAATCACTTGACAAAAACGACTTCTAATACTCCCAATCATCGGAACGGAAAGGCGGCACCGGGATGCCGTTGGACTTCTGCAGATTGGCACCCATCCAGTTGCGCCAGCTGTAGCGGACGGCAACAGGATGAGCCACCTCGGGGCAGTTGACGATGATAGTCTGGCCGTCCCAGTCCACTTCGGCCTTGGCCAAGTGGAACTGGCGGTCTTCGCCGGCCAGTTCGAAGCCCACGATGTCGCGGGCCGATATGCTCATGAGGTTGCTCCACACCTGGGTAAGGGTCACCTTCACGGATCCGTCTTCCTCGTACTTGACGTCTTTCAGGCGGGGCAGTTCCAGCGATACGCCGGGGTTCATGCCATATACATTCTGCAGGGCACGCTGGACCATCATATCGGCCACTTCCCTCTTCTTGGCGGGATGTACGGTCACCTTGTTGCCGATGGTCTCTGTGCAAACGGCCCAGGAGTTGGAGAGGATTTCCTCTGTATGCAGCTGATTTTCAACAAAGAAAGGACGCCAGCGGCCGTCGGCGTCGCCATGGTCGTGCGGGGCCAGGAGCGTAAAGATGAAGGGAAGGTCCCTCTTCCACTCCCGGCGCCAGAATTCCACCATGGCCTTCTGGAGTTTGTCGTAACAGTGCGGCTGGCCCATGTTAGAGCAACCCTGATACCAGATGATACCCTTGGCGGCATAGCCGACGATGGGCTTGACGCGACCGTTCCAGATGAGTTCCGGAGTTTCCGGCCAGCGGTCGGGCTGTTCCTCAACGGCATAAAGATCGTCCAGCTCCTGCTGCGTAAGGCCGGCGCCGTTAATCACTTCTTTGGTCATCCAGGGCTCGATGCGGCTGCCGCCCCAGGCGTTCACCACAATGCCCACGGGAACGTGCAGGGTGTTGGCCAGACGTTTCCCAAAGAAGTAGGCCACGGCCGATGTCTTGGCCGCCACTTCCCCGTTGGTATAGGCCCAGGAGGCCTCCACGTCCTTGATAGGTTCTGTACACTTGGGCGTTTTGATGTCAAAGACGCGCAGCATATACTCGGTTTCGGCCGCCGCCATGATGGCATCCGTGGCTCCTTCCACTTCCTGGAAGCCGAATCCGCTCAGCGGCATCTCCATGTTGGACTGGCCGCTGCACAGCCAAACCTCTCCCAGCACCATGTCGGTACGGGTGAGGCTTTCCTTGCCGGATTTCACATACAGGGTGCGGGCCTTGCCATCGGCCTTTCCGGTCTGGAGCGTCACGCGCCAGCTTCCATCGGCCTGTACCGTGGTCTTATACTTGGCCCCGTCCCACATCACTTCCACCGTCTTGCCCGGGTCTCCCCATCCCCACACGGGAACGTCGGAATTCTGCTGAAGCACGGCGTGGTCGGAGAAAATGCTGGCCAATACCAGAGATAGTGCTAAGAGGTAATTCATTGTGTATCAATTATGTTGTGATTTTTCTTGATCCCATTTGGTATCAAGAAAAAAAGTTAAACAACTGTCGTTCAACCTTTTACATTGACATCGATAAGCCTATTCAGTGTTTCCACCGAAAGGCCGGTGCGCATGCCGTCCTCGGGGGTGTGCAGGCAGTAGTCTACCAGGCGGTCTACCGTGGAGGTGGCTACGTGCATACGGGTGTCGGAGGAGGCATAGTAGATGAACACCCTACCGTCTTCGTCGGCAATCCAGCCGTTGGAGAAGAGGACGTTCATGACGTCGCCGATGTACTCCCCGCCTTCGGGCACCATGAAGAAGCCGCCGGGCTGGGCGATCACCTTGGTGGGATCCTCCAGGGAAGTCATGTACATATAGAGGACATAGCGCAGGCCGCTGGCGCAGGCACGTACGCCATGGGCCAGGTGCAGCCAGCCCTTGGGGGTTTTGATGGGGTGCGGGCCCTCACCGTTCTTCACCTCCATGATGGTGTGGTAGTGGCGGGGGTTGATAATCTTTTCGGAAGTGACCACCGCGTGCTCCATGGAATCCACCAGGGCCCAGCCGATGCCGCCGCCGCTGCCGGCGTCGATGAAACCGTCCTGCGGACGCGTGTACAGGGCATATTTGCCGTCCACGAACTCCGGATGCAACACTACGTTGCGCTGCTGGCTCTTGCTCTCCAGGTCCGGCAGGCGCTCCCAGTTCACCAGGTCCTTGGTGCGGGCAATGCCGGCGGCTGCCGTTGCGGCCGAGAGGTCTCCGGGGGCCGAATGGTCCTTGCGTTCCACGCAGAAGATGCCGTAGATCCAGCCGTCCTCATGGGCGGTGAGACGCATGTCGTAAACATTGGTGGCGGGTTCTCCCCACTCCGGCATGGTGATGGGCCGGGGCCAGAACTTGAAGTTGTCCACGCCGTTGGGGCTTTCGGCCACGGCGAAGAAAGACTTGCGGTCGTTGCCCTCTACACGCACCACCAGCACGTATTTTCCGTTCCACTTGATGGCTCCGGAATTGAGGGTGGCATGCACGCCGATGCGCTCCATAAGATAGGGATTGCGCTCCTTGTTAAAGTCATAGCGCCACTCCAGCGGGGCATGTTCGGCCGTTAGGATGGGGTTCTCCCAACGCTCATAAACACCATTCCCTTCAATGGGATGGTTCTTTTTCTCAATCAGCTGGCGATGGTTCGCCTTGAGCCATTCCAGACGTTTTTCGTAAGTCATAGGTCAGTCCAAAAACAGAATATTGTCCAGTTCGCTGAAGGCTTTGAAATCGGCGGCGCCTTCAAAACCGTCCCAAGGGGCATAGAAATGGCCCGGCTTGTCCCAGGCATTGCGCCAGGTGAGTACATAGGAAATGGGATAATCCTTGATGGCCGGATACAGGACCTTGGTCCACCAGGTAAAGTCCGGAATGCCTTCCAGGCCCGTCTCGCTGAGGGCGATGAGCTTCTGATGCTCTGTGCCAGCGGCCGTAAGGAAGTTCAGTGCGCCCTTGACTTCTTCCTGGTAGTGCACGGCAGCCTGCTCCAGCGAGGCACCCGGCCATATGAATTCATAGGAATCCACGGCGATGATGTCCACAAACTCATCTCCCGGATAGCGGTCCATGGACCGCTGCGGGCCGGCGTCTCCTCCCGGGGAATAGCACCACAGGATGTTGGTGAGGCCGCGTTCCTTCACAAAATACAGCCAGGTCATGCGGAACAACTCCTGGTATTCCTGAGCAGAGCAGAGTTTTTCTCCCCACCAGAACCAGCTGCCGGTATTCTCGTGCCAGGGACGGAAAATCACGGCAACGTCTCCCAGGCTTTCCACGAAATCGGCCGCACGCTGCAGCCAGACGCGGAATTCGGCATTCTTTTCGCCGCCGGGAAGGACGGAGCGGACTACTTCGGCCGATGAAATATCCCAGGCATCACCGCCGGTGAACGGGTTGCGCGGATGCCAGGAGAAGGTGACGATACCGCCCCGCTCCATGTGCTTGAGGGAGGCCTTGCGGATGAGGCCGAAGGGGACGCCGTCCAGATTGGCTTCGGCACCCAGTTCGATGCCGCCCAGGTCGAAGCCTGTCACCATGGGATATTTCCCGGTGACGGCCTTTACGTCGGAGCGTTCCAGGGGATCGTTTTCCCAGTCGGTGACGCACCAGGCGTGGCCGTAAGCCAGGTCGTCCTGGTGGCCGTAGGCAATCTGCCCGTTCTCGGCAAAGGTAAACAGCCGGTGCACCAGCTGGTCCTTGGGCGTTTCCATGGGTTTGTTGCCGCCACAGGAAGCTACAACAAGCGTGAGGGCCATACACAAATACTTATTCATTTTACTGCAGATTATTGATTGCCTCTTTGATGATATCCACGGTGTAGTCCTGGGCATAAACGCCGTTAAGGCCCTGGGCTTCCTGCGCCGGGTCTCCGGTGTACGGGTCTCCGCTCTCCCACTGGGTGTGGACGGGCACGGCAAAACCGCTCCAGCCCCAGAAATTCGCGCCCTGCAGCGTCTTCCCAACCTGGCCGAAGATAAAACTATAATAGGTGTCGCGCGCACACGTTGTAGCGTCCATGGAGGGATTGAAGCCGTCGCGCGGGAAGCCGAATTCCTCGCACACCACGGGGAGGCCCAGTTTCTTTGCCAATTCGGCGTGGCGGACGAGATACTCCTCCGTGTTGGCAATGGCCTGGGGAAGGGTTCCTTCCAGGTCTTTTTCACTGGCCCAGCTCCAGTTGTAGGGCCAGATATGGATGGTCATGTAATCTACGCCGGGAATGCTGTTCACCTGTTCCACCAGTTCCCAGTCCTGTTCGCAGCCCATCCAGCCTTCGTTGCCGGTGGAAAGGAGGTGGTTGGGATCCAGCTCCTTGATGATTTTGGCGGTTTCGGTCATCCAGCCGATGAATCCCTGGCGAATTTGGGGGTCGTCGGAGAAGCATCGGGGCTCGTTGCCCATCTGCCAGGCGAAGATGGCAGGGTCTTCCTTATAGGGCTTGCCGGTGATACTGTTGGTGCGGCCCACGATGGCTTTCACATGGTTGTAGAACAGTTCCTGGGATTCCTGGCTGGTCTGGAACTTACGCATCTGCTGCATGAAAGGCCAGTAGCCGTCGATGAGGGGGATGAGGGCCTTTTCTCCGGTGGCCCACTCCATGTACTGGCCGTATCCGCCGCTCCATTCCCAGGAGTTGTTCAGGTACAGCACGGCCTGCATGTCCCGCTTGCCCAGTTCTACCAGGAAACGGTCCAGACCTCTCAGGAGGGTATCGTTATAAACACCGGGAGCGGTTTCCAGGGTAGGTTCCACGCGGGAGAACACGCCGTCCTTCCCCTGTGCGCCCACCAGGACGCGAAGATTCTCAATGCCCAGGGCTTTGAGGGTGTCCAGTTCTTTTTGGAGACGTTCCAGGTTGCCGCCACGCCCGTCCGAGGCCAGGATGGGGCCATACCAGAAATTGGTGCCGATATACGTGTAAGGCTTGCCGTTACGGACAAACTGACCGTCTTGGACGGAAACGAACGACGGATGGGAACAGGCAGCCAGTGCGAGCGCAATGACGCCCATGGCAAAAGGTTTTAGTACAGTGTTAATCATGCATGCAAATTTAGTTTGTTTGCTTTTGGTTCACATCTAAATAATTGTCTAAAAATGATACTATTTTGACAAACCCCTTTATACATACACCCGGTTCTTGGTGAACAACGCCCTGAAATCCCGGGGAGTATACCCGCGACGGGCCTTGAAGGTGCGGTTGAAATTGGACAGGTTGTTAAAACCGCAGGCATAACAGATCTCGCTCACGGAAGTACTGGTATCTACCAGCATACGGGCCGCAATGCCCAGCCTTACATCAATTATATAGTCTACCGGTCCGCGCCCGGTATGCTGCTTGAAAAAGCGGCTGAAGGCCGACGGTGACATGGCCACAAGGGTGGCCAGGTCTTCCAGTTTAATTTCCTCTGTATAATGGGCTGCAATGTATTCCTTGGCTTTTTTTATCCGGCGGCTCTCCCCGTCGTAGCCCCCTTTGGCAAAAGAATGGGAGGCCAGGGTGCGGGCACCGGAATCCAACGACAGTTCGTACAGGATTTTCATCATGTCCAGGAACTGTTCCATGCGGTCTTCCTTGAATGCCAGGGTGTCCAGCAAGTTGTATACACGCATGATGGCGGGCATGGAAAAAGCCAGCCCCATACGCGCACGCTCAAACATCTTACGGATAGAGGCAAACTGGTTGCGGGCCAGCAGGGTTTCGTCCAGCAGGCGGGAACTGAACTGGATGGTGATTTCCCGGATATCAGGTTCGGTACAGTTTCCCTGCTCCCAGGCGTGTTCCAGGCCGTTACTGGTAATGAGGGCCAGGTCGTAATCCCCTATCTCCTCTATGCTGTCCCCCACTACGCGGCGGACCCCTTTTCCCCTTTCAATGAAGTTGAGTTCATATTCTTCATGGGAATGGATGGGCCACGTAAATTCACTCTTGTGCCGCTCTACGATGTAGAAACAGTCTTTGTCCGTAATGGACGTAATTTCCTTGAGAACCTTCATGATGCAAAGGTAGCAATTATTGTATTATTATTTCAATTATTGATACTTTTTCAACAGTTCGCGTGTATATTCAAGATGAATTTGTACCTTTACATCGGTTTAGATAGTTCAACCGTTTGTATTTTTACTTAAAAAACTTTTTTAAACAAATTTATTTTTGTAAATTTGGCTTTTAAACCACACTGAAATTTTTTTTGTTTAACCAATCAACCATAAACCACTAACTATTCCAACAATGAAAAGCAAACTCTTTGCTACATTGACGCTTCTGCTTCTGGGAGTGGCTGCAATGGCGCAGACTGTCCGTATTTCAGGTACGGTCACGGACGCCATGGGGCCTGTCATGGGAGCCAGCGTCATCGAAAGCGGCACCCAAAACGGTGTCACTACGGATTTGGATGGTAATTTCGTGCTCTCCGTCAAAGCCGGAGCCAGCATCGAGATTTCCTCCATCGGCTACAAAACTCAGGTGATTGCTGTTGGAGACCAGACGGTTTTCAACATTTTCCTTGAGGAAGATGCAGAATTCCTTGACGAGGTAGTCGTGGTCGGTTACGGCGTTCAGAAAAAGAAGCTGGTAACCGGTTCCACCGTACAGGTCAAGGGAGACGATCTGGCCAAACTCAACTCCACCAACGCCCTGGGTGCCATGCAATCCTCCACGCCTGGTGTGAGCATCATGAGCAAATCCGGTCAGCCCGGATCCGGCTACAACGTGAACATCCGCGGTATGGGTACCATCGGCTCCTATGAGCCTCTGTACGTCATCGACGGTGTCGCAGGCGGAAGCATCAATTCCCTCAACCCCTCGGATATCGAGAGCATCGATGTCCTGAAGGACGCCGCCTCCTGCGCCATTTACGGTGCCCGTGGTGCTAACGGTGTTATCCTGGTTACCACCAAGCAGGGTAAGGCCGGCAAATTCACTGTTACCTATGACGGTTTCTACGGCGTGCAGAACGTCCAGAAGATGCCCCAGTTCCTCAGCGCCCAGCAGTATATGGACGTTCAGGACATGGTGAACTTCAATATGGGTAAAGCCACCGTGGACTGGCAGGGTATCCTGGATCCCGCCCTTTACAACAGCATCAAGGACGGTTCCTTCAAGGGGACCAACTGGCTGGACCTGATCCGCAACGTCAACGCTCCCAACCAGAACCACGCCGTTAATGTGGTGGGTGGTACTGACCTGTCCAAGTTCTCCATGGGTGTCAGCTACGCCAACCAGCAGGGTATCTTCGGTAAGCCCGTTGCTTCCAACTACAGCCGCATTACCGTCCGTCTGAATTCGGACCACGTTCTCTGGCGCAAGGATGGTCTGGACATCATCTCCCTGGGAGAGAATGTCACCTTCACCCAGTCCAAGAACAGCGGTATCGGTACCGGTAACCACTATTGGAACGATATCTTCAACATGCTGTCGGCCAACCCGCTGGTAGCCCCCTATAAGGAAGACGGCTCCTATACTGACTATGACGATCTCCAGAAGAGCGGTGTTTGGAACCTGGTTTCCACCATCTCCAACCCCATCGCCGAAATGGTGTATTCTTCCCGCGGCAACAATGAAAGCCACGACTACAACCTGAACATGTCGGCCAACCTGCGTGTGCAGCCCATCAAGGGCCTCACCTGGAAGAGCCAGTTCAACTATACCCTGAGTGCCGGCACTTACCGCCAGTACAGCATGATCTACAAACTCACGGACCAGTCCTTCAAGGACACCGACTCCGTGAGCCAGAGCGCTTATGCCGGCTGGAGCTGGTCCTGGGAAAATACCGTGAACTACCTGTTCACCCTGGGCGAAAAGCACCACTTCGACGCCCTCATCGGTAACACCCTGCAGCACAGCGGCTTCGGTGAAAGCGTAGGTGCAGGCAACAGCACCTCCAATTGGCCCAACAGCTGGGCTTACGCCTATGTGGGCAACACGTCCGGCGACCCCAGCCTGGGAGACATCTCCGGTTCCACTTGGGGTGACAGCGGCCTGGTTTCCTTCTTCGGCCGTATCAACTATGACTACGCCGAGAAATACATGCTCTCCCTCATCCTCCGTCACGACGGTTCCTCCAACTTCATGAGAGGACATCGCTGGGGCACCTTCCCGTCCGTATCGGCCGGTTGGGTCATGTCCAACGAAGACTGGTGGGGCGTGAACTTCATCGACTTCCTGAAACTGCGTGGCAGCTGGGGTCAGAACGGTAACTGCAACATCGACAACTTCCAGTACCTGTCCACCATTTCCGTGGGTGCCGCAGACGGCGGTTATTCCTTCTACACCGGTCCCACCGCTACCAATTCCGGTACCGGCGCCTACGCCGACAAACTGGCCAACCCCGACATCACCTGGGAAACTTCCCAGCAGCTGGACCTGGGCTTCGACGCCCGTTTGTTCCGTAACAGGATGAACATCGCCTTCGACTGGTATCAGAAAGACACCAAGAACTGGCTGGTAAACGCTCCCATCATGGGTCACTTCGGCGCCAATGCTCCTTATGTGAACGGTGGTGATGTGCGCAACACCGGTATTGAACTGGCCATCAACTGGAACGATGCCGTCAGCCAGGATTTCTCCTATTCCATCGGCGTTAACGTTGCCCGCAACAAGAACGTGGTAACCCGTATCGCCAACGACGAAGGTATCATCCACGGTCCCACCAATGTGGTTCAGGGTATCGCCGAAATGTACCGCGCCCAGGTAGGCTATCCTATCGGATACTTCTGGACCTACAAGACGGACGGCGTGTTCCAGAACCAGGCCGAAATCGACGCCTGGAAGGCTGCCGGCAACGGCACCATCGTGGAAGACATCGTTCCCGGTGACCTGAAGTTCGTCGACCTCAACCACGACGGCATGATCAACGATGACGACAAGACCATGACCGGTGATCCCAACCCGGATTGGAACGTGGGCCTGAACCTCTCTGTCTACTTCAAGGGCTTCGACCTGGGCGTCAGCGCCTACGGCATGTTCGGACAGCAGGTGTTCCGCGCCTATCGCCGCTACACCGACAGCCAGTGGAACAACTACACCACCGAGGTGTACAAGTACTGGCACGGTGAAGGCACCAGCAACCGCTACCCGCGCCTGGTTGCCGGTACCAACTACAACTACGTCAACAACTCCGATATCTTCATTGAGAACGCCGACTTCTTCCGCATCCAGACCATCACCCTGGGTTACGACTTCAAGCGCCTGTGGAAGAACGCCCCGTTCGGTCAGTGCCGCCTGTATGTGCAGGCCCAGAACCCGTTCTGCTTCACCAAGTATATGGGTATGGATCCTGAAGTGGGTACTTCCTCCGGCTTCGACAGCTGGGCCAAGGGCATCGACCTTGGTTACTATCCGCAGGCCAAGAGCATTCTCGTGGGCCTTAACCTTAAATTTTAATTGGATTGACTGATATTATGAAAAAGATATTCAAATTCGCAGCTCTGGCTGCCCTTGCTTTTTCGTTTGCCTCTTGTGAGTCATTCCTGGACACCAACAACTACTGGTCCAAGGACAGTAGTAACTTCCCGGTGAATGCCACCGACGCCGAACAGATGCTGGCCGGTATCTACAACAACCTGAACTCTGCTATCGGTGCCAATGACGGCGGCAACGTGGGCCACGACCATTTCCTCTGGTCTATCGCTTCCTCCGACGACGCCCTGGGCGGCGGCGGTCAGAACGACCCTCAGTTCCAGGCAGAAGACCTTCTGATGAACGTAGGCGCCGACATGTACAACGGCTTCTATGTTACCCGTTATAAAGGTATCGCCCGCGCGAACGCCGCCATCGAGGCCCTGCCCAACTGCGGTGTGGAAGACAAACTGGCCCAGTATATGGGTGAAGCTTTCTTCCTGCGCGCCTGGTACTACTACGAACTGGCTTCCATGTTCGGAAACATCCCCTGCCCGGTCACTTCCAAGGCCGATGCCACCCAGCCCCAGATCAGCGGCGAAGCCCTGTGGGGACAGATTGTCGAGGACTGCAAGATCGCAGCCGACATCATGCCTGCCACCATGTCCAGCGGTGACGGCCATGTGGACAAGTGGGCCGCTATCGCCCTGATGGGCCGCGCCTACCTGTTCGCCACCGGTTTCTATGGCCTGGACGGCATTACCCTGCCCGCCTACAGCAACGAGGCCATCCATGTGGACATCGCCGAAGGCACCAAGCTTACCAAAGCAGAGGTGGGTGCTTACATCACCGACTGCGTGAACAACTCCGGTTACACCCTGGTACCCGACTACCACAACCTGTGGGCCTACACCAACCGTTGCTCCATCGAGGATGCCAACAACCCCTGGAAGGGCCACGGTTACAAGTGGGTGGAAGACGACGGCGCCCGCAACCCGGAAGCCATGTTCGTCATCAAGTTCAACACCCAGCCTTCCTGGAGCACCACCATCGGCTATTGCAACCAGACCGCCCTGTTCATGGGCGTTCGCGAACAGAAGTTCTCCGAAGGTGGCATGATGCCGTTCGGCCAGGGTTGGGGCATGTGCCCTGTGAACCCGTCCTTCGTGGATGACTGGAAACAGATTGAGCCCACAGACCAGCGTCTGGATGCATCCGTCCTGCCTGTAACCAGTTTCACCGGGTATGTGTACGGTGGAGACTCCTTTATCCAGGAGACCGGTTACTACCACACCAAGAACATGCCGGTGATGGCCTGGAGCGACGATAAAGGCAAATACATGATGAGCTTCACCAACGTCATGTTCCCGGATCTTACCTGGTCTGATGGTAACGAGGACAACTACCAGCTGAACAGCGTGAACGACATGATCCTCATCCGCTTCGCCGAGGTTCTGCTGATGGATGCCGAGATTAACAACAACCAGGCATCCTTCGACAGGGTCCGCGCCCGCGCCGGCCTGCCCAGCCGCCCCATCAACGAAGAGAATATCCGCAACGAGCGCCGCTGGGAACTGAACTTCGAAGGCGTCCGCTTCAACGACATGCGCCGCTATGGAGAGTCTTACGCCGTAGCTGCCCTGGACAAACAGCAGGGCGTGAAGGTGTGGAACCTGGGTGTCGAGGACACCAACAACGCAGCCAAGTTCAACGGAGGCTATGGCGAGCGCTACAAAGCCACCAAGGGCTTTATCGCCCTGCCCAGCAGCCAGATTTCCCTGTCTGCCGGTGCCGGCGAGCAGTATAAGTTCACCCAGAACGAAGGCTGGGGTACCCAGTTCGAGTTCTCCGGTTGGCAGTAGTAGGTCACTTTACAGATGAAAAGCATTATGAAGAAAATATTCTACTTTGCAATTGCCTTTATCGGCGCACTTGCAGTGGCCTGCCAGCCCGTGGTTCTTGAGACTCCGGAAGCATTCCAGACCGAAAAGACTGCGGTATCCAGCAGCGCCCTCCAGGCTGCATTCGTCATCGACGGCCAGTTCTCCGATGCCGCTTGCACCGTTCCAGAGGATGATGGTAACTTTATCAAGTTCCATACTTCTCCTTCCGTAACCGTCCAGATTTACAATTTCAAGACCGACGGTTCCAAAAACATCCTTACCACTGCCGCATCCGGCGTGTTCAACATCACGCCCAAGCGCGGAGCCGATCCCAACCAGGCTTTCACCGTGGCAACTATCAATCAGGACGGCACCGTCGTCTCCTTTGACAGTTCCGTGAAAGTATTCGTTCCCAGTGAACTTCCTGCCGAAGTAAAGGTGCTCGCCGGCGAATCCGGAGCAAAGGCATGGAAATGGTATACCATGCCCTCCTATTCGGATGATGAAGGTCCTCATGATGCCGCCTGGGGTAACTGCGGCTACATCGGCGTAGCCGGCCAGGCCAACGTGGCTGCCGGCGAAGTCCCCGGTTGCTGGTGGGGTGATGTGCCCGAGAACCTGGAAACCAAACAGATTCAGCACACCGGCGGAATCGAGTACGGCTACGGAGATCCCAACGCCTACATGGTCTTCAGCGAAGACGGCGTATGTGCCTCCTACAAGTCCGACGGCACCCTGATTGCCAAGGGCGGCTATTCCCTGACGGGTTACGATCCTTCCGGAGAGAATTACCTCTACGGAACCCTCACCACCACGGATGCCCCCATCCTGATGCCGTTCCGCATCAATGCCGGAGGCGTGCGCGTCAACGAGTTTGAGGTTGTCTACATCGACGAGAACATGATGACGCTCATCGACAGGAACGGTAACGCCGAATGGAGCTGGAGCGAATCCACCTGGTGGCGCTTCAAGAACGCTTCTGATGCCGATGCAGCTCTTGCCGGAGGCGGACAAAGGGCATGGACATGGAACAACATTGTTTCCTATTCGAATGATGACGGTCCTCAAGAAGCTGCCTGGGGTAACTGCGGTTACATCGGCGTGGGCGGCCAGGCCAACATCGCCGCCGGCGAAGTCCCCGGTTGCTGGTGGGGTGATATTCCGGAGAACCTCGAAACCAAGCAGGTTCAGCACGCCGGAGGCGTTGTATACGGCTACGGCAGCGATGATGCCTACATGGTATTTGACAGCGTGAACGGAACGGTTACTTCCTACAAGGAAGACGGCACCAAGATTGCCTCTTCTTCCTATGCCGTGGAGAACTTCAACTGGACCATCCTTCACGATGCCGATAATCCCGGCTACAAGATGGGTGATCTCAAGACCGACGTAGATGCTTCCGGTATCCTGTTCCCGTTCGTCATCAATAAGGGCGGTGTCGTTGCCACCGAGTACGAACTTCTGTACCTGGACGGCGGCCTCATGACCCTCATCTACAAGGGTGAAAATGCCGAATGGAGCTGGGGAGAATCCACCTGGTGGAGATTCAAACCCAAAAAATAATTCTTGAAACGCTAACAAAGAAGGCAGCCGCCCGCTGTGACGGCTGCCTTTTTTATCAAAAGATGTCCCCTATGGACAAACAGTACAGGATAGCTTTAACTTCCCTTTTGGGTGCGGCCGTGTTTGCTTTCTGGATGTGGCTGTACCCGCAGGCGCCGCATTATCAGGAACAGAACCAGTTGTTTCTGTTCACCTGGGATTACCTCGGACGCCGTTTAGTCCTGCCAGGAGGTTTGGCCGATTATATCTCGGAGTTCCTGGTTCAGCTCTTCTATATCCGCTGGGCCGGCGCTCTGGTAATGGCTGCCCTGGCCGTCCTCCTGCAAGTGGCCACATGGCGTGCGTCGGGGGAAAAACGTTCCCTGTATGCAGTCAGTTTTATCCCTTCCCTGTTGCTGCTTATTTACATGGGAGACATGGATGTGCTTGTAAGCTATCCCGTTGCCATTATCATGGCCACCATGCTATGTCCCCTGTTTGTGAAGGCAGGGTGGCACAGGTTGTGGCTGTTCCCTGTAGGCTGGTGGATGGTTGGACCGGTGATTATGATTCCCGCCCTCCTATCCGTTATCAAAGGCCACAAATGGGAAGACATCCTCGCCCTTGTCTGGCTTTTCGCTGGGGCATATGCACAATACCGCCTTCTGGCAGCACAATACCCTTTAAGGGATGCCTTCTTCGGACTTAATTATTACAGGCTGGTAGAAATACTTCCTGCCATGCAGGTTGTCATTCCCGTTGTCACCCTTCTCTGTATTCTTATATGCGGTTCCGGCATGGATTTCCGCCATCCGGCCCTGGTAAACGGGGCTGTTGCAGCGGTATTGTTTGCCGGCACGTGGTTCGCCGTTCCGCTTACGTTCAACAAGGACGCACAGGAAACCCTCGCATATGACTGGCTCATAAGGAATCAGCGTTACGCCGAAGTAATAAAGAGAGCAGAAAAATATCAGCCCCACAATCCGGTAAGCGCCTGTTCGGTGAATATGTGCCTGTTTATGGAAGGCCAGCTGACAAATCGCTTTGCAGAGTTTTACCAGTGCGGAATACAAGGTCTTGTGCAGCCGTCGGTCCGGGATAACCTTTCGGACTGCACTTCCCAGGAAATCCTCTGGATGATGGGCATGCCCAACATTACCCTGCAGTATGCCTTCGACCTCCAGGAATCCATCCAGAACGGGAGAAAGAGCGGAAGGTTTACCGCACGCATCGCGGAGTGCAACATTGTGAACGGATGGTATGACAGGGCGTCCCGCTATCTGGACATCCTTTCGCACAGCATGTTTTACCGCAAGTGGGCCCTGGAGCGCAAGGCCATGATCCAGAACGAAGCGCTGGTCTCCAAGGACCCCGTCTACGCATACATCCGCAGCGTCCGCTTCAAGGACGATTTCATTACCCGTTATGAAGGCCTGGACCTTATGATGGCCATCCTTTATAACCAGAACAAAAACAATTTTATGGCCGCGGAGTATTATTCTGTCTGGCAGCAACTCAAAAAGATGGAGGGCGCAGAATGAAAAAATTGTTTCCCCTGATCGCGGCAGTCCTTCTGGCCGCATGTTCCGGGAGCACCACATTCGTTGAGGAGTTGCCTGATATTTATCCGGACTATATCGGCGTAACCATTCCCGCCGGGATTGCGCCCCTCAACTTTAACCTGCCGGAAGAATACGACCGGGTCTTCGTCCGTGTGACCGGCAGCAAAGGCGGACAACTGAGCGTGAAAGGCCGTTGGGCCTCCTTCCCGCTGAAAAAATGGCATGCGCTCACAGCGCAGAATGCCGGCGGATTCCTTTCCTTTACGGTTTTGGGCCGCAAAGACGGTCAATGGACCCAGTGGCGCGACTTTATCCTGTACGTGAGCGACACCCCGCTGGAAGACTACGGCATCACTTACCGGAAAATAGCACCCGGCTATACCACATACAGCCTCATCGGCCTGTATCAGCGGGACCTGCACAGCTTCCGGGAAGACCCCATCATTGAAAGTACCCTCACGCCCGGCCAGTGCATGAACTGCCACACGCCCAACGCCACCGACCCTTCCCAGTTCCTTTTCCATCTGAGAGGGAAACACGGCGCCACCCTGATTCAGAAAGACGGCGTACGGGAGTGGGTGACCACCAAAACGGACAGCACCCTGGGCAATGTAGCCTACTGCTACTGGCACCCCGACGGCAACTGGTTCGCAGGTTCCATCAATCCTGTCCGGCAATGTTTCTGGACCGGAGACCAGCGGACGATAGAAGTCTTTGACCTTGCGTCGGACCTGGTCATCATGGACGTACGGGACTATAGCGTCATCGCCGACCCCCGCCTCACCACCAAGGAGTATCTGGAATCCTCCCCCGCCTTCACGCCGGACGGCAAGACCCTGTACTTCTGCCGCTCCAAGGCGTACAATGTGCCCGCCGAGGTGGAAAAAGTAAAATACAACCTCATGAAAGTGAGTTTTGATGCCACTACCGGAGAACTCGGAGAGCCCGAAACCGTGATTCCGGCCAGCGAAGAAAACGCCAGCATCTCCTTCCCCCGCCCTTCCTATGACGGCCGCTGGCTCATGTACAACAAGGCCGATTTCGGCGTTTTCCCCATCTCCCACAAAGAGGCCGACCTGTGGCTGATGGATATGGAAAGCGGAGAATCGCGTCCCCTGGACGAGGTAAACAGCCCCGTTTCCGAGAGTTTCCATAACTGGAGCAGCAACAGCCGCTGGTTCCTGTTTGCCAGCCGCCGCTACGACGGTCTGTATGTGCAGGTCTTCCTCTCCTCCATCGACGAGGACGGGCATTGCACCAAACCCTTCGTGCTGCCACAGAAGAATCCCCGTAAATACTATCACGGCACGCCCTATTCCTTCAACGTACCGGATTTTACCAAGGAAAAAGTACAATTTGATACCCGCGGCGTGTACGAAGCCGTATTTTCCGACGAACGTATCCAAGCAACTGTAAAACAATAATGAAAAAAGCACTCCTGTTTGTTCTGGCCGCCCTGGCTCTCTTCTCCTGCGGAAGGGACCAGTACCGTATCCACGGCCGCGTCACCGCCAATGATTTGGAAGGCATTCAGATTTTCCTGGTCCCGATAGGGCACGAGGAACCGGAAAACGTGGATTCCGTGCACATCCGCAACCATGAGTTTTTCTTCAAGGGGAAAAAACATTGGATGTGTGAAATCCGCCTGGACAGATATCACAGGGACAAGGGCCAGAACCTGATTGTGGCCACTGAGCCTGGGGATATTTATGTCACCATCGGCCCCGACAGCCACGGCGGCGGTACACCCATGAACGACAGCCTCCAGGTCTGGAAAGACCTGACGATCCAGGGGAATAAGGACCGCGCACGCCTCCGCAGGTACGGCACCAAGGAGCAGGTAGATTCCGCATGGATTGCTTACCGTGACCGTTCCCGTGCCATGGGCCTCGCATTTGGCGAAGACAGCATGCTTGGACAGTTCTTCCTTGAACGCTTCCCTATCCCCAAAGAGCAGTAAGTGATTGCACGTAAGGTCATATGGATTACTGCCGTCGCGGTGGCCCTTGCCGCCGGGGCAAGTCAGTTTCTATATCTGACAAAATATACATATTTTCGTAAATACGCATCCATCAATGGATTAAGCCTGGTGGAAGCGCAACGGGCCTGGGGGCGTCCCGACAAAAACTCGGAATGGGTGATGGGGCTTGCCACCGAAGCTTTCCTGGAGAACTGGGACAAAGTATCGGCCCTGGCCGCCGAAGACCACCACAATCTGCTGGGAACCTATTATTACAACCTGTCCAACGCCAAGCGCGGCCAGCTTCCCGATAAACTGCTGGATTATTACCAACCCTTTGAACGGGGCCTGTTCCTGCCCGTCAACGACAAAGCATCGGCCTTCCAGATTGGCTGCGCCGGTGATGTGTGGTGGGCGCTGGGCTATATGCCCCTGGCCGAGAGGGACGCCATGCTGGGCCTGACCTTTTCTCCCGCCCACAACGGCTCCCGTTTCCTGCGCCGTCTGGCCGAGGCCAACCTGGTAAAAGGCGATCATGAAGCCGCCTCCAAATACCTGCGCATCCTGCTGAATTCTCCCGCCGACCGCGCCTGGGCCAAGCGGCGTCTGCCCGGCCAATGGAGTCCCCAGTACCAGCTGGCCATCGAGGAAAAACGCGCCCTTTTGCCACGGATGGATTATGTACACGGTATGGACCAGGTACAGATTATCCTGCGAGTCATGCTCAACTCCAACCCAAGCAACCGGATGGCACTGGATTACTTGTTGTGTTACGACCTCCTCACCAAGGACCTGGATGCTTTCGTGGCCGATTTTGCCCCTTCCCTGACGGCTTCCAGGCTGTATGAGGAAGCCATGCTCATCTTCCTGGCGTCCAAGGGCGGAATGGACATGGATAATTTCCGGCATTACAACATTTCGGAAAACACCCTGGAGCGTTTCAACCGTTTTGTGACCATTTACAAGCGGGACAACGGTGCCATGGCCAACCTCACCCAGGACTTTGGAAAAACCTATTGGTATTACTTCTATTTTGCCCAAAGGAATGAAAAACAGTAATATCATAACGGCGTTCCTGTGCCTTGTCCTGCTCCTGGGATGCGGAAGAAGCTACGATGTCCGCCCCTCCGGGGACGGGACAGACCATCGCACGGCCCTCTTCCCGGATTACAGGGATGTCACCATCCCCTGCAACATCGCGCCGCTCAATTTTTATTACACTGCGGCCGAAGGAAGCGGGTTTGTGACGGCTTTCTCCTGCGGAAAGCTTAGCCGGACCATCCGCGGAAGGGAGGTGGTATGGAAAGAGAAGACCTGGAAAAAATGGTTGCAATCGGCAAAAGGGACTAATATCCAAGTAGTTTCTTCCTACAAAACCCCTTCCGGGCCGGTTTCCTTCACCTGGACCATCCACGTGAGCGAAGATCCCATTGACGGTTATCTCACCTACCGCCTCATCGAACCCGGATTTGAAGTATGGGACGATCTGGAAATCCTGGAGCGGAATCTGGAGAGTTTTGATGTCCGCGCCATCTCCGACTACCGGAACACGCAGAACAAGTGCATGAACTGCCATATCCACAGCCAGGGACGCGGAGACTTGTCCATGTTCTACCTGCGGGGCAAGGGGGGCGGTGCCATCCTGAACCGGGACGGAACCCTGCGCAAGCTCACCCTCAAAAACGCCGGCATGATTTCTCCCACCGTCTACGGAGAAATCCATCCCGGAGGACGCTGGGGAGTGTTCTCCACCAACATCATCATTCCCGCCATGCATTCCCTGGACAACCGGCGGATGGAAGTTTACGATACGGCATCGGACCTTTGTGTGGCCGATTTCGACGGCGGCCATATGCTTACTTCCCCGGCCTATGCCCGGGAAGATGTATTTGAAACCTTCCCCGTTTTCTCGGCCGACGGAGCATCCGTATACTACTGCGCCGCCCCTGCCGGAAAGCTTCCCGCACAGCTGGAGCAAATGCGCTATTCTCTGGTGCGGATTCCCTTTGATTCCGAAAACGGGACCCTGGGAAGCCCGGCCGACACGCTGTGGAGCGGTCCGGCCCACCAGGCATCGGCCTGCCATCCCAAAGCCTCGCCCGACGGACGCTGGCTCCTTTTCACGGTGGCCGATTACGGAACCTTCCCCATCAACCACCGCGAATGCGACCTGGCGCTGATGGACCTCCAAAGCGGAAATCTTCTTCCCATGGAGGCGGTAAACGCCGACAGAAGCGACACCTACCACAGCTGGAGTTCCAATTCCAAGTGGTTCGTCTTTGCTTCCAAACGGGGAGACGGCATGTTCGGCAAGCCCTGGTTCAGCCATGTTTCGCCGGACGGAATGGTGAGCAAAGCCTTCCTCCTTCCCCAAAAGGACCCGCATTTCTACGACCACATGCTCCGCTCCTTCAATGTACCCGACCTGGGCAATGCCCCGGTGCCGTTCGATGCCCGGGAGATTGGCCGCATCTGGCAGGAAGTAGAAGCAGAGCCATTTGATTAACCAACCCTTATTATATGAGAATTCCCAAAACTATCCTGGTCCTGTTGACCATCTGTTTTGCCGCCGCCTGTGGCAAAACCGAATCTGCACAGGAAACGGTCAAACTCGTTTCCAACCCGGCCCAGCTCAAATTTGAGGCTGCCGGCGGATCCAGCCAGCTCAGTATCACTTCCGGTATCAAGCCCACGGTATCCTGTTCCGACGCCTGGGTATCCCTCCAGGAGGGCGCCTATGCCAACAACACTCTTTCCGTCACCGTTACTGTCACGGAAAACACCGGCGTCAACCCGCGCAGCTCAAGCATCCGCGTCATCGGAGACAAGCAGAGCCTGATGATTCCCGTTGTTCAGGAAATTCCCCAGGTGCAGCTGTCCATCAGCGAGAACAGTTTCTCCTTTGACCGCTTTGGCGGAGAAGCCCAGTTCACCATTACTTCCTCCTCCCAGCCCAGCGTGTTGTCCGACGCCTCCTGGTGCGGTGTGAGCGTGGGTGAAATCGATGCCAATCACCAGACAACAGTCACGGTCCTGGCCGCGGCCAACCGCACCACCAATGCCCAGAGCGGCACCCTTACCGTAAGCTGCGGCACCGAGAAAGCCACCGTGAGCGTCTCCGGAGAGGCCGGCGTCACCATTCCCGTCGCAACGGCCACCGCCCTCACTCCCCAGGTCATCTTCGACGCCATGGCCCCCGGCTGGAACATGGGCAACCACATGGATGCCATTGAAAACGGGGTAGCAGGTGAAACCGCTTGGGGCAACAGCAAGTGCACCCAGGCCACCTTTGACGGCGTAAAGGCCGCCGGTTTCAAGTCCGTGCGCATCTGCGTCACCTGGGAAGGCCATATCGGCCCGGCACCTGCCTACCGCCTGGAAGAGAAATGGCTCTCCCGCGTGGAAGAGATTGTGGGTTATGCCGAGAAAGCCGGCCTGGTGGCCATCGTGAACACCCATCACGACGAAAGCTACTGGCTGGATATCGCCAAAGCCTATAACAATTCTACCCAGAACGGAAAAGTCAAAGAGGAAATCTTCAACGTCTGGACCCAGATTGCCAACCGCTTCAAGGACAAGGGCGAATGGCTCATCATGGAATCTTTCAACGAAATCCAGGACGGCGGATGGGGCTGGAGCGAAGCTTTCAAGAACAACCCCCAGCAACAGTATGACGTACTCAATGGGTGGAACCAGGTGTTCGTGGAAGCTGTCCGTTCCACCGGCGGCAACAACGCCACCCGCTGGCTGGGCATCCCCGGTTATGCAGCCTCCCCCACCTTCACCATGCCCGGCCTGGTGCTGCCCAATGACTACACCACGGAAAACCGCCTGATGGTGGCCGTACACAGCTATGACCCCTACGACTACACCATCGCCACCCCGCTGGTGCGCCAGTTTGGTCATACCGCCAATCCCGACCTCAAAATCAGCGGAGACAACGAGGCCGGCCTGCGCTGGACCATGGGCCAGTTAAAGGAAACCTACATGGATAAGGATATTCCCCTGTATCTGGGAGAATTCGGCTGCTCACGCCACCTGGCCGAAGATATTCCCTACCAGAAGTATTATATGGAATACTTTGTGAAACTGGCCGCCGAGAACCAGGTTCCCATGCTCCTGTGGGACAACGGAGCCGAGGGCGTAGGACCCGAGAAGCACCCCTACATCAACCACGGCACGGGCGCCTATGTAGACGACCTGGCCAAAGAACTGGTAGCTATTATTGTTAAGGCCGCCACCAACAAGGATCCGGAATACACACTGGAAAGCGTGTATAATTCGGCACCTTAACGGGACCAGCGGAAACCGAAGGGTACGCGCTCAGGAGCATTGATTGCCTTCTGGGCGCGTATTCTGTCCAGGTGTACCGGACCCGTTACAAACTCCGGTACATTATAGGAGCGGAAAAGGTCCTGATAGTACTTCTGCGGATTGCGCTGCGGCAGCATGAAGGGTTTGCCGGGCACACCGTTTTCATCGAAATGGGCAATGTACAGGCGGGTGAAAAGGCCGTCGTCCCGGCGGCTGGAAAACACGAACCAGCGGGAATTGGAGCTCCAGTTGTGGAAGCTGTCGGTATCGGAACTGTTCGTTTCCACCAGCGGCCGGGTCTCCCCCGTTTCCAGATCCAGCAGCCATAAGTCACTCTCATGGTGCCAGATGGGGAAAGTACCATAGTCGCACAGTGTGTACATCAAATATTTCCCGTCATAGGAAGGCCGGGGGAAGCAGACGCTCTTTTCCAGGGCCATCGCGTCGATGACCATCTGTACATCCTCTCCCACCGTGCCGGTTTCGGGATCGAAACTCACCTTCATCAGGTTGTAACGGGAATGGGTAATCTCGCTGGGGATAGCCACCGGAAGCGCAGCGGTATAATAGATGGTTTTCCCATCGGCCGAGAAAACGGGGAAACTCTCCCAAATATCGGCCTGCTTAATCTGGGGGGCGGTGATAATCTGGTTCTTCTCCACGTCGTACACCTGGATATCGGAGGCCAGGTCGAATACCTCTATCAGTTTATCCTGCTGCACGTGGAAGCCCTGGCGGGTGTTGTTGGTAGAATAGGCGATATAGCGGCCCGAGGGATGCCAGTAGGGATATACGCAGAAGCCCAGCGTAGAGTCCGTCTTGGTATTGTAGACCGTTATTTCCCCGTCTTTTGCCAAAAGCGTGGCACCGTGGCTGCCCCTGATATGCAGGGTCCAGTCGTCGGGATGGTCCCGGCGGCTGGCGTGGCAGTTCACGCAGCCGTCGAACTGGGTGTTTTCCAGCAATGCGCTTTCCTTGAAGCTGCCCAGTTCCCGCTGGTAAACGCCCATGTGGCTGTAGATCTCATAGCCGGGTTCCAGCAGGCGGTAGGTAAGGCCGTAATCGATGGCATCGGCCGAAACGAAGATACCAAAGTCATTGAAGTTCTTCCACTCCTGCCCAAAAAGCCCGGAGACGGAGACCCGGAGGGAATCCCCCACGCTCTTCCGAAGCAATTTTTCCCACGCTTTCTGCGGGAAGCAGGTACTCTCCTTCCCCCTGCTGCGAAGGACGGTTCCGTCCGGTGCAGTCAGCTGCACGTCAAGGGCATCGGCCCCTGTGAGGCAGAAATCCAGCGGCGCTATGCCCGCGGGAATGGTAACGCCCACGTAATCCGGGTAAATATCCGGAAGGATGCCGGCAGGGACGGCGTTTTTCACGGCGGGGCTGCAAGCGGCCAGCAGCAGGACGGCCGAAAGGATACTCAGGCGTCTATTCATGGCGGTATCTGTAATAATAATAGAACCAATAGGTATCTCCATATTGGCGGCGCATGGCCTCTTCACTCTTCCCAGCCTGCATATCGGCCACAAAACGGCTTATGCGCTGGGCATGGGCAGGGGCCAGATAGGGCGGAAGGCCCGTGAAATCACTGTGCGTCTGTACCCAGCGGAGCAACAGGGCTTCCTGATAGGACTTGGGCATCACGGGGACCGTCACCAGATGGATACACTCCACAAAACGGTCCAGGTTTTTGGTAAGCAGGCACCAGGCCATCAGGTAATCCAGGGCCAGGGCGTTGCCGGGATTCTCTACATGCAACAGGCCCAGCATGGAATCCATTTCCGTATCGCTGAATAGGAAATCGTGTTCCTTCAGGCGCTGGTCACGAGCCTGCTCCAACTCCTCACGGACTTCGAAAATGCGGTCTTCGTCCAGGAGAGAAAGGGTTTCCTTTGCCCATTGGCGGTAAAAAAGCGTGTGCTGCAGGGCTTTGAGGTACTTGCGGGCCACATCCCAGTCTCCGTTCACGATATTGGTTTCGGCCAGACGCCGGTACAGGCGGGCACTTTTCTGGAAATCGGGAATGGCTTCCTGGGCCTCGAAGGCATAGCGCTGGGAGGTATTCACCATGCCTAGGTGCCAGAAAATCTCACTGGTGGATACCGGATTGGTGTAATCTCCCACATAAGAGGGAATCAGCCCCTCGGGGCCGTTCTGATAATAGGAGAACTGGCTGTCCGGCAATCTTCCCGTCTTACCCAGCGCCAGATTGAGGCAGGATACGGTTTTGGGGTTGCGGGGATTCTTCTTGTCGGCCGTCATCATAATGCGGTTCCACATCTTCATGCGCACCATGAAGTCGTAGCGCATCCACTCTTCTTTCACCATGTCGGCCGAGCGCAGGGTGAGAAAAACGCCCAGGCAGGCAAGTCCGGCGAAGGTAGCCAGCCCCGGAAGCCATTTTTCCTGTCCCTTAAAGGCCGATACCAGCACGACCGCCACAGCACCCAGCGCACCCAGCCACAGCAGGACGGGAAGAATGTTGTGATAGCGGTAATAATGCACTCCCTGGAAAAGCCTTGCCAGCGGATACGGGACCAGGCGGGCCGATATCAGCGGGCAAAGGACCAGGATAACAAGAAGAAAGAGCCAGATCCAGGGACGCTTCCCCTCCCAAATGGCTGTAACCAGCACATAAACCACCGCCAGGGGCCCGCAGAGCCAGTACAGCACCGGCACCAGGAGAATCTGCTTCCGGCACAGGGCCGATGCCGCCAGTGCCAGCGCCAGCGCCACGGCGGCACCCGCCAGGGCGTTTTCATCGGCATAAAAGGCCAGCAGCAACACGACCGGGAGGAAACTGAGGGCATAGGTGAGCAGGGTCCTGTTGCGGCAGCAGGCCCAGGTGAGCAGCTGGATTCCCACCAGGAGCAGCGCCATACACGCCGCACCGAGGGGGGCGTAATAGAACAGCTGGGTCAGGAACCGGCCCAGCCAGTCGGCCACACCGCCGGGGATGGCGGCCAGGCTGCCAAAATACGCCCAGGTGAACTCAAAAAGCTGGTATTGCTCCTGGAAATGGAGATGATAAGGATATACGACAGCATAAAAACAGAAGATGGCCGCTCCTGCGAGCAAGGTCATGGCTGCCGCTGCTATTTTTTGGGATGGTTTCATCACATCTGGTTCATTAAACAAAGATAGTAAAAATTGTAAATATCGGCGAAAAAACGTAAATTTGTGACCTTATGAAATGCCTGATAACCACTACCGGATTTACCCCTGCAACGGGCTCTGTTTCCGAATTCCATATCCTGATCCGCGTGGCCGATCCCACCCTTTCATTCCCCCGTCAGCTGGAGGAGATTTTCCTGGCGTACCGAGAAGCATCGGAAGGAAAAACCGTCCATTTCCGCCGCTTTTTCCTGAGCGATGCGGCCAATCAGTATCCCCTCCTCCAGGATGCCCTGGAAACCCTGCCGCAAGCGCCCACGTCGGTGGTGCAGCAGCCTCCGTTGGACGGCACCCGCATCGCCCTGTGGATCTATGCCACTTCGCCGATGGAAACGCCCGGCGGCGTTCCCACCCATAACGGCTATTCGCATTACTGGACCGGT
>Ga0265298_10002213_pt1 | contig 27447 bp, 21 predicted proteins | sample AusTroGonzalo_MG_3_FD_193486 | JGI IMG/M metagenome (GOLD analysis project Ga0265298, IMG submission 193486) | Bovine rumen microbial communities from tropical cattle in Woodstock, Queensland, Australia - Gonzalo_01 | ecosystem: Host-associated > Mammals > Digestive system > Stomach > Rumen ...
ACCTCCCGGGTTACGGCTTCTCAAAAGCCTCAAAAGCAAAAAATACGGGATTCTCGGAACTCTGCGACAACTATTTCAAGGTCAGAACGGGAATAGATCTTGTACTGCTGCTCATTGATATAAGACATGAGCCGTCAAATGACGATGTCGCAATGCTGAATTTCCTAAACAGTGCGAATCTTCCCTACTTTCTGGTTTTTACCAAATGTGACAAGCTGTCTGCCCAGCAGGTCAGAAAGCAGCTCCAGATGATGTCAACAATTCTTGATTTTGCCGAAGATGCAAGGGTTTTCGCGGTTTCTTCCAGTGAGACAAATCCACAAAAATCAGGAATAAATGATTTAAAGCAGGCAATCTCTGATGAGGTATGCAAATAATGAACAATATTTCATGTGCTTTTCGTGCAAATTTATACACTAAAGCACTTTGAATTGTTTTCTGACTTGGCTATTATTTAATTAACTTAGTTAGAGGGGGATAACATCTGCCATGAGTGACTTATATGTCAATACAGGCTATAAGGAAGCGCAGCTGGCACCATTCGGCCCCATTGGCATAATTGCTCATACATCCAATAAGGAATTTGTTAAAGAAGTTTCTGACGTACTTTCCTCAAAGAGAAAGATGCGTGCACAAAAACCCGGCAACATTTATGCAAACAACCCCGGATATTCCCGTGAAGATTACATAATCGATACCCAGCTCACCAGATTCCAGACCGGTGAGGGTAAGTTCGGCATTGCAGAGAGCGTCAGAGGTCACGATATTTTCGTTATTACGGACGTTCTCGCCAGAAGCATTGAATATGACCTTCTTGAAGGCACTCACGTCATCTCTCCTGATGACCAGTACATGGATCTTTTGAGAATTATTTCCGTTCTTAAGGGTAAGGCCAAAAGAATCAATGTAATCATGCCTTTTGTATACGAAGGCAGACGCGAGAAGCTTGATTCTCACAGAGAATCCTACGATTGCGCTGACATGCTTAAGAAACTCTATAAGCTCGGCGTATCCAACCTCATTGTTTTCGATCCTCACGACGAGAGAATTGCCAATGCAGTTCCTCTCATGTCAATCGAGATGCCCCGTTGTCAATTCAAGATAACTTCATCTCTTTTGAACCGTTTTGGAACGATAAGAATGGACAAGGACCATACGCTCGTAGTTAGCCCGGATGAAACCGGAATATCACGAGCTATTTTTTACTCTTCCCACCTGAACCTCCCGCTTGGCGTTTTCTACCGTCACCGTGATTATACGGTCAAGGTTAACGGTGAGCACCCCATCAGAGAGTTCAAATTCTTAGGCGATGACGTCACCGGCAAGGATATCCTGCTTATTGACGACATGATAAATTCAGGCAACACGATGCTCAGAACGGCTCAAAAGCTCAAAGACAAAGGAGCCAGGGACATATACTGCCTCGCACCGTTCGGTCTTTTCACCAACGGTCTCCAGGTCTTCGATGAAGCTTATGCAAAAGGCATTATCAAGTGCGTTTGCAACACTAACCTCATCTATGCACCTGATGAACTGAAGGCCCGCGAATGGTATCTGCAGGCAAACATGGTACCTTATGTCGCGAGAATCATTGATGCACTTAATGTCGATGAATCCGTCTACGATCTTATCAACTCCACTGCAAGACTGCAGGATCTCGCGAGCCAGATAAGAATCGAAGAGGTTTTCGATAAAGAAGAATAAGAAAACACTATAGCATGAAAGGCAGGCTGCAATTATGACATCAGCATCTGACGAGAAAGCTTACTCCCGCTACGACCAATACGGCGACAACCCGATGGCGCCGGTAGGACCCATAGGTCTCATTGCGTTAAGAGGAAGTGAAGATTTTACCGAGAAGGTAAACTTCTATCTCAACAAGAGGCGTTCCGAATATCAGAAGGAACAGATCGTCAATACTTACCCGGGATTCTTCAGAGAGGACTATACGATTCCCGTTGAGAACGCAAGATTCTCATCAGGTGAAGGTAAAGCCGTTGTAAAGAATACCGTTAGAGGCCATGACCTCTATCTCATCAGCGACATCATGAACTGCTCCTGCACATATAAAATGTTCGGAACAGATAACCGCATGAGCCCTGACGATCACTATCAGGATCTTAAGCGTGTCATCCTCGCATGCTCAGGTAAATCAAGAAGAATCAATGTCATTATGCCTTTCCTTTACGAGAGCCGTCAGCACAAGAGAAACGCAAGAGAGTCTCTTGACTGCGCTTTCGCACTCGAAGAGCTCTATGATCTTGGCGTTGCCAACATCATTACTTTCGATGCTCATGACGAGAGAGTTGCAAATGCCATTCCTCTCGCAGGCTTTGAGAGCCTCCCTACCACCTATCAGATCATCAAGGAGATGTACCGTCAGGTTCCTGACCTCTCATTCTCAAGCGGTAAGTTCATGATCATCTCTCCTGATGAAGGCGGTATCGGCAGAGCTATGTACTATGCTTCCATCCTCGGTGTTCCTCTCGGAACATTCTATAAGAGAAGAGACTATACAAGAGTTGTTAACGGCAGAAACCCGATCGTTGCACACGAATTCCTCGGTGATTCCGTTGAAGGCATGGATATCCTCATCGTTGACGACATGATCTCATCCGGTGATTCCATGATCGACATCGCACGCGAGATGAAGGACCGCGGCGCACGCAAGGTATTCTGCGCTGTTACTTTCGGTCTCTTCACGGAAGGTATCGACAACTTCAACAAGGCATACGAAGAAGGCATCATCAACAAGGTATTCGCAACAAACCTCATTTACAGAAGACCTGAGCTTCTCGAGGCTCCCTGGTTCGCAGACGTTAACCTCTGCAAGTTCGTTGCACTCCTCATCGACGCCATCAACCACGATGCTTCACTCTCAAGCCTTATCAATCCTACTGAGAAGATCAAGCGTCTCCTCAAGGAAAAAGAAGGTATCGGCTGATAATGGCTAATACCACAAGATCCAGATCAGGCAGTTCATCTAAAGGCGCCTCCAAAAAGGGCGCCTCTAAATCGTCTGCCCGTTCCAAAACAACAAGAAAGACAACAGCCAGGAGCGCTCCGGTTCAGACTGAATCAGGATTTTCATCTGCGTTCAGCAAGTTTGCGTCTTCCAAGGTTGCCAAGCCTCTCATTTTCCTCGCCGTCGTCATCCTCATCGTAGGCATTGACCTTCTGGTCAGCTGGAATAAGTATGAGATGTTTTTCAAGATCCTTGGTGTAGAGATTCTCATTGCAGTTGTTATCTGGATAGTATTGACACTCGTATTCTCCAAAAGAGCAGGTTCAGATTCGAACAGTTCGCCTGTAGACGAGGTATGAAGCCTTGACCTTAGACGGCATCACCTGTCAGCTCCTCTCAAATGAGCTAAACAAAGAGCTAGAAGGAAAACGTGTAGACAAGATCTACATGCCTGACAGACATACCGTCATTCTCCACATCAGATTCACAGGCGGATACAGAAAGCTCCTTATATCCATTGATCCCGGTTCACCCAGGGTGTGTTTTGCTGAAACAACTGCAGAGAACCCCTCCATCCCGCCGTCATTCTGCATGCTCCTGCGCAAATACCTTGCAGGTTCACGCATCGAAAGAGTAACCAATCCGGGATACGAGAGAATCATTGAGATCACGGTAAGCAACACTGACGAATTAAGAGACCGTAAGCTTTATACCCTTACGGTTGAGTTAATGGGACGATTCTCGAATCTTGTCCTGATAAACGAGAATGGCAAGATCCTTGATTCCGCAATACACGTAGATTTCTCCGTTTCACGAGTCCGCGAGGTCATGCCCGCACGCGTATATGTCTATCCGCCGGCACAGGATAAGCTCACACCTGACGATGCATTGAAAATGGCAAATGAAGACAACATTCCCATTATGGAATCTGAGCTCTCCCGTCCGATAGCAAAGGCTCTGGTCGGATCCATCAAGGGTCTGTCCCCTGTTCTGGCCGCATATATTACTGACCAGGCTGACATCGATGACAGAAAAACCCTGTCCATGTTATCAATCAGAGAGAAATATAATCTGATTAGTGCGATCAGGGATTTCCTCAGATCAATTACCGAAGGAACATATGCCGCTCACGTATTCTACGATGAGGCCGGCGATCCTACGGATGCATCCATTGTTTATCTTAAGGGATATGCCAGGACAAAGACAGTCTCCTCTATCTCAGAAGCCATATACATGAGCTACCGCGCCCGCGATTCAAGACTCGTTCTTGACATGGGCCGTGACAGGCTTAATCAGATTATCACAAGTGCTCTGTCCAGAGTCATGAAAAAGCGTGAGCTTCACGAACAGGACCTCGAAGAAGGCCAGAAAGCTGATTCTTACAAGCATTCCGGTGACATGATACTCACATACAAGTACATGATCACCCAGGGTCAGTCCAATGTCACTCTCACGGACTACACGGCTGATCCGCCGAAAGACATAGTTATTGACCTTAATCCTACTCTCGATGCTTCAGGAAATGCCCAGGAATATTACAAGCGCTTCCATAAGGCAAAGCGAAAGATGGAACTTGCTGACAAATATCTCAAGGAAGATGAACTCGCAGCTCAGTACCTGCGTTCACTTATGGCTGCCGTTAATGCTGCAACAAGCCTTGAAGATCTTGATGCGATTAATGAAGAGATCAGGATCGAGATATCAGGCGATTCCGGATTCCGCAAAGGTCAGACACCCAAGAAGAATAACAATAATACAGGCGATCCGAATAAGATGGTCGGCGTGGCCAAGTCCGGCAAAGCTTCTTCAAGAGCATTAAGAGAAGCTGCCAAAAGAGCAAATGCCGGCAAGGGCAACAAGGATAAGAACAAGGAAAGACCGCTTCCCTGCCGCAGATACTTAACTACTGACGGATATGAGATCCTGGCAGGCAGAAACAACATTCAGAACGAACAGCTCACTTTCCATACCGCATCAAGACGCGACTGGTGGTTCCATGTTAAAGGACTTCCCGGAACTCACGTTATCCTTAAGACCAAGCCAAATGAAGATATGCCTTCAGACAACGCGGTTCTGGAAGCTGCCAGTCTTGCTGCATTCTTTTCCAAGGCGATCATCCTCGAAGAGCACATGACTTCTGAAGATTCCAAACCCGGACAGCTCAAGGCAGAAGTTGACTACTGCCCTGTTTCCCATGTAAAAAAGATTCCGGGAGCAAAGCCCGGAATGGTTATCTACGAAGGTTACTATTCAGTTCTCGTTGAAGCCAAAGAACCCAAAGATCACGATTCAAAAGACTTATAAATCTTGTCCCTGAATTTGGACTCCTCAAGTGAGAAAATGCATCCGCAGAACTTCTGTCTGTAGAGGCCGATCTCTCTTGCCATGTCCTGACCCTGCCTGAAACCGGGTCTGAAATCAATATATTCGAACTTAACACCGTACTTGGATGCCTTCTTATCACTTATCTCAGCAATCTTGTCGTGCTGCTGATAAGGGCTTACCAGAAGCGTCGTACAGAAGGACTCATAACCGTTCTCCGATGCAAACTTCGCAACTGTGTCCATTCTGATGTCATAGCACATCTCGCATCTGGAATTGAATTCCTCAAGATATGTCTTGGAGAGCCAGTATTCCTGCATGCATTCAGCACCTTCGGATATCAGTTTGATACCGAAGTGATCGCAGGCTTTCGCGAGGTTATCGTGGCGTCTGTCAAACTCAAACTGAGGCTGTATATTAGGGTTGTACCAAAAACAGTCAAGGTCTCTTCCGTCTGATGTCAGAAGATCGAGCGGATACATGGCACACGGTCCGCAGCAGGCATGGAGAAGCATTCTTCCCATCAGCTGTTCTCACCGTCCCTGTTAGCGTTCTGCCAGTCTTCAATGGTGATATTCTCATATTTCGCAGGAACGACCTCTGTGGTCTTCATTCCGGCGATAAAAGAAGGCGGAGGAGTAATTCCGATATGCTCGAAAGCTCTTAACGTAAGAACTCTTCCTCTCGGAGTCTTGGCAAGGAATCCGTTCTGCAAAAGGAACGGCTCATATACATCTTCGATGGTCACGGGATCTTCACCCGTACATGCAGCAAGCGTCTCAAGACCTACAGGTCCGCCCTTGAATATATCCGCGATCGCAGTAAGAACTCTTCTGTCTACGGCATCAAGGCCAAGTTCATCGATATCAAGAGCCTTAAGACCATAATCTGAAACTTCCTTATCGATGGTATCTTTCTCAAGGTATGACGCAAAATCTCTCATACGCTTAAGAAGTCTTATCGCGATTCTCGGAGTACCTCTCGATCTGGATGCGATATTTCTTAAACCCTCTTCATTGATGGCAATACCGAGAAGTCCGGCATCACGCTTAAGGATCTCCATTAGGTCTTCTGTCTCATAGAGTTCAAGACGGTGGATCATGCCGAAACGGTCTCTTAATGGAGCTGAGATCATGCCCGCTCTGGTTGTGGCACCAACCAATGTGAAGTGAGGCAGATCAAGTCTTACGGATCTTGCGGCAGGGCCTTTGCCGATCATGAGATCAAGGCAGTAATCTTCCATCGCAGGATAGAGAACTTCTTCTACACTCTTATTCAGTCTGTGGATCTCATCAATAAAGAGAACTTCATTCTCATTGAGATTAGTAAGAAGCGCTGCGAGGTCTCCGGCCTTCTCAATTGAAGGACCTGTAGTGATGTGCATCGCTACGCCCATTTCTGATGCAATGATGCCCGCAAGTGTTGTCTTACCAAGTCCCGGAGGACCATATAACAGAACGTGATCAAGAGCTTCTCCACGCTTCTTGGCAGCATCAATGAAGATCTTGAGGTTATTCTTAACCTTAGTCTGACCGGAATACTCCTCGAAAGTTATAGGCCTTAAAGCCTTCTCCTCCGTATCACCCGGTTGTCTGAGCCTGCCTAGTACGCGCTCTTCCTCATTTTCCTGTTCGTTAAAATTCATCATCTATGTCGACCGATCCCTTATGAGAACTTCTTACCGGCTGCAACCTTCAAAGCCTTACGGATAAGGTCTTCGAGGCCGATGCCTTCCTCGTATGCAGCTGCTACGGCATCTGCTGCTTCCTGGTCTTTATATCCTAACACAACGAGCGCTCCGACAGCATCCTGCATAAGGCCTGAATTACCGTTGCCTGCGGCAGCCGTTGCTACGGGTGTAACGCTGACGCTGGCAGAAGCACCGAGCTGTGCCTTAAGCTTATCCTTGAGCTCCAGTATGATCCTCTCAGCAGTCTTCTTGCCAAGACCCTTAACGCCCGTAAGAAGTGCTACGTTATTGCTCATGACGGCTGCAGCGATCTGCTCAGCAGATAATGAAGCACAGATAGTGTGGGCAACCTTGGGACCTATTCCGCTTACTGTGATGAGCTTTAGGAACATCTCCTTCTGGTCTCTGGAATTGAATCCGTAGAGCGAGATGTCGTCTTCCTTAACGCTCTGATATACATAAACGACTACATCCTCATTAAGACCTCCGATCTCCGCCGAGATTCCGAGAGGACAATTGATAAGGTAACCAATTCCGTTATTCTCTACTACGATCTGCTGGTCGTTGCGGTCAGTGATCTTACCCTTAATATATGCGTACATTAATTATCTCCTTAAAATCAGATAAAACTATTCTATCAATAATTCAGACAAATCCTTCGTTGCGCTTCTGATATCCGTATCTGCCGTACTGGTAACCTGAAACGGCCTTGCCGGCAAAAGCAAGTCCCGTGTTGGCCAGCGTGATGGCAAGACCCAGTGCATCAGCCGCATCGTCAGGCTTCGGAACTTCCTTAAGACCAAGGATAGTCTTGGTCATGAGCTGAACCTGTTTCTTCTCAGCCTTACCGTAGCCCGTGATGGAGAGCTTAACCTGTCCCGGTGTAAACTCATATACTTCAATCCCTGCGCGTGCAGCCTCAACCAGAACGGCTCCACGGGCCTGCGCCGTACCGATAACGGTTGTATGGTTATGTCCCATAAACAACTCTTCTACGGACATCAAATCGGGCTTATACTGCTCCAGGATAAATCTGACCTTATCGTTTATGGCAAGAAGTCTTAACGGGAAATCCGTGCCGGCCTTGGTCTCAATGACACCGTAATCCACTACTGACAGTTTGTTGCCGCACTTATCGATGATTCCGTAACCCGTGATGGCATAACCCGGATCGATTCCGATTATTCTCTTAACAACGGGTTCTGTAGCCATGGTAATCCTGCCTTAAATAAACATTTGTTCGTATTATACAGCAATAGCGTATCAAATCAAGTAATGACACCCAATATGGCAGGAGCCTTCTCCGGCTTTTCAGGTCCGATCGTATATGCCTCAAGTATCAGATCCATGGCATCATACAGTCTTTCTTCCGGCAATTCACTCTTCTCACCCAGGTACAGTGCGCACAATGAGTCGCCGCGCTCTACCTTGTCTCCTACCTTAACAAAGAATCCTATTCCCGCACCGTAATCGATCTTATCCGTCTTCTTAAGACGTCCTGCACCAAGCAGAACGGAAGCTTCTCCGATCAGATCAGTCTTTATGCTCTGCACATAGCCGCTCTCAGGTGAATTAACATGCATACAGTCGAAAGGCTTATCGACATAAACAGGAGTACCTGCAGCCGTCAGTCTGCCTCCCTGCGATTCGATGAGTTCCTTATATTTCTCGTAGCATGTTCCGTCATAGAGTCTCGCCCTGATCTCGCGCCTTAATACTTCAGGACTCATGCCGGCTGTCTTCTCGGCCAGAGTAATAAGCTGATAAGCGATCTCTACCGCTACGTCAACTACGTCCTCCTCTCCTTTACCCGTTACCGTGCTGAGAACTTCCTCCATCTCGAGGATGTTTCCGCAGAATCTTCCCAAAGGTTCATCCATGTTTGTAATTACGGCAACGACCTTCCTGTCAGCGAGCTTACCGATCCTGATCATGGCTTCGGCAAGTTCTTTTGCCATGTCGTAATCCTTCATGAAAGCACCGGATCCGCATGTAACGTCAAGGACTATTCCTTTCGCGCCGGCAGCAATCTTCTTACTCATGATGCTCGATGCGATAAGCGGGATGGAATCGACCGTTCCGGTTACGTCTCTTAACGAATACAGGATCTTATCAGCCGGAGCCAGGTCAGGTGTCTGACCTGAAATGACCATGCCGGTCTTGATAACATACATGTGGAAATCTTTGGTATTAACTTCAACGTTGAAACCGTCTATCGATTCGAACTTATCAACCGTTCCGCCGGTAAAGCCCAGACCTCTACCGCTAAGCTTAACTACTTCAACTCCGAAGGAAGCAATAAGGGGCAGGATTATGGGAGTTATCTTATCACCTACGCCGCCCGTACTGTGCTTATCTACTGCCACACCGTCAATGTAAGGTAGTTCGAGCTGTTTGCCTGATGCAGCCATCTCAAGTGTGAGAGTTGTCATCTCGCGGTCATCCATACCGTTTAATACGATGGCCATAAGCAGAGCAGAAATCTGATAATCCGGAATGCTTCCGTCCGTAACACCCTTAACAAAGAACCTGATCTCTTCATCAGTAAGGCTATGCTTATCTCTTTTGGCGATAATGATGTCTCTCATGTTCATGGAAGATCACCTCCGGTAAAAGTCCATAATAAATATATTATAATCATTATGCGTGCCAAATTACCTAATTGTGCTAAACTAATTCAAGCAAAAACCTGAAATGGAGTCCGGAAATGGCCGAAAACAACAACTCACTTTCAATATCAACCCCGTTATCCGTTATTATTATCGGTTGCGGAAGAGTCGCAGAGAAGCACCTGAAGGCTATTTCAAAGCTGAAGGGTTCATTACAGCTTGCTGCAGTTGTAGATACAAATCCTGAATCCGCCAAGAGACTTCTGGGTTCAGTAAAAGGTTTTGCCAACACAAATGTTTATAACGATTATAAGACGGCCATAGAAGAAGTTAAACCTGCCATAGTATCTGTAACCGTCCCTTCAGGACTTCACTATCAGATCGCAAAATACGCCATGGAACACGGATGCAACCTCCTGCTCGAGAAGCCCATGACCATGTCCGTATCCGAAGCACGCGAGATATATGAGCTGTCACAGAAGACAGGCCTTAAGATCGCCATGGGACATATATACCGTTACCTTCCTATCGTCGGACTTATCAGAGACGATATCGCTGAAGGAAAATTCGGTAAGGTTACACACGGTACCATATACGTTCGTTGGGGCCATGGCGAGGATTACTACAAGAGTGCCGCATGGCGCGGAACATGGAAAAGCGACGGCGGCGCACTGATGAACCAGACCATCCACGCCATCGATCTTCTCGTTTGGCTCATGGGTTCAGAACCTGAAGAAGCTTCCGCAATGATCGCACAGCGCTTGAGAAACATTGAAGCCGAAGATCTTGGAATGGCCGTATTAAGACTTGAGAACGGCGCACTTGCACAGATTGAAGGTACTACATCGACCATTCCTTCCAAGCACACGGCTGAATTCTCAGTATTCTGTGAGAAAGCACAGTTATCAATGGGACTTGATTCAGGCAAGCCGCACATCGCCGTTTACGGAGTAAAACCGGACGGAAAAACAAAGAAACTCAACGGTTACTATATCCGCAAACAATTCAAGACCGGAGGAATGTTCTCATATAAGTGCGCTCTTAATCCGCACCTCGGTATCTATAAGAATCTTTTTGATTCAATAATCGAGAACAAGAATCCCATAGCTGATGCTTATTCAGGATTCTCATCTGTTGATACCCTTCTTGGAATATACAAATCCGCTAAGGAAGGTCATCCGGTCAAACTGCCTTTATCCGAAGACTTTACCTCTACGGACATGACCGGTTTCTTCGAATGAGAAAAAAGCTAATTTATTTGATATAAAGAAAAAATAAAAATAGGTGTTGACTTGTAAAAACCTTATGGCTATAATAACTCACGTTGCTTAACGCACCTCTAGCTCAGATGGTAGAGCAACTGACTCTTAATCAGTGGGCCCAGGGTTCGAGTCCCTGGAGGTGCACCAACATAATGAAGCTGTCTCAGATGAGACAGCTTTTTTGTTTTCAGGGCATATATCTCACTTCAAAAAAAGGCTGCCTCGATCAGGAGACAACCTTCTGTTTTTTCTTAATCCTATTTAATTGTCATCAAGACCGTCCAGGAATTCCTTGAAATCGTCGTAAGTCTCATCGGCAGATGCAATGGAAGCTTCCCTTCTGGTATCCTTTACGAATCTGTCAGGATTTACCGCAGCAGCCTTCGTCTCTGTTTTCTTGGGCGTAGCCGGCAGGAAAACATTCTTGATATCAGGCAGTTCTCCTTCGTACTTATCGAAATCGTCAAAATCCTTAAAGTCATTGAAGATGTCATACGAATCTTCTGACTTCTGCTCCCAAACGGGTTTAATGACAGGCTTAGGCTCCGGTTTGACTTCCGCTTTCTCTTCAACCTTAGGTTTAGCAGACTCTACGGGCTTAAACTCAGGCTTAAACTCAGACTTAACCTCAGGCTTAACTTCGGCCTTAGGCTCTTCCTTAACAGGTTCCTTGGTCTTCTTTTCGGCAGCAGCCTTCTCAGCTGCAGCTTTCTCCTCTGCTGCCTTTTCTTCAGCAGCGAATTTTTCTGCCAATGCTCTCTTAAGGACGGAATTATCATTAGGATCAAAGGCAAAGAATGTATGCTTCTTGCGGACCGGTTTTTCTTCAACCTTCTCCACTACGGGCTTGTCTTCGACCTTGTCAGAACCAAGGTCTTCACCCAGAATATCTTCCGTTATAGGCTCTTCTTCAGCCATTCTCTCCCAGATTGGTTTGACTGCAGAAGGTCTTTCCGTCGTACGCTTGACCTGAATTATCGGAGCCTTATCTTCCTCTTTCTCCTGAGAATCAGCAGGCTTATCCTCTGCTTTTTCCTCTGTTTTGTCTTCTGTCTTAACTTCAGTCTTAGCTGCTTCTTTTTCTTCTGCTTTTTCTTCAGGCTTCTTATCCTCGGCGGGCTTCTCTTCAGCCTTTACGGGGGCAGCCTTTTCCTCGGCAGCTTTCTCAGGTGCCTTTTCTGCAGGCTTCTCCTCAGTTTTAGCTTCAGCTTTCTTCTCTTCAGCCGGCTTGTTATCTGCCTTTACAGGAGCAGACTTCTCTTCAGCAGCTTTCTCTGCAGGCTTATCAGCAGGCTTTTCTTCCTGCTTATTGTCTGCCTTCTTCTCTACAGCCTTTTCTTCAGCCTTTTTGTTTTCGACAGGCTTATCTTGAGCTTTATCTTCAGTCTTAGGTTCTGACTTCTTATCAGCAGGCTTCTCTTCCTGCTTATTTTCGGCTTTCTTCTCAGAAGGCTTTGCGTCAGAAACTTTTTCTGCAGTTTTTTCTTCCTTCTTAACCTCAGCCTTTACATCTTCCTTCTTCTCGGCAACAGGCTTATTCTCAGCCGGTTTTTCAGCAGAAGACTTCTCTGCCTTAGCCTTATCAGCTGTATCTTTATTCTCATCAGCCTTCTCTGCAGCGATCTTTTCGGCAATTGCCTTCTTCAGGACAGACTTATCTTCCTGAACCTCACCTGCAGCCTTATTCTTAGCCGCACGTTCCTTGGCTTCTTCGTAAAGTCTCTGCTGAAGGATACGGCGCTCTTCACGTGCCTTATTCTTGGCATCGAGCTCAGCCTGCTGTTCCTTCTCAGCCTTAAGACTGTCTTCGATTTCCTTACGTTTTTCCGTATTGACCTTTTTGATATTTGAAGTCTTAAGGTCGGTAAGAGATTCAGAAGCATGAACGGCCTTCTTTTTGATGGCATCCATTTTTGCACGGCTCTCTGCCTGTGATTTTGCCTCATCGGCAGCAACCTTATCACCAAGTGACTTAAGGTTTGCGAGCTCTTCCGGCGATGCGGATGGCGTTACGGCGGCAGTGATCGTTGACTGTTCGTTAAGTTCTATCTCTCGAACATCAACATCACCAACTTCAGAAATGCTGAAGTCAGAAGCAGCTGCCTTAATCGTCTTGTAATCAGGCAGCTCTACGCCGGGCAATATCTCATACTTTTTCTCTTCTCTCATATATCAGTCATCCTTTGAGCGAAATAACCAATTCAATTGTTCCGATAACAGCAAGCAATACACCGATGCAAAGAAGAATGACGGATATCTTGCTGACTGTCTTTGGATTCTTTTTATCTTCAGTAATTGCCGTAACAACAGCCGGCTGCTGTTCAGGTTCTGTCTCACCATCAGAAGCTTCAGCAGATGAATCAGCGGCACACTTCTTGATTATCTCGTGTGCACTCATAAGCTCAGGTCTGATAGCCTGGGACAGTTCCTTAAAAGTCTCACCTGAAGTAACAAACTTCTCTGCAGCACCTTCAAGAGTATCCGGATCAGGTGCCTTGGTGCCTTCGAAATACATAACGCCAAAACTTGCATCATCGCTTGCGTTGGAAGAGCCGACAATATACTTCTGTATGGTCTCAAGAATATCCTTCTCAGCTTCTTCACGGCCTGAAGCAAAGGCTTCGGCCATCTTGACCACAACCGGCTTAACAAAACCTGCATCTTCGTTATAAACACTGTCCTGAACACCATCCGTCATAAGTGCGATTGCGTGCACGTCATCAACGGTGGTCTTGATCAGGCGCATGTAATTATCAGCATGTGCGGCAGTAACGAAATAAGTTTTACCTTCTTTATCGTTCTGAGGCATGGAAATCGGGCTGACACCAGAAGGAGATATTCTTACGATAAGTCCGTCTCCGATGTGACCGATCATCATTCTTCTATCTTTAACGGCAACAAACAGCAATGTGCATGACAGTCTGTCAATTACATCTATTGTTCTTTCTTCCATTATCCCTGCGAAAGCAATACGGAGCTTGGCCATGAGATAACCTCTTACCGCAGCTTCCCTGTTCTCACTGTATAGGGCATCAAAGTGTTCAACAAGAACATCAGTAATGACATGTACGGCACAGTCAGATCCGAATCTAGCATCCGTATACTGTTTTCCACCTGCACCATCAGCAATACATACAACGGAAACGCCGTTTTTGGTAACAGCAAAAGACGCGTCCTCGCAAGGAGTTCCGCGGTTAACATGCTTGTTTCCGATAGTCGTAACAGCTCCGACCGTAATTGCCTTATACATTATTCGTCCTCGTCAATGAATTTCATGAAATCGTCTACATCCACAGCTTCACCCTTAGGAGAATTATCCATGGTATAAAGAGCATCATCGCTCATGCCGGAAGATACGATTGAAGACGAAGATGATCCGAGGAATTCAAAAAGCTTACCGAAATCTGTAGAGTTAATTGAAATAGGCTCGTCGCGCTTAAGTGAAAGTCTCTTAAGAAGATCGAAATCAACGCCGTTACCTACGCCGATATTGAAAATAACGAGCTTATCGTCACTCTCAAGCTCATTACAAGCCTTAATGGCAAGTTCCATATTCTGCATTGAGTTAGGACCCTGAGGCGCACCGTCAGTAATTACGACAAGCCAGGGCTGGAAATACTTGATTCCCATTTCCTTATATCCCTCTTTACGAGCGTTAAGAAGCTCTAATGCTGTAAGTATTCCTTCGCCGATAGGTGTAAGAGTTGTGGATGCTTTGATCTCGGGAAGACCCTTTTCCTTTGAGATCTTACCGAAAGGCATTACGATGTCGACCTTTGAGCCGAAAGTAATGATAGCAATATCCGTGGAGTTTCTTGTATCATCATTTGCTTTTATGGATGCTACGAAATTCTGAAGACCCATATTGAGCTGCTTGATCGGGATTCCCATCATTGAACCGGAAGTATCCAGCGCAAAACAGATCGGAAGTCTTCTTCTTGTACTCGAACCGAAATCGGAACTCGAAAACTTATCCAACATAATATTCCTCCGTATTCACGAAAGTGAAGCATATATATCTTTTAAATTATAACAGACTATAATGCAACTTGTTACAGGAGTTACATTATTTTTTATATGCTAAAACACAGAGAAATCGATCAGAACAGACCAAAGAATTTCCTGTTCTTTTTTGCAGCATCTGAAGAATTGCCGTTCGTCTCGGATGGCTGAGGCTGAGGTTCTGGTGCAGGTGTTTTTGCCGCACTGTTATTGTCATTCTGCTGCAAAGGTCTGAAAGGACTGCCGCCAACGGCGGAAGAAACATATCTGCCGGAAGGCGCATTGTTGAAGACTTTCTTCTCAACAGCAGGCCTCGGTTCGGATCTCTTCTGATCCAAAGCCCTCTTCTGCTCAAACTTGGCTCTTCCTTCAGCAATGTTTACACCCTTCTGTTTGTAGTTCTCACAAGGGAAAATCTTATAAGCTTCAGGATCATCATAAGCGAACTTATCAAGTTCATTCTTATATTCCTGAACAGCCTCTCTCCATTCAATGGCTTCATAAGACTTGCCTTCACGGAAAGTGTTGTAAAGCATTATGCGGATACGCTCAGGGAGATATTCCCAAATGTGGACATATCCGCCCAACGGAATATGTTCAGTATCTGAATTATCCAAAGTATAAGGGAAATTACGGTTCAGGATCTCTTCGCGGAGCGTCTCTGCACCATTTCTCGTTGCATACGGATGAAGTCCACAGAACAGAATAGAGAAAACGAGCATTGCGATGGAGTAATCCTCGTCCTTAAGCTTACGTGTAAATGTTGAGAAATCTCTGCCCCAAAGTCTGGGATCAGTGAAATCTTCCGTACCGACAGGACAAGGATAGATTGCAACCTGAACGCTGTCCATGTCGATAAGATACTGGCATGTGGATGAATATATGAGAGCATTCTTGAGCTGAATATCACCCGCAATGACATTATGCATGTGAAGATACAGATATTTGCCGATAAGCGAATAAAGCGTATCTACAACATCTTTGCGGGTCCAGTACGGGAATCTCTCGAGCATTGCATCAGGACCGTCGAAAACATTACTTAACGTCGTTCCCTTACCTAGTGCCATGGTATAACCGACCGGTGAACCATGGTAGAACAGCAAATGCTGCGGAATGCAGAATTCGGCAGATGAAATGCCAAGTTCGGCAAGCTTGTTAAGCTTAGCCCATCTTAACGGGGTAATAACACCCTTGTGATAGATCTTGGCAACAAGCTTCGGATTGTCGGTAATAAATACCATTCCTTCCGCACCGCCGCTCAATCTCTTCTCAAGAGTAAATTTCTCATTTGTATTTGCCGTAACAACATCACCGAAATTAGGGCTTGATCCTGAATCAAGGAATGTGTTGTTATGTGCCAGCTTACTTATCGTAGGCAAAGGATACTCCTCGATCATCTGCTCGATCGAAGAAAAGATCATGAGACCATCCTTATTGGAAACGATTGCTACATCGCCATTAAAAACAGGAGCTTTCTCATAAAGGCGCTTGGCGAAAACAGAACGGCGTGTCGTAAGAATGCAGGCATCATTAAGATGATTAACCTTCTCAATGAATTCTTCCGTATTACAGGTATGAACAAGGTGCAGTCTCTCTGTGCGAAGAAGACGCTGCATCAATGCCTTCATGGTACTCTGTGCATTTTTGTCTTTGGAAACCTGCTGTTCAACAACAACATAATGGAGAAGTTTAAAGGTATCACTGACATAGCAGTCCATGCCGCTCTCATCAATAAGATTTATCAACTCATCAATGGCCGCAGTAGATGAATACTCCAAAATAACAGAGTAATCAAGAACTATCGACAGATACTTACTTAACCCTTCGAACATATGCAAACTTCAAAACCTCTCCAATTTTGATTTTATACATATTTTCGATATAAATCAACAATATTTATAAATGGAAACCGCTATTTGCGATCAGTAGTGCCGTAAAGGTAAAAAATGTCTGAAAACAGGCTGATTTATTCAATTCCAACCAGTTTCATAAGGTATTTTGCATTAGATTCCCTGCTTATTCCGGATGCTAGCTTATAATCAAACTCAATTCCGGTTTCCGTATAAGTCTCAGAGAAGTGATAATACCTGACATTATTGAATCCTTCGCGTGTCTTATCTATCATGGCATAATCATGAGTTGTCATAAGACCGCAGATATACGGCTTAGAGAGTTTTTTCAAAACTCTCAAGGCACCTTCTGTCCTGTCATCGGAATTGGTTCCCCTGAATATCTCATCAATGAGGAACAAAAGCGCCTTTTCCTCACCTGCAGCATTGACGATTCCGGATATCCTTATAAGTTCAGCCTTGAAAGTACTCATGTTCTCTTCAATGCTGTCTACGATCCTCATGGAACTCATAACCCTCATGCGGCCAAGCTTAAGACTCGTTGCAGGCACAAGACCTCCGGTAAGAGCAAGAATGGAACAGATACCGACAGTCCTTATCATTGTAGTTTTACCAGACATATTGGAACCGGTAATAATACCGATATCAGAATTAACGGTAATGGAATTGCTTACAACAGTTTCGCGCTCCAGCAGAGGGTGGGCAAGATCCGTTCCTTCGAAGAAAGCATTGTCCTTGGCCTCATCAGAATCAACAAATTCCGGGAACGAACTGTTAGGCAGAACAAGTCCTGTCTGAGCAGCGCACATAAGAGATTCAAGTTCAGCAAGATCATCGATCTGTGAAGGAAGATTCTTGCCATACCTGACAGCCCAGTTACCCATCAGAGCAGCAATAAGGTAATCCAGAGGAAGAATAAGATTAAGAAGCAGTGCGAAAAGCGGCTGGCCTCTTAACGCAGCAAATCTGAGTATTCCGGTTAAGCTCTTAAGTGACTCAAAAGCTCCGTCAGAACCTTCTTTGCCATTGATCAGGGATTTAATGAGTTCATTCTCAAAACCGCTGTTTTTAAGAATTGAATAGAGCTTAAGAATAGTTTTGACCTGGACAGGCATACCCTCACACGCCTTGATGTAAGAATCATTAAATGCATGTCCGATCATCCAGATAACGAGATTTACGATAAGACAGACAGGAATGGATGCCGTCGCCTTAGCAGGGATAACAATAAATGAAACCGGAACGCAAAGCCAGACAAGACATCCGATAATTCCGAGAACATTTGCCTGCGTTTTTGTTTTCGCGCCGTTAACGGCAAAATCAAGTAAAGCTTTGGGATCCTTAAACATCTTGCCGCATCTGGCTGTAGCCTGATAATCCATAAGGATCTCCGGCTTCGAGCACAATTCGGCAACCGCATCCTGCTTGCGCTTAATCTCATTACGGGAAACAGACGAAACATGTGTATTCAACAGGCTGTCAGAAAAGCGTTTCCTGCCAAAGGATGTCTCTGATACATTAAGCAGTGAGAAAAGCGATTTCTTGCCGAAAATGTCCAGATCCAGACAGTAATCATGCTGCGGAACATCAAAATCCTTGCCATACAGCCTGCTCTTGGCATTGCCGATGTCCTCTGCCCTCTTAAGGCCCTTAACAGCGATATTTCTAAGCTCATTAAAATCGCCGTTGATCCTTGCTATGTAAGATTGATTGACTTTGCTTAATTCATTCAGATAAGTAATCCTGTCGATAATTCCACCGTGAATAATGCAAAGGACCACGAAAATAACAAAAATAGCAACGCCACCAACAATTATCAGCGTACCGTTACTTACAATACCCCAGATAATCAGACTGGCAGCACAAATAAAAGAGAGCAATCTCAATAATGAGAAAATGCCGCTCTGTCTTTCATATTTGGCAAGATCGGCAATTATCACCTTCTGTTTTTCTGTAAAAAAATCAAGATTTGCTTTCATCCTTCTTAGCCTTTGAAGATGCGGACTTCGTTCGCGGAGAAGTCTTTTTCTCTACGGTCTTCTCAGAAGTTCCTTTTTTAGAAGTAGACTTAGTAGTTACAGATTCTGATGAAGACTTGGAAGCTGTCTTCCCGGCAGAAGTTTTAGTTGTTGTTTTCTTGGAAGAAGACTTGGAAGCTGTCGATGTCTTCCTGGAAACTCTCTTGGGCACACACTTATCAAGCACTTCACCGACATTGTCATGGATTGTAAGAAGCGCTTTAAGATCCATATATGTAGAACTCTTGTTGATGATTACGATCCTGTCATGCTTAAGGAACTGTGCGAAAGTAGCTGCCGGATAAACAGTAAGTGATGTACCCGCAATGATCATGAGGTCGCACTTCTTTACTGCCTTAATGGCATTATCAACGTTCTGGTGCTCTAAGTTCTCCTCATAAAGAACGATGTCAGGTCTTACGATACCACCGCACTTATCACAGTGAGGTACGCCTTCCTGAGAAGCGATGTATTCGATGTTAAACTTCTTACCGCAGTCCATGCAGTAATTTCTGTATACGGAACCATGAAGCTCGATAACGCATTTGCTGCCAGCTTCCTGGTGAAGATTATCAATGTTCTGAGTAATGATCGCCTTAAGCTTGCCCTGTCTCTCAAGTCTTACGAGAGCCTTGTGAGCCTTGTTCGGTCTTGCATCAGGATAGATAAGCTTACGCTTATAGAAATCATAGAAATCATCAGGATGTTCCATGAAAAAATCGTGGGCAATAATATCGATCGGTCTGTATTTAGTGCCGCTCTCAGTATTATAGATACCTGCACCGCTTCTGAAGTCCGGAATTCCGCTCTCTGTCGATACACCTGCTCCACCAAGGAATACGATATATTTCGACTCTGCGATCAGTTCTTTTAACTGATTCAATTTATCTTCACGGACACTGCCGAATCTGTCTATTCTCGTTTCCACTATAAACTTCCTCAGTTGTGATAATCGATAATGCCGTCGAGATCTGCATCTTCGCCTTCGGAGCCATGGAACATGCCTGCAGCACCGAACATTTCCTTACCGGTTACGCGTTTCTCATCGCGTCTCTTCTCAACAAGATTGCTCAAAGCCTTCCTGACTCTGTCAGGTGTCTTGATACTCTTGATCTCAAGGATAGGAGTAGATTTATCAGCTGTCGTGAGAGTAACTGTTCCGACACCGAAGATCTTCTGCCACAAAGTCTGCTTAAACTGAAGATCAAGAATCCTGTAAAGGAGGATTTCCTCAGAATGCGTGGTAAAAACGCCCTTCTTAAGGTAGAACTTATTATTGCTGAAGCTGTAGATAGTAAATGAAATAGGCAAGCCCAAATATCTTCTTCTGTCCTGCCAGAGAATCTCTTCGTTCTCCGTAAGATTTGTAAGTCTATCTATTCTTCCCATAGCTAAACTCCCCTTATATAGCGTTACAGCCTACATTATATAAAAAAATCTGTATATTTATCAAATAAAACTAAAATGAAACACTATTGACACATTAGTTGCCCTCATTCTGCGTCCTTGCCGGGTCAATTATGTCGTTATAATCGAATAATTCCGTATACGCTTTCCTGGTCAGAGTTTTATAACTCATCATGGCACGGTCAAGATAAAGATAATTATCTCCGTATGTATAATACGGAGTCGCACCGCCGCCGAAAAAGATCCTGAAACCTAAGTTCTTATAATATACGGCTCTGTCATCCGTTCCGTAAATATAGTTTCCGTTCGGATATACGAGCATATGAACTTCACCGAACAGACTTCCGATCTGATCCATCCATTTGGTGTGATCGGCAACAAGAACCGACTTCTCTGTATTCCTGCAGTCTTCTATATATGAATATGTACAGGAAGCAAACTGCCAGCCGTTATCCTTAAGCACGCCGACGATCTCAGTGACCCTGTCCCTGCTGAAATCAATATCATCGTTGTTGGGATTGATCAACGGCATATTTGCTGCAGACAGCGCCGTGTTTCTGTCATCGATCTCATCAGCAGCTACTACATATCCGAAACATGCTTCATAACCGCTTACGGAAATAATTCCCTTTGCGCCGTCATAAGTAAAATCGGGATGTTTCTCCACGAATGTATCAAGGATTCCGATAGATTCGGCGGTTCTGCTTACGATCGTCTCACCTGCCGCATTTACGTACTCACCACATACCTGGTTCTCATCATTGAGAACAAGCCTTCTGCATGTTCCGCAGGAATAACCGGAACAGCTGTACTGAAGATTCTCGATAACGACAACCAAGGGTTTCTTTCCCTTGGGAACCTTAAGGTTACGCTCAAGAAGGAATGTGGGATCACTTGATTCAATCAGATTTTCCGGATCAACCAGAACATAATCTCTCGCATAAAGATTCTCGAGGATCTTCTCAAATTCATATGTCGTCAGATACAGGCTCGTATCGCCTGAATGATAACGGTCAGAAAAAGCTACATCCGTATCAGCTATCAAGGATCTGACGCAGATAACCTCAATAGGTCCTCTGTATTCTTTAACTTCTGTCGTATACGATGTCGCAGTAAGAAGATTACTCTTGATCATCTCATCTTCAGGGAAGATTACAGCCAGATCGGAAAAGAGCTGTTCTGCAGAATAGAACTTATATGTCTGCAGCATATGCTCGCCTTCAGCCATCATTGGCTGGTACATCGTCTGCTTGATCGAAGCGACACGCTTATCACAGTAGTCACCAACAAAACCGTCATATTTCTCATTGACCTGCGTATACTTCTTAACGGCTGCAACGTAATCCCCCTCGCCCAACGCCGTTTCTGCCGTCTGGACATCACCCGTTGCAGTCTCGATGAAATCCAATTCACGGAGCAAAGGGTTTGCAGTAGCGGAAAAATTTCCGACCGGCTGCAATTGCTCAAAGAAGTACATTACTACCGGTTTTTCTACCTTACCCAACAGGAAATCTTCACATATGCCGTAGAGTCTCTCGGATACTATGGAGCTGGTAAGTTCCATCATTGAGTCAAGGAAATTGATATCACTGACCGTAAGCACATATCTGTTCTGGATAATGTGATCGCAGATCGAATCAACACGAACCCTGACTATCTCTTCCATCTCATCAAGCATCTGAACCCTGAACGCATTGGATGACTGGTCTCCGGGAGAGGCTCTCAGAACTTCGTCCTGAATTCCGCGGTATATGGCGAGCGCCTCAGAATAGCGTCCTTCGTCTATTGCCCTTTCGAAGCTTGGAACGGTATCCAATTCATATGCATTCTTTCTTCCGACAATAAACATCACGCAGCCAAGAGCTACAAGCGCAACAGCACAAATAACTGCTGCGATGTTATAACCCTTTTTACTTTTGTGTCCGTCTTCACCTACGTGATATGCGGAAGAAAAAACTGTCACTTCAAATCATCAAAGCTGACCTGCTTTGCCTCCAAAGTAGTTTCTCTAATGTAATATCCGATGGCAGGAACCTTACGGATTCTGTAATATTCAGGATCCTGAACATTTACTTCTTCGAGACGAGAGAGAGTCTTTAATACAGAACCCTTCTTAGATGCAAGGAGCTGTACACCCTGTGTCGTTCTCGTAGTCTTAAGCGGAATCAGTGATGCCTTGAATACAGCAGCCTTATCGAGGCTGTTTGTAACGATGAGATCAGGATCATCCGTCTCATCTATAAGAAGGAATCCGATGGCCTTACTGCCGTCAAAATATGCATTTATAAGTTTTTTTCTGTTCTGTTTTGTCTCATACGATGAAATCGGGAATCTCGCAGCCTTACCATTCTCGAAAGCGATAAAGAGAATGCCCTTATAATCTGTGGTAGAGATCATGAACATCGGCTTCTCGCCGTCTTCCATCTCAAGTTCGCTGTTTAAGAAGTGGCCTAATTCACCCGGCTTCGTATCCGTAAAATCGTACACGTGTGTCTTATAGAGATTGCACTTATCGGTAAAGATAAGGAGATCTGATCTGTTCTCACACTCAAATCCCATGAAGATCTCATCATCATCCTTGGTCTTAAGTTCGCCTGCACTCTGTAAAGACTTCATCGTGTGCTTCTTAAGATAGCCGTGGCGTGTGAGCATCAGGTGTAGCCTGTAATCGGGAATGACTGCAGACTCAACAAATGTCTCAGTCTCTTCCATGCCTACGAGCTCAGTCTTTCTGGGCTGGCCGTACTTTTCCGCGACTTCCTTCAAAGTTTTAGCAATAAGATTGTTGATCCTTCTGGGACTGTTTAAGAGGTCCTCAGTATCGGCGATATCTTCCTTGAGCTTATCCCTGTCGGAAATACGGTTGATGATGTACTGCTTGTTGATGTTACGGAGCTTGATCTCGGCAACATATTCAGCCTGCTCTTCATCAATGCCGAAGCCCTGCATGAGGTTAGGGATAACGTCAGCTTCGAGTTCAGTCTCTCTGATGATCTTGATAGCCTTATCAATGTCCAGGAGGATAACTGCAAGACCGTCTAAAAGGTGCAGTTTCTTCTTCATCTTATCAAGGTTATATGAAAGCTCACGGCAGACGCATGTCCTTCTCCACTTGAGCCATTCGTCGAGGATCTGGGCAATGCCCATTACTCTCGGTGAACCGTCAATAAGGATATTGAAATTGCATGAGAAAGTATCTTCGAGCTTTGTGAATCTGAAGAGCTTGGTCATGAGCTGTTCGTGATCTGTTCCACGCTTGCAGTCGATAGTGATCTTAAGACCGTCAAGGTCAGTCTCGTCACGAATGTCGGAGATTTCTTTTGCCTTGCCGCTCTTAACGAGATCTGCGATGTTGTCGATGATCGCTTCAACGCTTGTGGAATAAGGGATCTCTGTAATCTCGATCAAATTCTTAGCCTTATCTACCTGATACTTTGCTCTTACCGAGAAAGTACCCTTACCGGTGTCGTAAATGGCCTTCATCTGATTCTTGTCGTAAAGGATCTTGCCGCCGCCGGAAAAGTCAGGCGCAGGCATGATCTCCAAAAGATCAGCATTGGGATCTCTCATATATGCTTCTGTAGCAGCGCATACTTCAGCAAGATTGAATGAGCAGATATTTGATGCCATACCTACGGCGATACCCTGATTTGCATTGACCAAAACTGCCGGGAAAGTCGTAGGAAGCAAAGTGGGTTCCTTAAGAGTGCCGTCATAGTTATCAACCATGTCAACAGCATCTTTATCAATGCCCTTGAAGATCTCTTCGCATATCTTTTCGAGCCTTACCTCAGTATAACGGGGTGCAGCGCACTGCATGTCTCTTGAATACTGCTTACCGAAGTTACCCTTCGAATCAACGAAAGGATGAAGCAATGAACCATTGCCTCTTGTAAGTCTTACCATCGTATCGTAGATAGCCTGGTCGCCGTGAGGATTGAGCTTCATGGTCTGACCTACTACGTTTGCAGACTTGGTTCTGTTGCCGCCTAAAAGACCCATCTTATACATCGTATAGAGGAGCTTTCTGTGTGAAGGCTTGAAGCCGTCAATCTCTGGAATTGCACGGGATACGATGACGCTCATGGCATACGGCATGTAGTTGATCTCGAGCATCTCCGTAATCGGCTGGTCTATTGCCGGCATGTCCTTGGCATTGCTGTCTGTAAGCCTTGCCTTAAGTGAATCTGAATTGATATCTTCTTTTTTCTTACGTGCCATTTAAATCACCCTAAATCAAGCATATCGAGGTATTTCTTACCATCTGTCTCGATATGGAGTTTTCTTCCTGCGAGGTTATCTCCTAAGAGAAGATCAAAGACCTCAGCTGTCCTCATTGCATCTTCAGGACAAGCCTTGATAAGTCTTCTGGACTTCGGATTCATCGTGGTCTTCCACATCATCTCAGGCTCGTTCTCACCCAAACCTTTGGATCTCTGGATCGTGCAGAGCTTGGGATCAACCTTGGCAAGGATCTCAGCCTTTTCCTTCTCGTTAAATGCAAAGAAAGTCTCTTCCTGCGCGTTTTTTCCCTTAGGTCTGTATGTGATCTCGAAAAGCGGAGATTCAGCTACATAGACATAGCCCTTCTCGATAAGAGTAGGTGTAAGTCTGTAGAGCATTGCAAGGATAAGTGTTCTGATCTGGAATCCGTCGACGTCGGCATCGGTACAGATTATGATCTTATTCCATCTCAGATCATCAAGATTAAATGCACTCATATCCTTTGTGTGCTTATTCTTGATCTCGACGCCGCAGCCTAAAACCTTAAGGAGATCCGTGATGATCTCGCTCTTAAAGATGGTTGCGTAATCAGCCTTGAGGCAGTTTAAGATCTTACCTCTTACAGGCATTACAGCCTGGAATTCGGCATCACGGCCGAGCTTAACGGAACCCAAAGCTGAGTCACCCTCTACGATGTAGAGCTCGCGCTTTTCAACGTCCTTGGTTCTGCAGTCAACGAACTTCTTGATACGGTTGTTGATATCAACCTTGCCCATGAGAGTCTTCTTGATGTTGACCTTTGCCTTCTCGGCATTCTCACGTGCACGCTTGTTTATAAGTATCTGCTCGATAGTCTTAGCAGCAAAATCCTTGTTCTCGATAAACCAGATCTCAAGATTATCCCTGATGAGCTGTGTCATGAAGTCCTGGATAAACTTGTTGTTAATAGCCTTCTTGGTCTGGTTCTCGTAAGATGTCTGAGTCGAGAACGTATTGGTTACGAGGATCAATGAATCTGCAATATCCTGGAAAGTGATCCTGGACTCGTTGGCCTTGTACTTCTCCTTAAGCTTGATCTGTTTGTCGATCTCAGCGACGAAAGCATTTCTTACGGCTTTATCCGGTGATCCGCCGTGCTCAAGAAAGCTGGAGTTATGGAAGTATTCCAGAGCATTTACTTCGTTATTGAAGCAGAATGCGACCTCTGCCCTGACCTTATATTCGTCACGGTCTTCTTTATCGCGGCCTCTACCCTCACCTGAGAATGTATATGTCTCAGTAAAGCCCTTCATGTCGTTTAATTCATCAACATATCCCTTGATTCCTTCAGGATACATAAATGAGAATTCCTCACCGGACTCAGCATCCTTAAGGACGAACTCAATACCACTGTTGATAACGGACTGACGCTTTATGATCTCCTTGAATGTATCAAGAGGGATAATGATCTCCGTAAATACTTCAGTATCAGGCTTCCAGCGCTGGATTGTACCGGTGCGCTTGAATCTGTAAGGCTCCTGCATGAGTTCAGTAACGGGAACGCCCTTCTTGAATCCCATCTCAAACTTCGTATGGTCTCTGAATACGGTTACGTTGAAGAACTCTGAAGCATACTGTGTAGCGCATGCGCCGAGACCGTTAAGACCGAGTGAGAACTCGTAGTCACCGGACGAATTGTTGTTATACTTACCGCCTGCGTAAAGCTCGCAGTAAACGAGTTCCCAGTTATATCTGCCCTCTTTGGCATTATAGTCCATGGGGATACCGCGGCCGAAGTCTTCGACCTCAATGGTACCATCGGCAAATCTGGTAATGATTATCTTATCACCATGACCCTCTCTGGCCTCATCGATGGAATTCGAAAGGATCTCAAAAAAGGAATGAATGCATCCTTCGAGGTTATCAGAACCGAAAATAACCGCAGGACGGAGTCTGACTCTGTCCTCGCCTTTGAGCATTGAAATACTCTCATTGCCGTAATCTTTCTTACCCGGCATAACCAACCCAACTCCTTAAAATAAATAATATATATGAATTTGACTTTTCGATTATAACACAAAGATTTCGATATCCTTCAAGCCTAAACCGGTGCAAAAACAAGGTTGTCCTAAAAACGGACAACCTTGTCACAAAAACCTAAAATGATATTGATTAAATGTACGGTACCGCTTCCGGAGCACACTGATTGAATTCTATCGGGAACCCGCCATCACCCGGAAGACCATACGGCTTGTAAATGATATTAAACTTAAATGCATAGTTATAATATTGAGGCGATATCGTAATCTGGAACTGATTGGTAAGTTTTTTAGTCTTTAAATGTCCGCAACATATCGTATGCGTTCCTGAAGGCAGCATGATCCTTACGGAAGAATGGTTTCTCAGATCACCAAACTCAACGCCGTCAATTATTACCTGATAAGGAACAGCCATTATGAGCGGATGAAAACTTCCCATTCTGTAAATCAGAAGCTGACCGCCATAAGCATAAGCCTTCTTGCAGACCGGGCAGGGATATCCTGCAGTAGCATCCCTCTTAATAGTATCAGTTATATGTCCGCAATCAGGACAACGGATCCTGAATGTCCTTCCGACGGGAATAATGCAGTTTCCTCCCTGCATAACCGGCGGAGCATACGGAAGCTCCTGCGGAACAGGATTGGGATTAGGATTTCCAGGTACCGGCGGTGCCTGGAACTGGGCAGGTCCGGGAGCCGCTGCAGTAGCAGGAGCGGAAGCCTGAGGCTGAACCTGTGCTCCAACAGGTGTTCCGCAGATCATGCAGAATCTATTACCTTCAACAATTGGATTACCGCATTTTACACAATTCATTAAAATTACCCCCTAATTAAAATACAGCAAAATAATTATATCAGAAATAATTTACTCAAAGGAAAAGATTATATAAAAACCAAAAGCGCTCCGTGAAACACGAAGCGCTTTTTGATGGTGAGCCATGGGGGACTCGAACCTCCGGCCCACAGCTTAGAAGGCTGTTGCTCTATCCAGCTGAGCTAATGACCCTGGAGCGAGTGATGGGAATCGAACCCACGTGGTCAGCTTGGAAGGCTGAAGTTCTACCATTGAACTACACTCGC
>Ga0265298_10002214_pt1 | contig 27429 bp, 25 predicted proteins | sample AusTroGonzalo_MG_3_FD_193486 | JGI IMG/M metagenome (GOLD analysis project Ga0265298, IMG submission 193486) | Bovine rumen microbial communities from tropical cattle in Woodstock, Queensland, Australia - Gonzalo_01 | ecosystem: Host-associated > Mammals > Digestive system > Stomach > Rumen ...
GCGGAAGGGATTTGCCGGAATCTGAAGCATCCGGATATCCGGCCCCAGGTTTTCCCGGTCCTTTCCTCCACAAACACCGTTCTGAAGTCCATGGCCGCAGAGGACGCCCCGGCAGGCACCGCCATTCTCGCCGTGGAGCAGACGGGCGGTCGCGGCCGTCTCGGCCGCAGCTTCTTCTCCCCTCCTGCCGGCGGCCTGTATCTGAGCCTGCTCCTGCGGCCGGACCTGTCCCCCGCGGATGCCCCGCGGCTGACTTCCTGCGCAGCGGTCGCTGTCGCGGAAGCCGTTGAGGAACTCTCCGGCCGGGAAACCGGCATTAAATGGGTAAACGATGTCTACATGGGGCGGAAGAAAATATGTGGTATTCTGACCGAAGCCGGTATGGATCTGGAAACCGGACGGGTCAGCTATGTTGTGGTCGGCATCGGCATCAATCTGCACACTCCGGAGAACGGTTTCCCGGAGGAGATCCGGAACATCGCCGGCGCTGCCTTCGACGGTCTGTCCGTGCCGGATCTGCGCAACCGCCTGGCTGCCCTCGTCCTGGACAGGCTTTGGGATTACGCTGAAGATCCTCTCTCGGATGTTCTCTTTGAGGCATATAAAAATCGCTCCTTTGTCCCGGGAAAGAAGATCACCGTTCTCTCTCCCGGAAAGGAGCCTGTACCCGCCGAAGCGCTGTGCCTGAACCGCGATTATTCCCTGCAGGTCCGCTTCCCGGATGGCAGCGAAAAAAGGCTCTCCTCCGGAGAAGTCAGTATCCGTTTCTGAAAAAACCTGGATTCCGGAACAACTGTCCAAATCTTTGTTTTGGGTAACAGCGATCGCAGCATTCCTAATTCTGAATTCTGAATTCTGAATTCTGAATTTTAATCCCCCTTATGACCCAAAACCCTCCGCTCCTATCGAGCTTTTCCACTTCCTGATAGATCGTCTTCAGGTACTTCATACAGCTTTCCGCGCCCTGCTGTTTCCGGATCACCAGATACAGCGCGCCGCCGGGCTTCAGACTCTTCGCGGCATCCGCAAACATCTGATAGATCACCTGTTTTCCCGCACGGATCGGCGGGTTCGTAACCACTGCGTCAAAAGTTCTGTCCTGAAGCGCTGCCATCCCGTCGCTCTCAACGCATTCCGTCTCAACGCGGTTTTTTTTCGCATTCTCCTGGCTCAGCTCCAACGCTCGCAAATTAACGTCCGCCATCGTAACGCGGCATTCCGGCCACTTCTTTGCAATCGAAATCCCGATCACACCCCAGCCGCAGCCAAGGTCCAGGATTTCCCCGTCCATCTGCTCCGGCAGGGCTTCCAGCAGGAGCTGCGTTCCTGTATCCACTTCGCCCTTCGAAAAGACGCCTGCATCCGTCACAAACCGAAGGCGCTCGCCCCGGTAGACATATTCACATTCCACCGGTCGGCTCTCGCTCTGCGGTTCCCGGGTGTAATAATGATCGTTCATTGATCGTTCTCTGCTTTCCTTTCATTAATTCCTTAACTCATTTCTTGTTCCTTTGCCGAAGCCGAAGGAGCGCGAGGGCGATCGGAAAGCCCTCGCATCATTCAAAGCCATTCTGTCCGAAGGGGTCTGGGGGCGATCGGAAAGCCCCCAGTTATAATCCTGCTGCTCTCCGGAGGAGCCCAGCTTCCTCCGGAGTCAGCTCCCGCCACTGCCCTTCCTGCAGTCCCGGATCCAGCTCCAGCGGCCCGAAAGCGCTGCGGTGCAGGGCGATGACCTCATGCCCGACGGCAGCAAACATCCGCTTCACCTGGTGAAACTTTCCCTCCGTAATAACCGTCTCCGCAAGCGACGGTCCGAGCAGTTTCAGCTCTGCCGGCTGCGCGGTGAAATCCCCGAGGTCGAGGCCGGCAGCAAAGGCTGCAACCTCCTTTTCGCCCATTTCCCCCTCGACCAGCGCCCGGTATCGTTTCGTCACATGCCTCCCGGGGCTCAGCAGCCGATGGTTCAGTTCCCCGTCGCAAGTCAGCAGAAGCAGACCCGTCGTATCCTTATCCAGCCGGCCCACCGGCATGCATCCGATGCTCCGGTATACCGGCGGCAACAGGTCCATTACGGTGGGTTGCTTTGCGTCCCGCGCGGCGGTCAGCAGTCCTCCGGGTTTATACATCATTACGTGGCGCATAACCCGCCCGTCAATGTCCTTCCCGTTCAGGCTGAGCCTGTCTTCCTCCGTTTCAAAAGAAAGGGCGGGATCCCGAATGATCCGCCCGTTCACCGCGGCTTTTCCGCCGCGGATCCATTCCTTGACCTCGCTGCGGCTGCCGAGGGACAGCGTCGCCAGCCACCGGTCCAGCCGCATTTTCATCTCGTTACTCCTTCTTCAACCCATCCACATATGCCGCAACAATCAGCGACCGCAGCGGCAGGAACGGAAGCGTCAGCACCGCGCCGACCCCCGCGATAATGGCGATCTTGCTCATCGGAGGCTTTTCAACCTTCCCGGTTACAAAGCCGGTCGGATCCTGAATCACCGGCATAAACAGCACCACCAGCACCGCGACTGCCACCAGCATCGGCAGAATCGCCACCAGCGAGCACAGCCAGCTCAGCAGTACACCCCCGCGGTGCCCTTTCAGCAGCTTCGGGTTCCCCCGCACAAAAGCGTGCCGGTCCCCGCTGTGAAACGCACATCCGAAGGTGAACAGCAGCAGCGTGGCAATCAGGATAATGCCCAGATACAGCATACCCGTTGAAAGGTCATTTCCGCCGAACTTCTTGATCATCCGCAGCACGGTCAGCCCGTCGGTTTTTCCGCCCATGTATATCCGCGCGATCACCACACCGGCAATCAGCGGCGCCGCCCACAGCAGCAGCATCCCGCAGCGCTTCAGCCCATAGATAACCTTCTCTTTATATGCTGTCGGATCCGCAAGCCTCATGCTGAAGAGGCTCCCGCCGTTCAGTGCGTCCTGCATGCCGCCCGCGGCGTTCACCCGTGCCCACAGCATCAGCAACAGCCAGAACGGAACGATCAGGAGAGCCAGCCACTTCAGCCATCCGTCCGCAGCCAGAAACAGCAGCGGAGAGAGTGCCGCCAGCGTCATGCACAGCTCAACCACCAGGAATTTCAGTGTTGCGCCGAAGTTCCCGAAATACACCCGGCCGGCATTCTTAAAAGCATCAGAGATCTTCATTCCTATGCCCCCAACAATGTAATCCGGAATATTATACAAGATTTTGTGGTGATATGCAAACAAAGATACTACTTATCCTTTGGTACGGATGAAATTGATCAGTCCGCCCGCCAGAATCATCCCGCGCTGCCGGTCGGTCAGCGGAAGCCGGACCCTGTAATTCTCGCCCCTGGTATCATTCCGCAGGATCAGGATCTCCTCCTGAGCCTCGATCTTTGCCCGTACATCCGGCAGGCTCAGCACGTCCATCTGTTCGATCTTGTCGTAGTCCGCCTCGTTCACGAAAGTCAGCGGCAGAATTCCGTTATTGATCAGGTTAGCCTGATGAATTCGGGCAAAACTCTTTGCCGCAACCGCGCGGATGCCGAGGTACAGCGGCACCAGCGCAGCATGCTCCCGGCTGGAACCTTGGCCGTAGTTCGCCCCGGCCACGAGGATGCCGCCCTGTTCCGCCTTCGCGCGTGCAGGGAAACTCTCATCCACTGGCGTCAGGCAGAAATCCGCCAGATGGGGAATATTGCTGCGGTAAGGCAGCAGTTTCGCGTTGCTGGGCATGATGTGGTCCGTGGTAATATTGTCCTCCATCTTCAGCAGCACCTTGCCGCTGACGGAATCTTCCAGCTCGTGGCCCAGCGGGAACGGTTTGATGTTCGGGCCGCGCACAACTTCCACAGCGTCTTCCTGTCCCTCCGCCGCCGGCGGGATCACCAGGTTATCGTTTACCTCAAACTGCGCCGGCTGTTCCACCGTCAGATCGATGTCCAGCGTCCGCGGGTCGGTCAGCACACCCGTCAATGCCGTCACTGCCGCCGTCTCGCAGCTGGTCAGATAGATGCCCGCGGAAGCTGTCCCACTACGTGCATAGAAGTTCCGGTTGTTCGTCCGGACGGAAACAGCGTTTGTCTTCGGACTCTGGCCCATTCCGATGCATGGACCGCAGGCGCTTTCGAGAATCCTGGCGCCTGCGCCGAGCATGTCGGCCAGCGCGCCGTTGCGGGCAAGCATCGTCAGCACCTGCTTTGATCCGGGACCGATGACCAGACTTACGTCCGGATGCACGGTCTTCCCCTTCAGGATCCTCGCCACCCGCATCATGTCCTGGTAGCTCGAGTTTGTGCAGCTGCCGATGAACACCTGGTCCACCTTGATCGGCCCGACATTTTTGACCGTATCCACATTGTCCGGCATGTGCGGCTGCGCCACCAGCGGTTCCAGTGTGTTCAGGTCGATCTCGACGATTTCGTCATACTCCGCGTCTGCGTCGGCGCTCAGTTCGGTAAAATCTCCTTCCCGGCCCTGGGCTTTCAGGAAAGCCCGGGTCACCTCGTCGCTGGGGAAGATGCTCGTCGTCGCGCCGAGCTCCGCGCCCATGTTCGCGATCGTCGCGCGTTCCGGCACGGTCAGGGTCTTCACACCCTCGCCGATATATTCCATCACCTTGCCGACGCCGCCCTTGACGCTCAGACGCCGCAGCACCTCCAGGATAATGTCCTTCGCCGCCACGCCGTAGGGCAGCCTGCCGCTCAGCCGGATGCCGACCACTTTCGGATAAGTCAGATAGTAGGCGCCGCCTCCCATCGCTACAGCCACGTCCAGGCCGCCGGCACCGATCGCCAGCATGCCGATGCCGCCGCCGGTCGGAGTATGGCTGTCGCTGCCCAGCAAGGTCAGGCCGGGCACGCCGAAGCGTTCCAGCTGCACCTGGTGGCAGATACCGTTGCCCGGCTTTGAACAGAAGATCCCGTGTTTTTTCGTCACGCTCTGGATGTACTGGTGATCATCCGCATTCTCAAATCCCGTCTGAAGCGTATTGTGATCGATATACGCCACGCTCTTCATCGTCCGCACCCGGCCGATCCCCATCGCCTCGAACTGCAGATAGGCCATCGTGCCGGTGGAGTCCTGGGTCAGGGTCTGGTCAATCCGGATGGAAACTTCTTCCCCGGCCTTCGGCGTTCCGCTGACCAGGTGTGCGTTCAGAATCTTCTGTGTAAGGTTCATGCTTCTGCCTCCGATAAAAATGGCGGTCCCTTGGATCACCGTTCTGTATTCTGTATACAATTATGGACCGCTTTCCCGGAAAGTCAACGCCCTCCGCCCGAAAGAACACAGGAAATCCAACGGAAATCCGGTCAATCCGTTCTTGCAAAGCCATTCCCCCTTTGATATAATGTCGAAGTTAACGCATACACGGGTAATCCGGGATTCTAAATAAATCTGGAAAAAGCGTTAACACATATTCCGGTCTTTCTTAATTCTGAATTCTGAATTCGGAATTCCCCTCGAAAGGAGTTTAGTCATGAAAGGAATCACCTCCAAGGAACTTCGTAATGCCTGGATCCGCTTTTATGAAGAGCGGGGTCATGTCAATATCGGCGCCGTTTCGCTGATCGGTGACGGATCAACCGGCGTCATGTTCAACGTCGCCGGTATGCAGCCGCTCATGCCCTATCTGCTGGGCAAGGACCATCCTTCCGGAAAGAAGCGCCTGTGCAACGTGCAGGGCTGCGTCCGTACGGTGGATATTGAAAGTGTCGGTGACCCGACTCATTTCACCTTCTTCGAGATGATGGGCAACTGGTCCCTGGGCGACTATTTCAAGAAAGAAAAGACCCAGTGGAGCTATGATCTGCTGACCAAGGTCTTCGGCCTGGACGGAAACGAAATCTGCTCCACCGTGTTCGAGGGGAACGACGCCGCCCCCCGGGACGATGAAACCGCCGATCTGCTCAAGGCTGTCGGCATCAAACCCGAGCATATCTTCTACCTTCCCAAGTCCGATAACTGGTGGGAGCTGGAAGGCACCACCGGCACCCCCTGCGGCCCGGACAACGAGTGGTTCTACCCCCGTCATAATACCCCCTGCGGCCCGAACTGCGGCCCGGCCTGCGGTTGCGGACGGTATGTGGAAATCGGCAACGACGTTTACATGCAGTATGTCAAGAATGCCGACGGCTATGCCCCCCTGGCCAACAAGAACGTGGATACCGGGTTCGGGCTGGACCGGATGCTGGCTTTCCTTAACGGCCTGACTGACGGATACAAGACCGACCTGTTCCTCCCGGTCATTCAGTACCTGGAGGAGAAATCCGGATTCAAATACGATGAGGATGCCGACGCGCAGAAGGCCATGCGTATCGTCGCGGACCATATCCGCACCTCCACCATGCTCATCGGCGACGTTAACGGCATCCTGCCCTCCAATGTAGGCGCCGGCTATATCCTGCGCCGCCTGCTCCGCCGCGCCATGCGCTACACCCGGAAGCTGGGCCTGGAGTCTTCTGTTCTGGCCGATGTCAGCCGGATTTTTATCGAGCAGATCTACGACGAGGCTTATCCGCTTCTCGTGGAGAAGAAGGACTACATCCTCGACGAGATCATGAAGGAAGCCGCCCGTTTCGAGGCCACCCTCGTGACCGGCATGAAGGAGTTCACCAAGTGCATCACCGGCATCCGCCGCAAGAATGAGTTTATGGCCCAGAAGGATCCCTCCTGGAAGCCCGAAACGGAAATCAGCGGCAAGCAGGCCTTCCGCCTCTACGATACCTACGGCTTCCCGCTGGAGCTGACGGAAGAGCTCGCAGCCGAGGAAGGCCTGACCGTCGATGCGAACGGCTTCGCCGAAGCCTTCAAAGAGCATCAGGCGATCAGCAAACAGGAAGGCACCTTCAAGGGCGGTCTGGCGGAGCAGAATGAGGAAACCGCCAAGCTGCACACCGCGACCCACCTGCTCCATGCGGCCCTGCGGAAGGTTCTGGGCGATGAAGTTGCCCAGAAGGGTTCCAACATCACCACCGAGCGTCTCCGTTTCGACTTCTCCTTCGGCCGGAAAATGACCCCCGAGGAAATCGCCGAAGTCGAGCGCCTGGTGAACGTCGCCATCGATGCGAACGTTCCCGTTGTCATGGAAGAGATGACCGTCCCGGAGGCCAAGGAAAAGGGTGCCATCGGCCTGTTTGAAAGCAAGTACGGCGAACGGGTCCGCACCTACAAGATGGGTGACTATTCTTTCGAAATCTGCGGCGGCCCCCACGCCGGCAACACCGGCGATCTGGGTTCCTTCAAGATCCGCAAGGAAGAATCCTCCTCCGCCGGCGTCCGCCGCATCAAGGCAACCATCGCACCAAAAGCCTGACCCAATTTCCCCCACTGCGACCGAAAGGCGAAGGGGGTTAGGGGCAAAGGCACCAGTGGCGCCTTTGTTGGTTTCGACTGGAAGACCCCTCATATCGGAAAAAGAATCCTCCTTTTTTAGTCAAGCCGAAGGGGTTTAAGGGGGCGATCGGAAAGCCCCCTTATAAAGGAGAAATGAATGGAATTCAATCACGAAGAAGAGGCAAAGAGGCTCTCTGAAAAGAAGATCTCTTCCGAAGAGATCTTCGACGGCGTCATCCTCCATGTGGTCCGGGATACCGTGGAACTCCCCAACGGCCATTCCTCCATCCGCGAGGTCATCCGTCATATCGGCGCGGTTTGTGTTATTCCCGTCACTGAAAACAACGAAGTCATCGTTGAGCGGCAGTACCGTTATCCCCTCGACCGGGTGATTCTTGAGATCCCGGCCGGCAAGCTGGATGCTCCCGATGAAAACCGGCTCTCCGCCATTCAGCGCGAGCTGCGCGAGGAAACCGGTTACTCCGCTGATGAATGGACGGACATCGGTGACTTCCATCCCGCCCCCGCTTACTCCGACGAATACATCACCATGTACCTCGCCCGCGGGCTGCACAAAGGAAAGCAGGACCTGGATGCGGACGAGTTCCTGAATGTCTACACAATCCCGTTGAAAGACCTTGTTGATGACGTCATGTCGGGAAAAATCTCCGATGCCAAAACCCAGGTCTGTATCCTGAAAGCCGCCCGGATCCTGGGAATTTAAAAGAGCGGTAAGAATTCAGAATGATTATAATCTCTGACCATTTAATTCTGATGAATCGGATTCCGGATTTAATTGAAGATCATTTGGAACGGACTCAACCAGCTAAAAGTAACTATAATTCTGAATTTTGAATTCCGAATTAAAAACAGATTATGATTTAAAACGGAAAGGAACTGAAAAGATGAAGATCGGTTGCGTCAAAGAAATCAAAAACAACGAATACCGTGTAGGCCTGACGCCTGACAATGTCCGCGCCTATATCGCCGCGGGTCACCATGTCTATATCGAGATGGGCGCCGGCGTCGGTTCCGGCTTCTCTGACAACGAGTATGTGGCTGCCGGCGCGTCCCTGATCGACAACGCGGCGGACGTATGGCACCTTGTCGATATGATGGTCAAGGTCAAGGAGCCGCTGGAGAGCGAATACCCGCTCTTCCGCCCGGGTCTGATTCTCTATACCTATCTGCACCTTGCTGCCGACAAGGAGCAGATGGACGCCCTGCTCAACGGCAAAGTTCATGCTGTCGCGTATGAAACCCTGCAGGAAAAGGACCGCTCCCTGCCCCTCCTCGCCCCCATGAGCCAGATCGCCGGCCGTCTCTCCATTCAGGAAGGCGCCAAGTATCTGGAAAAGAAATTCGGCGGTGAAGGAATTCTGCTGGCTGGTGTTCCCGGTACCCCGAAGGCCAATGTCGTCATCCTCGGCGGCGGCACCGTCGGCATGAATGCCTGCAAGATCGCCGTCGGCATGGGTGCGAACGTCACCATCCTGGATATCAGCCTGAAGCGCCTGGAGGAGCTGGACAACATGTTCGGCGCCCATATCCAGACCCTTGTCTCCAATGATTCCAACGTGGAGCGCGTGCTGAAGGACGCGGATCTGGTCATCGGCTCCGTGCTGATCCCCGGCGGTTCCACTCCAAAGCTCTTCAAGAAAAAATACCTGCCCGAGATGAAGCCCGGTGCCGTCTTTGTGGACGTCGCCATCGACCAGGGCGGCTGCGGCGAATCCTCCCATGTCACCACCCATGATGACCCGGTTTACACCGAGGGCGGCGTGGTTCACTACTGCGTCGGCAACATGCCCGGCGCTGTGCCGCGCACCAGCACCATCGCCCTGACTAACGCCACCGTGAAATACGGCCTGGAAATTGCCGCCGCCGGCCTCGAGGAAGCCTGCAGGAACAGCGAAGTCATCCGCTCCGGCGTCAACACCTACGGCGGCAAGCTGACCAACAAAAACGTCGCCCTGGCCCATAACTACGAATACAACGACGTTCTCGATCTGATTAAATAATTTCGCAGAAGATTCCACCGAAGGGTTTAAGGGGGGTTCGGCGCGCCCGGAAAACTGTCCAGTGGACAGTTTTCAGCAGAGAACGGGCGGCAGCCCCGGGTACTCGGAAAGCCCGCCTATATAACCGAAGGTCCAGGGAGATCGGAAAGCCCTGGTCGCTCCCGCAGGAGCGAAATCCTGTTATTCCGCAAAGAACGATTATTTATGAATTTTAATTCTCTTGGTTTAATCTCACCAATTCTAAAAAACATCCATGAATCGGGGTATGAAACGCCTACCCCGATTCAGTCTGCCACAATCCCTTTGGTCCTTTCGGGAAAGGATGTCCTCGGTTGCGCCCAGACCGGCACCGGCAAGACTGCCGCCTTCGCCTTGCCGATCCTTCAGCTGCTGCATGAGAACGCCCCGCGGAAAAACGCGAAGGTCATCCGCTCTCTGATCCTCTCCCCGACCCGGGAACTGGCCCTGCAGACGTATGAAAACTTTCAGCTCTACGGCAAAGGCCTGGGGCTTGAAACCGCCGTAATCTTCGGCGGCGTCGGCCAGGGCGGTCAGGTGGAAGCGCTGCACCGCGGCGCGGACATCGTCGTCGCCTGTCCCGGCCGCCTGCTGGACCTGATGGGCCAGGGGCTCGTGCGTCTGGACTGGGTCGAGATCTTCGTCCTGGACGAAGCCGACCGCATGCTCGACATGGGTTTCATTCACGATGTGCGGAAAATTGTCCGCTGCCTGCCGGACGAGCGCCAGACCCTTCTTTTCTCGGCGACCATGCCGCCGGAGGTGGAGAAACTTGCCCTCGACCTGCTCGTGGATCCGGAAAACGTTAAGGTCGATCCTGTCACTTCCACCGTCGAGGCGATTGACCAGTGCCTTTACTATGTGGATAAGGTCAACAAGAAGCATCTGCTCGCGCAGCTTCTGTCGGATCCGGAAGTTGAAAGTGCCCTGGTCTTTTCCCGCACGAAGCACGGGGTGGACCGCATCGTCCGGGACCTGAAGCGCAAGGGCATCGAAGCCGCCGGCATTCACGGAGACAAATCCCAGAACGCCCGGCAGACGGCCCTCAACCGTTTCAAATCCGGTGAGTGCCGCGTGCTGGTGGCAACGGATATCGCCGCCCGCGGCATTGACGTGGCGGGGCTTTCCCACGTTTTCAATTACGATATGCCCATGGAACCTGAGGCCTATATCCACCGTATCGGCCGCACGGGCCGCGCCGGCCGGGAGGGCAAAGCCGTCTCCTTCTGCTGTATCGACGAGGTTAAACAGCTCAACCAGGTGGAAAAACTCATAGGCAAGCGTCTGCGTGAAGAGCAGAGCGACTGGCCCATGGAGATTACCACCCCCACACCCCCGAAGGTCCGTGAGCCGAGGCCTGCGAAACTCACACGCAGCGGGGAAGCTGCGCCTGTCCGCGCCCCGCGTTCGAATCCGCCCGCCTCGCCGTCGCGTTCGCAGCCGGCCCGCAATCCGCAGCCATCCCGCGCACCGCAGCCGAAACGCAGCGCCTCTTCAGCCAGTCAAAGCAGCCGGCCCCGCAGCGCGGGCACCGGCCGTCCGGTCCGCCGGATCAACCGGCGGAAACATCATCCGTAAGTTTACCTCACCGTGGGTTCAAAGTCCCGCGAACCGGAGTAAGCGAAAGCCTTCGGATCAATATTGGTCAGCGTCGCCGGGATGCTGGCTTTTTTCAGTCCGGGGAGAAAAGCAAAGGAGTATTCCCCGAGGGTCTCAATGCTGTCCGGCAGGATGATCTCCGTCAGTCCCTTGCAGGAGGAAAAAGCGCCGTAGCCGACCTCTTTCAGGCCTTCCGGAAAGGTCACGCTGTACAGGAACTCATGGTCGGAAAATGCGTTTGCCCCGATGATTTCCGTTCCTTCCGGAACGGTATAGCTCTCCGCCTCTGCCCCGGTGGGATAGCTGATCAGCCGGTGGTCCGTCCTGCTGAAAAGCACACCGTCCTTCATCTCCAGCACCGGATGGTCCGGTGAGATCCGGATATCCGTCAGCAAATCACATCGCTGAAAAGGATTCTCTCCGACAGTCGTGAGGCTGTCCGGCAGATTGATCTCTTTCAGTTCGAAGCTGCCATTGAAGGCCCCGTCTTCCAGGGTCGTCACACCGTCCGGGAGGACAAATGATGCCGCAGCCGTACCGGAAAGCGCCTCCGCCCCGATGACCTGCAGCCCTTCGGCGAACCTCAGTTGTTCCATGGAAGAGCAGGCGTGGAAAGCCCAGTGTTCCAGCGCGGTCACAGTGGCCGGGAGGGTCACCTCCGTCAGGTTCCAGCAGTCCATGAAGGCCCCGTCCCCGATGACTTCCGTTCCCTCCGGCACGGTATAGGATGCCGCGGGCAGCGCGCAGGGAAAGCAGAGCAGCCGCTTGCCGTCCTTGCTGAAGATTACGCCGTCTTTCATCTGCAGGATCGGATGGTTCTCGGAAAAGTTGATTGCCGTCAGTTCCTGGCAGCCGATAAAGGGATTCCCTCCGAAGTTTGTCACACCGTCCGGAATTGTGATCTCCTTCAGCTTGTCGCAATCCTGAAAAGCGTAGTCCTCGATGGTGGTCAGCGTGGACGGAAGGGTAATGCGCTCAATCCCCCGGGATAATCCGAAAGCGCGGTTCCCGATCGTTGTCAGGCCTTCGGGCAGGATCACCTCTTTCAAACCCTTCACCGCCTTGAACGCATGACTGCCGACAGAAGTCACCGGAATGCCGTCCAGCGTCTGAGGGACAAAGAGATAGGTCACTTTCTCCTCCTTGTGGGCACAGATTTTCGCCGTGCCGTCGGGCAGGATTTGATAGCTCCACGGTCCGCTGCTCAGCCATTCCGTTTCTTCCTCCGCGAGGGACAGGGGCGTCAGCGCCGCCAGCAGAACCAGAATCATCAGAAACATCAGGCATTTCTTCATGTTCATTTACCCTCCTTATACCAAATATGACGACAGAAAAACAAAAAGGTTCCTGAAAAAAGAGACTGTCCAAAACAGTCCCGCGTTTTTCATTCTGAATTCTTAATTCTGAATTCTGAATTTTGATTTAAACCAGTATCCCGTTGCAATGATCCACTTCATGCTGCACGATCTGTGCCTGAAACCCGTCCAGGATCCCGATATGATCTTTCATCTGCACATCGGTCCACTTCAGGCGGATGCTCCGGTAGCGCTTCACCTTCCTCGTCCCCTCCAGGGACAGGCAGCCCTCCTCCGCCTCGTATTCTTCAAACATCCCAATGATCTGCGGGTTCAGCATCGCAATAACCATCGGCCCTTTCGCCACGGCGATGATCCGTTTCCGCTTCCCGATCATGTTCGCAGCCATCCCGACGCAATGGTCGATGTTCGCCTTCAGGGTGTCGATCAGGTCCTCCGCAATCGGAATATCCTCCGCGGAAGCCTCCGTACATTTCTGGCTCAGAAACACCGGATCATGAACGATCTCCCGGACCATCTGACTACCCTCCAAACACATCTTTTTAACCGTAGGTCCAGGGCCCTCGGAAAGCCCTGGTCCTGTCGCCATGCAATTCCTTACGTCCGCCGACGCGAAATCCCCTTTTCTGTTGATTATATCACAGCTGTCAACGGTTTCCTGCATCCTGAGGTGCTTCCTCATTTCGGATACGAAAAGCTTTTTCAGAATGCACTCTACGGCAGCACCGTGTTCATGACGATCGCAATCACGATCCCGCCCAGCGCCCCGACCAGTACCTGCGGTCCCGTATGTCCGACAAACTCCTTCAGCGTCTCGGCCGGTGTCAGTTCGCCCCGTCCCCTCGCCTCCAGCATTTTTACAATATCATTGATCACCTTCGCCTGCTTCCCGGTCTCCTGCCGCACGCCGGTCGCGTCATGCATCACGATCACCGCGAGGATGGCGGCAATGGCAAACATCGGGGAATCCCATCCGCACTGCAGGCCGGTTGCCGTGGCAAGCGACGCTACTACCGCCGAATGGCTGCTCGGCATTCCTCCGTCTCCGAAAATACGTTCCAGAACGAATTTTTTGTTTACAATCCAGTAAATGATCACCTTCGCCGTCTGCGCTCCGACCCAGGCAATGAACGCAGTCAACAGGATCCTGTTATAGAACATCTTCCCTCTCCCTGCTTTCCGTAATACATTTCCCGCCGAATGGATCCCGGTCATTGAAAGCCGTCCACAATACCCTTGCCAAACACCGGTTCAATCCTCTTCTGCAGATATCGGGCCTTCTTCTGCAGATGCGGGCGGAAACTCCACCAGCTTTCATCCTTTGTCATCATCGCCTCAAAAACCGTCGCCCGGTCTTCGCTCTCAAAGGTTTTCGAATACTCCCGCACAAACCAGTCGTCCGGCTCCTCTTCCCTGCCGGTCGGCTCGGCTTCGTATTTCTTCGTGTATTTGAACCCTCCCGGGTTCAGGCTTTTCCATGTCCTGAAATTCTGGGCCTTGGCCAGTCCGATCCGAACTTCCATCGCGTGCCAGATCTCATGATGAACCAACACGCTGCCGATCCCCGTCCGGGCGATGATGATGTCAAAACAGTTATTAGCCATGGTCTGAACACCGTCGACTTCCAGTTCTCCCTTTGCCACGATTTCATCCACCAGCAGAAAACGAACGTTCTCAGGATACTTTTTCGTTTTAAACCGGGAAAAGAAATCCTCCGGATACGCGGCAAAAGCTTCATTCATCACCCGCAGCACTTGCACGAAGCGTCTGTTCCCGGCAATCAGCCGGAGAAAAGGCGTATATCCCTGCGGAAGAATCTTCAGCTCATACCCTTTCAGCTCATAGCTCGCGCATTCCTTCCCCATCAGAATCGTTATGCCGTAAGCGGATTGCAGGGCATCGCGCAGGGCTTCCGCATCATTCCGCTCGGTTTCGGCCCCCGCAGGCAGCGCAAAGCACAGCACCAGCAGTGCGAGAAAAATGCCCAGCGCCCGCTTCATCTGTACGACTCCTTTGGGTGTTACTGAAAACCGACCTTTTATCGGCAGCACATTACCAACATACCATTTCTGATCCTCAAATTCAATGTTTTTTCACTCCTCCGTTCCGCTGTTTTTCCGCCGTTGTTCCCGGCAATCCGTCTCCTCACCCTTCCGGATAGAACACAGAAGAACAATATTTTATTGTTTTACTGTTGACAGGCTATTATTTTTGTTTTATGATCTTCCTGACATCATCCAGATCAGCTGCGCGCGAAGACTGAAGAACGGAGGCTGCCGTCATGGGCGCGTTTGTGGCAATCGATATGAAGAGTTTCTACGCTTCCGTGGAATGTGTCTACCGTGATCTCGATCCTCTGAAAGCGAACCTGCTGGTTGCGGACGAAAGCCGTTCTGATCAGACGATTTGCCTTGCCGTTTCCCCTGCCCTGAAGGCGAAGGGTCTTCCCTCCCGTCCCCGCCTTTTTGAGGCGAAGCAGGCAGTCGCCGTCTGGGAAAGGCAGCATCGGCAGAAACTTTCCTGGCTCATCGCCGTCCCCCGGATGGCGGAGTACGAACGGGTTTCCGCGCTGATCTATTCGGTCATCCTGAAGCATGTCGCGCCGGAAGATGTCCATGTTTACAGCATTGATGAATCGTTTATCAATTGTGAGCCCTATCTGCACCTTTATCAAAAAGAGGCGGAAAAGCAGGGGGGTGAGCCGGCGCATATCATGGCCATGGTGATCGTCCGGGATATTCTGCGCGCAACCGGCATCACCGCTACGGTCGGAATCGGCACAAATATGTATCTCGCAAAGGTCTGCATGGATATCATCGCCAAGAAAATGCCCCCGGATCACAGCGGTGTCCGGATCGCCGAGCTGAACGAAGAAAGCTATTGTTTTCTCCTCTGGGGTCACCGTCCCCTGACCGATTTCTGGATGATCGGCCGCGGAAAAGCCAGAAGGCTCGAAAAAAACCGCCTGTTTACCATGGGGGACATTGCCCGGAAAAGCCAGTATGATGAGGAGTGGTTCTATAAAGAATTCGGGATTGACGCCGAGATCCTGATCGATCACGCCTGGGGGCGGGAACCGGTGACCATGTCGGAGATCAAATCCTACCGGGCGGACGGCCATTCCCTCTCCAAAGGGCAGGTGCTCCCCGCTCCCTATGAATTTGCGGAAGCAAGGATTGTCTTCTCCGAGATGATTGATGTGCTCTGCGCCGATATGTTCGAGAAGAAGCTGCTCTCTTCTGTTTTTACCTGGTGGGTATGCTATGACTGGAAAAGCCTTGAGCACTGTCCCTCCTACGCCGGGCCTTTAAGTCTGGACTGGTACGGCAGGATTCATCCCGCCCACAGCATCGGAACGGTCCGTATGCGGGAGAGGACAGGCAGCCTGCTGCTTGTCCGGAGCGGGCTGCTGGATTCCTTTGACCGGAAAACGGATCACCGTCTGCTTTTCCGCCGGTTGGGCATCTGCGCTGCCGATGTCACAGCCGATGACGGGATCTGCCAGCTTGACCTCTTCACGGATTATGATGCGCTGGAAAAAGAAAAAAAGATGCAGGGCGCCATGCTGAAGGTGCGTTCAAAATTCGGTGCGAACGCGCTTTTCACAGGCAAGAACCTTCTAAAGGGAGCTACAAATCTGGAACGGAATCAGCAGATCGGAGGCCACAAGGCCTGAGGCTGCTTTGGAGGATTGAATCATGATCGGTTATATGGCGATGCCCGCGGACTTTGAATATAAAGACGTGTTTCTGAAAGGCCGGCCTGTCCACGAAACTTTTGATCTTTTCCGGCTCAGGCATCCTTCCATGGATTCCGGCCGCCGGGCCAAGATCTTCGCGCCCTTCGATGCGCTGGCCGGGTTTGATGATGCCATCGCTTCCAAAGAGGTGCTCTATGAGTTCAGGCGTGAGCTGAGCGATGATGAAAAGGAGGAGCTGGACCGTCGTTTTGCCGTGCTGCATCGCCTGGCCGGGAACAGCAGGCTTGCCCGGAAAAACGCGGTGCCGGTGGAGATTACCTTTTTTGTTCCCTGTGCGGATGCAGACTGTTCTTCCTATGGCTTCCGCGGCCGGCACGTGAGCCTGTCGGGCATCTGCCGGAAAGTCGGCTTCCATTCCATCCTCGTTGAGAACACCGCGGTTCCGCTGCGGGATATTGTCCGGATGGAAAGCCCGCTGGAGATCGGCGGAAGAAATATTTTCGCTTTTCGGGAGGTTGACGCGTCATGATGGTTCCCGGCACAAAAGCCTCCCTCATCGAGGCCGACAGGCGGAAAACGCGCTGCTGTTTCACAGGGCACCGGCCGCAGAAGCTTTCCAGGCCCGTTGACGATATTAAGGTGGATCTGGAAAACGAAATCCTTCTGGCTGTCAGGGACGGATACAAGTGTTTTATTTCCGGTATGGCCTGCGGCACCGATATCTGGGCCGGCAATATCGTTGTCAGGCTGAAGGACCGCTTTCCGGATCTGAAGCTGATTGCCGCCGTGCCGTTCCCGGATTTTTCCGTTTCCTGGAATAATAAATGGAAACAAAAATACGAGCTTCTTCTTTCCCGGGCCGATCTGGTCAGATTCATCTGTCCGGAATACCGCACTGACGCATACCGGCTTCGGAACCAATGGATGGTGGATCACTCAAGCCGGCTCATCGCAGTCTACGACGGCTGTCCCGGCGGCACGGAAAATACAATTCGCTATGCTCGTCGGTCCGGCATAACCGTCATAACCCTGAGCGCGAAACAGGCGGAACGCCCGTGAAATCAGCTCTCTTTTTACAGTACCCCCAGCTTTTTCAGTTCCTCTGTCGTCTGCTCCGGGCTGATGTGCAGCACGGCGGTTCCGCCGCCTTCCCGCCATTCCCGTACGGTGCGCTCCTGGTCATCGATGAGGATCGTCTCCGGGCCTGTGCAGTATTCCTTTTTCTCCTTGCGAAAGACAGTATGGATTTTGATCGTCCCGGACAGCATCCGGCGGGTCCAGGCCACCTTATCCTCCGCAGCCGTATCGATCCCCCGGTCCTTCCGGGGAATTCCGGTCAAAATCTCGCACTTGTCCCCGTATTTCACGTACAGAAGATCAAACATCTCCTTCGCGCCTGGCATCAGGTCCAGCCTGTCGTAAAAGTGATCAATCTTCCGGATCGCCTCCCACATCAGGTCATCGTATTCTTTGTCCGGATTTTTATTCTGAGAAGTCGCCTTCATATGGCACAGTTCATTCACGCCCTTGTCGAAGTCCGCCAGTACTCCGTCCATATCGAAATAGATTTTACTGACTGTCATGTTCATCTTCTCCTTCCCTTCCGGAAACAGGATAACACATGGCGCCTTTTTTTGAAAGCAGTTCCGGATTGAATCACAGCCGTCACGCTCAAGTTCTGCTTGAATTTGCCGGCACAAAAAAGACTGTCCCATTCTGAGACAGTCTTCTTTGCCTTCTCTCCTTATCCGCGGCGGGCCGCAAAGCACTCGCTGCAGTATACGGGGCGGTCTTCCTTAGGTTCAAAAGGAACCTGCGTGGGCTTTCCGCATTCCGCGCAGACGGCGTCAAACATCTGGCGTGTGCCGGATGAACGGCTGGCCTTGCGGGCCTGACGGCAGGCCTTGCAGCGGGTGGGCTCATTCTGGAATCCTTTTTCGGCATAGAATTCCTGTTCACCGGCGGTGAAAATGAACTCGGCGCCGCAGTCTTTGCATACCAGCGTTTTGTCTTCGTACATGGTCAGGTAACCCCCATAAAATAGATAGGCGACTCCTCCGGCTGACCTGGTCTTTGACCCCACACACGCCGCCTGGAAGGTTGCTCTGCGCATGCGCGCCCTCACTCGCTTCTCTCGGGATCGCTCCCGGACGGACTTACATCTAGACCGCACCATGCTCCCCGCCGCTTTGGGCGGATTACGTGGACCGTTTTGCCTGCGACTGGCATCGGCTTTCAACCACAGACCCGAAGGATTCAACCGGCGACATTATATATGCCCGAATCACAAAACGCAAGCACTTTTTTTGTTTTGCAAAATATTTTATTCAACATGGTTATTTTTTCTGCCCGTAATAGGCATTCGGACCATGTTTGCGCATGAAATGTTTCTCTTTCACATACTCCGGCAGGTTCTCCCGCGGCTGGTTCTGCGGCAGGGCTTCCGTATGCCACGCCATCATTGCCACTTCTTCCAGCACCACGGCGTTGTGCACCGCTTCCAGCGCGTTTTTTCCCCAGGCAAAGGGCCCGTGATGCCTTGCCAACACGCACGGCATATGGGCCGGATTGATCCCGTTCTCTTCAAAGTGAGCGGCGATCACCTTTCCGGTCTCAAGCTCATAGGCGCGCTCCACCTCTTCCTTCGTCAGGTCCCGGCAGCAGGGCACGTTTCCGTAAAGATAATCGGCATGGGTCGTTCCGTAGGCGGGGATATCCCGGCCGCTCTGCGCCCAGATCGTTGCCCAGCGGGAATGGGTATGTACCACGCCGCCGATCTCCCTGAACCGCCGGTACAGTTCCGCGTGAGTCGGTGTGTCCGAGGAAGGATTCATTTCCCCTTCCACTTTGTTCCCGTCCAGGTCGATGACCACCATGTCTTCCGGTTTCAGCTCCTCATAGGGTACGCCGCTCGGTTTGATCACAAACAATCCCTTTTCCCGGTCGATCCCTGAGACGTTCCCCCAGGTAAACGTCACCAGATGGTAAGCCGGCAGCAGCATGTTCGCCTCATACACCTTTTGTTTCAGTTCCTCCAGCATTGGTTTCTCCTCCTCTTTTTCTTATTTCTGTTCCCAGTAGCTTTTTCTTTTCCGTCAAACCGAAGGGGGATTGGGGGGCTATCGGAAAGTCACCCAATACTTCTTGCACTAAGAAATATTCGGCCCGAAGGGGATTAAGGGGGCGATCGGAAAGCCCCCTTTAGTCGTGAAAATTCAACCCTTTGAATTTTCCCAGCTTCCCCGCTCGCCAGTGTTTCCGGCAAAGGCTCACATACTGTTCGTCCCCGCCGAGCACAATCTGCTCGCCCTCCCGGGCTACCTTGCCGTCCACAACCCTGGCGTTGCAGATCGCTTTTTTGCCGCACCAGCAGATCGTCTTGACCTCTTCAATCGTATCCGCCCAGGCCATCAGCCACATGCTTCCCTCAAAGAAGTTGCCCTTGAAGTCCGCCCGCAGCCCGTAGGCAATCACCGGAATTCCGAGATCGTCTACGATATGAACCAGATGTTCCACCTGTGCCTTCGTCAGGAACTGCGCCTCGTCAACGATCACGCAGTCATACCCCGTCAGGTCCATGTTCTCCAGCTCTTCGGCGAAAACGCATTCCGTCTCCAGTCCGCTTCGGGAGCGGATCATCCTGGCGCCGTCCCGGTTTTCCAGCTGGGGTTTGACCATCAGGACCTTCTGGTTCCTTTCCCGGTAATTGTACTGCACCATGATCGCGTTCGCTGTCTTGCTGGATCCCATGGCGCCATAGCGGAAATAAAGTTTAGCCAACCGTTCCCGCCTCCTTTCCCGGTTCCGTCTCCTGCCCGGTCGGTTCCGTCTCCTCCGGCAGGGTCGTTTCCTTTTCCGTAATGACTACCTTATCGTCCTTCACGGTCAGCATGATTTCCTGCCCCAGACGGACCCGGCCGCTCAGCAGTTCCTCGCTCAGCGTGTCTTCCACCGTGCGCTGAATCAGCCTGCGCAGCGGCCTGGCGCCGAACTTCGGGTCGTACCCGTCCTTCGCGAGTTTATCCGTCACGCTCCCGTCCCATGTCAGCCTGATCTCCTGTTCCTCCAGGCGGTCCGCCACCTGCTTCAGCATCAGCTCCGTAATCCGGCGGATCTCTTCCTCGCTCAGGGAGTGGAACACGATCAGTTCATCCACGCGGTTGATGAATTCCGGCCGGAACAGGTCCTTGACCTCCTTCATCACGGATTCCTTCATCGCCTCGTAATCCCGCACCTCGCCTTTCTGCGAGGCGCCGAAGCCCATCGCCCGGCTGTTGCCGATCACATGCGCCCCCGCGTTGGAGGTCATGACGACAATCGTGTTCTTGAAGGAAACCACGCGGCCGGTATTGTCTGTCAGCCGCCCGTCCTCCAGGATCTGCAGCAGCACATTGAACACATCCGGATGCGCCTTTTCCACCTCGTCCAGCAGCACCACGCTGTAGGGTTTCCGCCGGACGGCCTCCGTCAGCTGTCCGCCTTCCTCATAGCCCACATATCCGGGCGGAGAGCCCACCAGCCGGGACACCGTATGCTTTTCCATATATTCGGACATGTCCAGCCGGATCACCGCGTCCTCGTCCCCGAACATGGCTTCGCCCAGCGCGCGGCACAGTTCGGTCTTCCCGACGCCCGTGGGCCCGAGGAAGATGAAACTGCCGATCGGCCGCTTCGGATCCTTCAGCCCGGCTCTTGCCCGGCGGATTGCCCGCGCCACGGCGCTCACGGCTTCTTCCTGGCCGATCAGGCGCTTATGCAGCGTCTCCTCCAGGCGTACCAGCCGTTGAGCCTCCTGTTCCGTCATTCTTGAAACCGGGATACCGGTCCACTGGGAAACCACCTGGCTGATATCTTCTTCCGTCACCGTGTCCCGGGCCGTGCTCTGCGCCCGGTTCCACTCCGCGCGTTTCTCTTCGATCTCGCGGTTGATGTTCCGCTCCTGGTCCCGCAGGGCCGCTGCCTTCTCGAAGTCCTGGTGGGAGATCGCTTCCTTCTTTTCAATCTGCACGGCTTCCAGCCGCTTTTCCTGCTCCCGCACGTCCGGCGGCGCCGTACACGCGGCGATCCGCACGCGGCTTGCCGCTTCGTCCATCAGGTCAATCGCCTTGTCCGGCAGATATCGGTCCGGAATGTAGCGGTCGCTCAGTTTGACCGCAGCCGCCAGCGCCTCGTCCGTGATTCTAACCTTGTGGTGCGCCTCATACCGGTCCCGCAGGCCGTAGAGGATGGACAGGGTTTCCTCCGCTGTCGGTTCGCCCACCACCACCGGCTGGAACCGGCGTTCCAGCGCCGCGTCCTTTTCGATATGCTTGCGGTATTCGTCCAGCGTCGTCGCACCGATACACTGGATCTCGCCCCTGGACAGAGCGGGTTTCAGGATGTTCGCGGCGTCCAGGCTGCCCTCGGTCGCGCCGGCCCCGATGATGGTGTGAATCTCATCGATGAACAGCAGCACATTTCCGGCCTTATGCAGTTCCTCCATGACGTTTTTCAGCCGTTCCTCGAACTCGCCCCGGTACTTCGTCCCGGCCACCATGCTGCCGATATCCAGGCTCATCACCCGTTTCCCCAGCAACAACTCCGGCACATTGCCCTGCACAATCCGCTGTGCGAGGCCTTCCGCCACCGCGCTTTTCCCGACGCCCGGCTCGCCGATCAGGACCGGGTTATTCTTGGTCCGCCGAATCAGGATCTGGATAATCCGCTGGATTTCCGTCTCCCGGCCGATTACCGGGTCCAGTTCGTTTTTCTCCGCCGCGGCGGTCAGATCCCGGCTGAAGCGTTCCAGCAGGCTCTTGTCGTTCCCGTTGCCCGGGCGTCCCTTGGCCGGAGCAAAGGGCATAAAGCCGGGCATCCGGCGCGGCTGATCTCCGTTCCCCGCGTTCTCGCGCATCTGGCGCAGCAGCTGTTCCCTGGCGCCGGACAGATCGATCCCGTATTTACGGAACAGGCCGCCCGCCACGCCGTCGTCATTCCCCAGCAGTGCCAGCCAGAGATGCTCCACCGTCACATAATTCTGCCCCAGTTTCTGGCTTTCCAGGATGCTGTTCTCCAGGGTCTTCTTCGCCCGCGGGCTCAGTTCGATCCGGCCCCGGTTCTCATCCGCGGCGTTGAGCCCTTTCAGGTGTTCTTTCAGTTCCGCCACGACCGAGTCGTAGCTCATGCGGCTGCTGACCGCTTCCGGAACGGATGTATTGGTCTTCAGCAGCGCCAGCAGCATATGTTCGGTTCCGACGTACGGCTGCTGAAGCTCGCCGGCGATCCGCTGCGCGAGAGTCAGCGTCTGCTGGGTCTGTTGGGTAAATCGTCCGTATATGGGCATGGAAAATTCCTTTCTGTCTTCATTCTCGGCGGTTGCCCGGATCACGTTGAGCACCGTACTCAACAGATTCCGAATGCCGCCCTTCAATAGATCCGGGTTCATCCGGCTCATACAGTCGGCGCACAGATGCCGGACCGTGGTCTCCTCTCCCGATACCACGGAAACCGTGAAATTCGCTTCATTTACGTGGCATTCTTCGCACAGCATTCTTCTATCCTCTTTACTCTCTATTCCGCGCGGCAATCGTCATCAGCATCGCCTTCATCATCTTCGCCCTCATCGCGTCCTTCAGCGCGTCCGGCACAGGAACGCTCAGCGCCCGGGAACTGACGGAAGCCGCCATCAGTGATGCCTCGTCCGCGGTCACGGTCTGCTGATCCTTCAGCTGACTGATAAGCCGGATGCATTCTTCCTCGCTGAGGCTCTCGCCGATCCGGTCGTTCACCAGATACATCAGGCGCTGGCTTCCGCTCCGCACAACCCGAACGATCCGGATGTATCCTCCGCCTCCCCTTCGGCTCTCCGTCAGGTAGCCGTGGTCCGGGGAAAACCGGGTTGCCAGCACGTAGTTGATCTGGCTCGGCGCGCAGCCGAAATATTCCGCCAGCTCGTTCCGCTTCAGTTCCACCTCCGTGGATTCTTCTTTCAGCAGATCTTTGATAAATTGCTCTATTGAATCGCTGAGCCGCATGATCATCCCTCCCTTTGTCAAAGCGTCCTTCTCTGACTTTCTTTGACCTATAGAGTGTATCACATTTGACTGCCGATTTCAACCCCGCCGCTTTTTCCGGTCAAAAGCATATTCTGAACTTTTAAATACTTAATTTCTCTCCACTCTGAAAAAACTCTCCACTCTTAACTCTTAACTCTTCACTCTTCACTCTGCTTCAAACGGAATCTCTTCCAGCCCCAGCACCTTCGCAACAACCCTGTGCAGATGCTCGTCCTTCTGGTGAACATATTTCACCGAAGAGGGAATCAGCACGCTCGTTCCGTCCTCGTTCCGCCAAAGATATTTCCCGCTTCCGTCCGCGTTCAGGCCGTAGTCCTCCAGGGTCTTCCCCGCCTCCGGCAGCAGCACCGTCAGCCGGTTTTTTACCCGGTTGCCCAGAAACAGCGTAAAGCTCCCGTGTTCCGGATCCACCGACAGGTGATTCCCTGCGAACCCGGCGTTTCCAAATGCCTGCCGCCCCATATACCGGGGAATCTCGGAATAATACTGCTGCGGATGCCGCACATAGCACTGATAGCCCAGGTACTGCGTATAGGTCCCGTCCTCCCTCTGGTACCCGGTCCGGTTCACCGCCATTTCCCGCAGGGAAGTCCTGCCGACGATTTTTTCCTCCAGCACCGCCCGGCAGAACCGGACCATATCGCCGCCCGTGGAAAACAGTCCCGCATGGCCGCACAGGTCTTCCGTGCCATGCTGGAGGATCGCCGCTTTCGGGTCGTGGGGAATGCCGGGCTTCAGCCCGGTCCTGTGGATCCGTTTTTCACCCTCAATCCGGTATTCTCCGTCATAGCTCATGCAGTCGCCGATCCGTTCCTCCGGCACCCGCGCCCACGTCTCCTTCATGCCCGCCGGCTCCAGCACCGTCTTCCGGACGCAGTCCATGAAGGGCATGCTTCCCGCGGCTTCCAGCACATATTTCAGCACCATTGATGGAATATCCGAATAAGCTTTTCCCTTCGGTTCGCCCACGGAAACCGTGCCGAACAGGCACTCCAGCGCCTCTTCCCGGCTCCGGCACGTGTCGACGCGCCCGGGTGTCCGCAGTTCCCGGGTGAAGCTCATGATCTGCTCCACCGTCACCTCCCGCAGGAAACGGAACCGCGGATCATAGGAGAAAACAGACCTGCTGATATCCAGCAGGCCTTCTTCCTTCATTTTCATGGCACACAGGCCGGTAAACAGCTTTGTCAGGCTTGCGAGATCAAAAACGCTGTCCTCCCGGGCCTCGCCGTCAATCGCGTACGCGGTCCTTTCCCCGGCGCCGCACGCCAGCAGCATCCCGCTCATGATCTCCTTTTCCCGGGTAAACCAGCGGATCGCTTCCGTCAGCTCCGGATTCATTGCTGCCTTCATGCTTCCACTCCGATCCGGGTACAGGGCACCCGTCCCTCCTTCAGGTCGCTCAGGCGGTGCCGGGCATGGCCGATGATCACCGTCGTTCCGCCCCGCACGCAGCCCAGCGCGTATTCCAGCTTGGCCCGGGCGCCGTTCGCGCCGGCACGGCTCGCGCCCACACAGGCTTCCTGCAGCGCCCGCACCTTTCTCTCGACCTCTTCGTAGGTCTTGCCGATCACGTCGCGCACCAGCGTCTCCGGGTTGTTGCGCTCCTGATAGATTCCCTCCGTGGAGGTCATCAGCACCAGCGTCTTCGCCTTCACCAGTCCCGCAATCACCGCGGCGGTTTCATCGTTGTCCACGCATTCGTGGACCTCTCCGCCCTTCTGCCTGCGGGCCGCCAGCTCCATCTTCCGGTTCTCTTCGTCGGAAACCGGGTCGTTGTAGTTCACAATCGGGATCGTCTTCTGCCGCGCGGCCCGGACCAGCAGCTGCCGGATATGCTCGCTCTTTTCCGGATCGTTAAAGTGGGTATGCTCAACCAGGATCTGCCGGATCCCGTATTCCGGCGGAACAAATTGGCGGTAGTTCTGCATCAGGATGGACTGTCCCTGGGAAGCGTAATCCGCCTTGTCCTGTTCCGGATCCCCGCTCAGTTCGCAGCCCGTCCGCTTGATATAATCCAGTCGGCCGATCTCCGTTGCTCCGCTCGTAACCCAGATCATCCCGGGCTTCAGTTCCGCGCCGATCCGTGAAAAAATGTTGTAGTCGATATCCCGGTCTTCCTGCCGGATCAGCGCCATGCTGCCGATCTTCCCCACCAGTTCAAACTGATACTCCATTGTTCCTGCTCCGCTCCGTTCTTTTTTTACAGTCTTTCCCGCACCAGCCTGGTCAGAATATACAGCGCCATGTGGTATCCCTTGTCGTTCTTCAGCGTAATATCCGCCAGCGCACGGTATACCGGAATCCGTTCATGGTATACCCGTTCCACCTCTGCCAGTCCGCCGTCCCGCAGCGTCGGCCGCCGGTCCAGCTTGATGTCGGTCAGGATATCCTCCAGCGGCCGGTCAATCAGTACGATCGTTCCCCACGTCCGCATGATGTGGCGGTTTACCGGGTTCATCACGGTCCCGCCGCCGGTGGAAATGATCATCGGCTTTGCCCGGGTCAGCATGGCGAGCACGTTCGTTTCCGCCCGCCGAAAAGCTTCCTCGCCGTATTTCTCAAAGAAGTCGTTTACGGTCCCGCCCGCGCTCTGGGCCACAACCGCGTCCGTATCCGCAAAGGGAACGCCGGTCTCTTTCGCCGTGCGCTTGCCCAGGCTGCTCTTTCCGCAGCCCTGCATGCCGATCAGAAACAGGTGCTTCTCCATCGCCGTGGCCCCCTTTCCCGCTGTGGTTTTCCGTTAACCTCTTTACCTTTGATGATACATTATTTTTCTTATTCGTCAAGCCCGAAGAAAAGCGCTCTCAAAGCCCCAAAACTATCTCCGTCCGAAGGGGGGTTGGGGGGCGATCGGAAAGCCCCCCAATTTATTCTGCCCTCTCGAGGGTAAACCGGAAAGCTGCTCCCTCTTCCGTCTCCAGCAGCCGGATGCTCTGCCCGTGCATCTCCATAATCCGCTTGCTGATGCTCAGCCCGAGTCCCGTTCCCTTGCCGGCGGTATGCGCCCGGTCCGCCGTAAAGAACCGGTCAAACACCTTGTCCCTGTCTTCCGGAGGCACGCCGGGCCCGCTGTCTCTCACGGTGATTTCCACGGTCCTGTCCTTCGTCGCAGATTCCAGCTGGATGCTGCCGCCCTCGGGCGTAAACTTGATCGCGTTGTCCAGCAGGTTAATCACCACCTGCTCAATCCGGTCGCTGTCCGCCTTCACCGGGCACGTATCCTCCTCGAACTCACAGCTGACGTCAATCTTCTTCCTGTCCAGGTCGTTCATCCGGCGGATCACCGCCCGCCGCAGCATCTCGTTGATATCAAACACCGTCAGGTCCAGCTGCACGTCGTCCCGTTCCAGCCGGCTCAGCGCCAGCAGGTCCTCAATCAGCCCGCTCAGTCGCTTGCTTTCGTTCGCCACCAGCCTCAGATACTTCGGATGTTCTTCCGGCGGAATCACGCCGTCCGCCATGCCCTCCGCAAAGCCGCGGATGCTCGTAATGGGGCTGCGCAGCTCATGGCTCACGTTTGCCACAAATTCTCTCCGGCTTTCCTCCACGCCCTGCAGTTTCTTCGTCATCGTGTTGAAGGCGCTGCTGACTTCCCGCAGTTCCTTATCGCCCGCCTTTTCGTCCACCTGTACGGAAAAATCGCCTTCCGCGATTCTCCCGGCGGCAATCCCCAGCTGCTTCAGCGGCTTCAGTCTCGCCCGTACGAACAGGAACACCACCACGCCGCTCAGCACCAGCACAATCGATGCCAGCAGGACGATCTGCCAGAAGATTTTGCTCAGTCCGGATTCAATCCGTACCGCCTTGGTCCGGATCAGGACCGCGCCGGCCACCACGTCGCTCCGCCACCAGGGTGCGCCGACCGTAAAGGTCGGATCCGTCCCATCCTCCGAGTTCAGCATGATCCCGACCCCTTCCATGACCTGTTGCATCGCTTCATAGAGTTCGTCGGCGTTCAGGCTGTTCATGAACTCCGGATCATTGCTCAATGCCTTGATGTTGGTCATGCCGTAGCCGGCCCGGTCAACCACTGCGATATAGGCGCCGTATTCATTATTCACCCTGTCCGCGATGTGGTTGATTAGCTGCCAGATCTTCTTGTCTGTTTCGCTGGTGGAATCCATTAGGGTTTTCCCGCTCAGGTTTTCGGCCAGATCAGCGATATTGTACGCTTCCGTACCCAGATAGCTTAGTCGCATATCGATCTGCTGATTGCGAAGCGTGAACCACCACACAGCGGAAAGCCCAACAGTTGTCACCAGAATGACCGCCAGCACCACCGCCATAATCCGTGCAAACACTCAAATCACCTCGACCGAAGGTCCAGGGCGATCGGAAAGCCCTGGTCGAAGGGGTTTGGGGGCGATCGAAAAGCCCCCAAATAGGCGATCGGAAAGCCCCCTAATTAG
>Ga0265298_10002215_pt1 | contig 27425 bp, 24 predicted proteins | sample AusTroGonzalo_MG_3_FD_193486 | JGI IMG/M metagenome (GOLD analysis project Ga0265298, IMG submission 193486) | Bovine rumen microbial communities from tropical cattle in Woodstock, Queensland, Australia - Gonzalo_01 | ecosystem: Host-associated > Mammals > Digestive system > Stomach > Rumen ...
GGCTTGGTTATAAATTTTCAAACCTTGAAAATAGTTATAAAAGTAAGCCTAGACACTTTTTGTGCCTAGGCTAAAATGTTTTATCTCGAAGGAAAAGGAAGTTTTACTTCTTTGCTGTAATGCGACAGATATTAACAACGGTCTGCATAGCCTTCTCCATACTTTGGATAGAGACAAACTCATGACGACCATGGAAGTTAAGACCTCCGGCAAAGATGTTGGGACAAGGAAGACCCTTGAAAGACAACTGGGCACCGTCTGTACCACCACGGATGGGAATAACCTTGCAGAAGCCGCAAGCCTCTTCGATTGCCTGCTTGGCAATATCGGTGATATGGGGCTTATCGCTAAGCTGTGAGAGCATGTTGTAATACTGGTCGGCCAACTCCAAAAGAACCGTTCCTGCACCGTAGCGCTGGTTGAAACGCTCTACCATATCCATAAGGACTTTCTTTCGCATCTCGAACATCTGACGGTTATGGTCGCGAATGATATAGGACAGCTTAGCCTCCTCGACAGTTCCCTGCATGCCCGTAAGGTGATAGAAGCCCTCGTAGCCCTCGGTCTTCTGCGGCACCTCGTTCTGGGGCATCTCCTGAGCAAACTCGGTGGCAATCAGCACGGCGTTCACCATCTTGTCCTTGGCATAGCCCGGATGCACATTGCACCCTTTGACTGTTACCTTGGCACCAGCGGCATTGAAGTTCTCATACTCCAACTCACCAACCTCGCTACCGTCCATAGTATAAGCCCACTGGCATCCAAACTTCTCAACATCAAAAAGATGTGCTCCGGCACCAATCTCCTCATCAGGATTAAAGCCTACACGAATCTTACCGTGTTCTATCTCGGGATGCTCCTGCAGGTATACAATTGCTGATACTATCTCGGCAATGCCCGCTTTATCATCAGCTCCCAACAGGGTATGACCGTCTGTAACAATAAGGTCCTCACCTATATGATCCTTCAACTCTGGAAAAGCAGACACACGGGTAACGATGTTCTCGGCTGCATCCAGGACGACATCCTTTCCGTCGTAGTTGCGGATAATGCGTGGCTTGATATCGGCACCGCTGCAGTCAGGCGATGTATCCATATGGGCAATGAAGCCTATAGTGGGAACAGGACGGTCTGTATTGGCAGGAAGGGTGGCATAGACGTAGGCATTCTCATCCATACAGACATCCTCCAGACCTAAGGCAGTAAGCTCATCGCGCAGATACTCTGCCAAGGCAAACTGCTTGCGGGTGCTGGGGCAGGAAGCGGACTCCTCGCTCGACTGGGTATCAAAAGAAACGTATTTAAGAAAACGATCTACCAATTGGGTATTCATAATGCAATATTATTTACGGTTTACTCTGCAAACTTACACTTTTTTTCTGACAAGAAGGCCGTTTCTCGTTATTTTTATCTAAATTTGCAAAGAAAAGAAAAGAGGATGATAGACAGACTAACGGTAGATAAGATTCTGGATGCGGCAAACATCGTGGATGTAGTGTCGGACTTTGTGACACTGAAACGTGCCGGCGTCAACCTGAAAGGGTTGTGCCCCTTCCATGATGACAATACGCCATCCTTTATGGTCTCACCTGCCAAGAATCTGTGCAAATGCTTCGCCTGCGGCGAGGGAGGAAGTCCCGTTCACTTCATCATGAAGCACGAACAGCTCTCCTACCCCGATGCCCTGCGCTATCTGGCCAAGAAATACGGCATAGAGATTCAGGAGAAGGAACTGTCGAAGGAAGAGATGGAATCACGCAACGACCGCGACAGTATGTTCATCGTCAACGAATGGGCACGCGACTGGTTCCAGAACGAACTGAACAACACCCCCGACGGTAAAGCCATAGGATTGGCTTACTTCCGTGGCAGAGGATTCCGCGATGATATACTGAAAAGATTCCAGGTGGGATACAGTCCCAACGACCGCGAACATACACTGGCTGCAGATGCACTGAAAGCCGGCTATCAGGAGAAGTTCCTGACCAACACTCCCAACGAGAAAGATACCAAGCTAAGCATAGGAACAGGCCTCTGCCTGAAGAACGAGCAGGACGGCAAGTTGCGCGACCGTTTCCGTGGACGTGTGATATGGCCCATCTTTACGATGAGCGGACGTGTGGCCGGCTTTGGCGGACGTGTATTAGATGCAGCCACCAAGGGCGTGAACGTGAAGTACATGAACTCGCCCGAAAGTCTTGTCTATAGCAAAAGGCGTGAGCTCTTCGGGCTCTATCAGGCTAAGGAAGCCATACGCAAGCAGGACCTCTGCTATCTGGTAGAAGGCTACACGGATGTGATGGCCATGCACCAGCAGGGCGTAGAGAATGTAGTGGCATCAAGCGGAACGGCACTGACCAACGAGCAGATCAGGCTGATACACCGCATGACCAACAATATTACCGTTATCTTTGATGGTGACGAGGCTGGTATCCATGCCAGCGAACGAGGCATAGACATGCTGTTGGCAGAAGGTATGAACGTGAAGCTATTGCTGCTGCCCGACGGGGACGACCCGGACAGCTTTGCTCGCAAGCACAACGCCACGGAATACCAGCAGTACCTGAAAGACAATCAGGTGGACTTTGTGAACTACAAGACCAGCCACCTGATGGAGAGTGCCAAGGACGACCCCACCAAGTTGGGACAACTGATACACAATGTCTCCGAGAGCATTGCCGTGATACCCGACGAGATAACACGTGTGCTTTATATACGTCAGGCTGCACAGAAGCTGCACATGGAGGAGCGTCTGATTACGGAGGCCGTACAGAAGCAGATTCAACGACTGAGGGAAGAGAAGCGCAAGGAGCAGGAACGGGAAGAAAGAAGAAAAGTTCCCGTAAACCCGGATGCCGGCCCCGAGAAGCAGGATCCTACACAGGAGGACATCCCCGCCAAAACGGAAATTGCCGTTCCCCGTAGTGCAAGAGAGAACCCACGCGAACTTACCCTCATGCAGATGATGGTACGCCACGGTGAAAAGCTTATGTGCCAGATGCAGGACGAGGACGGGAAGGACATTCCCCTGTCTGTAATAGAATACATACACTACAGTCTGGAAGACGACGAGATAAAACTCTCCGACCCCTTATACGAGCGTATGCTGGAGGAAGGGTTCGAACACATAAAGGATGAGGGATTCAAGGCCGAGCACTTCTATGTGAACCACCCGGATGCCGACATCAACAAGCTGGCTGCCAACCTGTGTCTGGATAATGTTCCACTGAGCAAGTTGCATGCCGAAATGCCTGCCGACGAGCGGTTGGACGAGATTATCCCCAACCTAGTGGCAAGCCTGAAACTGAATATAGTTCAGAATGAGCTGAAGGCTATCATTGAAAAGACCAAGAAGCCTGAAATAAAGAATAACAAGGAAGAACTGCGAGCCTTGATGACTGCATTCTCAGAAAAAACAAAACTGGCTAAGGAACTGGCCAGGAGTTGTGGCGAGCGTGTTATCTTGAAATAAGTTGCAAGAATTCCTCGCGCGTCTTGGCCTGATTGAAGGCACCACAGAAATCACTGGTAGTAGTTATACTACCCTGCTTCTCTACACCACGCATCTGCATACACATATGCTGAGCCTCTATCACCACCATAACGCCTAATGGATTCAGAGCCTCCTGAATACACTCGCGTATCTGCTTGGTCATACGCTCCTGAATCTGCAAACGGTGCGAGAAGCAATCCACTACCCTGGCAATCTTACTAAGTCCTGTAACCTGTCCGTTAGGAATATAGGCTACATGCACCTTACCATAAAAGGGAAGCATGTGATGCTCGCAAAGAGAATAGAAATTGATGTCGCGAACAATGACCATCTGACGGTAGTCCTCGCTGAACTTTGCCGAATTAAGAATGGCTATGGGGTCTTCTGCATACCCTCTGGTCAGCGTCTGCATGGCCTTGGCCACGCGATGTGGAGTCTTAAGTAAACCCTCGCGCTCTGCATCCTCGCCCATAAGTTCAAGGATGCGGTGTACGTGTTCCTCTAATTCCTTTCCTACCTCTGTCATAATTATTCGCGTACGTTGATTTTACTCTTAATGATTACAGCCTCATCGAACCGGCCCGTCTCACGCATCTTGTGCAAATACTCGGATGCCTCCTCGTAAGTACGGAAGTCACCAGCACGGCAAATCCAATGTGGAGACTGGAATCCAGCATAGACAGACAACTCAGAGAAGAGACTCTTTACACGTTCTTTCATCATCAGAGCCTCACTCTTACCCTTTCTGGTATTACCACCCAGATACACCTGAATGCGATAACCGTTCATACGGATACGCTGACCCGTAAGCTGCTGCACCTTGTTGGTATCAGACAGAACAGAGTCCACAATCTGAGGCGTCTTTACTGCAGTAGAGACATTCTTCTCCGTCTTGACAGCAGCAGACTTGGGAGTGTCAGGCAACAGAGGAGAGGCTGTACCATTCACCAAATCGGAAATGATATAACTCTGATGCAACACAATCTTTCCTTGCCCGGGAGCCTGTTTCTGAATCTCCTCGGTATATTTTACCTGCGCATTAACCCATGCACAAGCAAAGGAAAGAGTTGATAGAAGGAGAACTTTCTTCATGTAAGAACGTTGTAATGAAAAAATCAGGCTCGCAAGCCTTACGGCCTGCGAAACCTGAATAGAATTATTTGATTACTTCCAAGCGTCGATAATACCCTTGAAATCAGGAGCCTTCAGAGAAGCACCACCAATCAAACCACCATCAATGTCGGGCTTAGCAAACAACTCGGGAGCATTGCTTGCCTTGCAAGAACCACCGTAGAGAATGCTGGTCTCGTCAGCAACCTGAGCACCGTAAACCTCGGCAACACAGCTACGGATGTAAGCGTGAATCTCCTCAGCCTGCTCAGCAGTAGCGGTCTTACCGGTACCGATAGCCCAGATGGGCTCGTAAGCAATAACAACATTCTTCCACTGCTCAGCTGTCAGGTGGAATACACTACCAGCCAACTCAGCCTTGCAAACAGCCTCCTGCTTGTTAGCCTCACGCTCAGCCAGGCTCTCACCAATACAGAAGATAACCTTCAGACCGTTAGCCAAAGCCAGGTCAACCTTCTCCTTCAGGATCTCGGGAGTCTCGTTGTAGTACTCACGACGCTCGCTGTGACCCAAGATTACATATTCAGCACCAGTGCTCTTAACCATAGCGGCAGAAACCTCACCTGTGTAAGCGCCGCTCTCCTTGTTGGCGCAGTTCTCAGCACTAACGGCGATAACGCTATCCTTCAGCAACTCACTGACAGTAGCCAAGTGAATGAAAGGAGTACCAATGATAACCTCACAATTAGGCTTCTCAGCAGCAAGAATATCTTTCAACTCAGTAGCCAGAGCTACACCTTCCTGCAGGGTCTTGTTCATCTTCCAGTTGCCTGCAACAATCTTCTTTCTCATTTTCAAATTGTTTTTAAATGGTTTAATATTATGTAATTTTCTCAATTTCCACATGAGCCATAAATTATCCGCCACAGCAAAGAACAACAAGGGCAGAACATACCAGAGGAATATCCTGAGGGCCTTCTGCTTCAGACTGCTGATAGCAGGATGAAAGCTAGGGAGCTCCTCGACAGGTGCCGTCAGCTCCTCTTCGCCGGGGATGGTGGTATCTGGCCATTTATTCTCTACCACACCGTTATGCAACAGCATCAGACCGGGATTGGAACGCGCCATAGTCTTCAGCACCTCTGCATCCGTGTAACAAAAAGGATACTCAGCCCCCGTGAGTTCCACCCAACGGGCTATTTCCTCTTCTCCGCTTGATGTCAGACAATAGAACTGGTAACCGTTATCTGAACAGTAATCATGAAGGCTTATCAAGCGCTCCATCATACTATCATCTGCCTTTTCAAGATAAGGAGCCACCAACAAAAACACATAACCAGGATCCAACAGCAGTTGAGGAGTGATATCCTCGCCCGTCTCCACTGAAATCATCTGCAAGGTCTCTATACCAGAGTCCTTTGCAGGCTCGCCCAACGTAACGGTCTTGCTGTCTACAAAGGTCCATGTACTGTCAGGATAATCCTCCAGCGTGAACTCTTTCTGCACGCCATCCTTCTCGAGAATGAATGTTGTTTCATACTGTACATCTGACGTCAGGGCTTTCTTCAAATCTGCCCCTATGTGATAAGGACGGAAGTCTACTACTGGAAGATAATACAAATTGTAGGAAGCAAAGACAAAGGCAAACGTCCAAGTATAGATAGAAACCGTCCACTGGTGACGCCTTGTCATAGCTCTCTTCATCAGCCTATAGTAACGCAGCACCAAGACTACAGCTGCCAATAGTACCACGTTCTTAGCAAATGTCTGCCAGTTGGTAAGTTTTATAGCATCTCCAAAGCACCCGCAATCCGAGATGGGATTGTCAATGGCGAGATACAGAGTGAGCGGTGTCATAACCGCCAAGAACAAAAGCATGCCAGTTGACGTCAGACGGCGCTGAATGCCAAAAAGCATGTAGATACCCATCACAAACTCGCAGGCAGAGAAAACAACGGCAAGCAACAAGGGAACAGAAGCAAACAACGAGTCTGCGAAACCCAATGCTGCAAGATAGTCCTGAATCTTGTATTCAGTCCCCTTAGGGTCAATCAGCTTAACCGTTCCAGACAATATGAAAGTAACAGACAACAGCAATCTGCACAGATTAACCGTTGTCCCAACAATCCTATTTCTGATTTTCCTCTTCACCGAACGTCAGTTTAATCAAGCCGAAAACAGCGTAATTCATCATGTCCATATAGTTTGCGTCAATGCCCTCTGACACCAACGTGTCTCCTCCAAGAGACTCTATCTGCTTTGTACGGAAAATCTTCATGAGGATGAGATCGGTATAACTGCTGATACGCATACCGCGCCAAGCCTCATCGTAATCATGATTCTTACGGAGCATCAAGGCAAGCGTCTGCTGAGCGTGCTTGTCATAAGCCGCAAGAGCTTCCTCCTCTGTCATATCGTCAGGTGTCTCGGAATAGCCACGCTCTAACTGGATAAGACCGATAATAGCATAATTGACTATACCGATGAACTCGGAGGCAATACCCTCGCCTACCAAGTTCACGCCAGAGGTCTCTATACTACGGATTCTGTTAGCCTTTATGTATATCTGGTCTGTGAGCGATGTAGGACGCATAATACGCCATGCAGCACCATAATCATGCAACTTCTTGGCAAAGAGTGCACGGCATTCCGCCATCACCTGCTCAAACTGTTCCTTGGTCTCCATATACATTATTATATAATTTGTGCAAAGGTACGCCAACTTTCTCTATTCTCCAAATTTCAAGGATAAAAAGAAGACGCCGCAAGGTCAATACCTTGGGCGTCTTTATCTTTGCATTAAAACATTCTTATCAGCTATGCTTCAGAATCTGACCAATACGAAGAGTAGAGGTCTCTGTAATACGATTCTGACGGCACAATTCCTTAACTGAAGTGTGATACTTCTTAGCGATAGAAGAAAGGGTATCACCAGGCTTAACCTTATGAACAGAAGTACGGGGCTTTGCCTGCTGTGCAGCAATCTTCTGCTGCTGGAAGTTCCTGCTTTCTTCCTGCTTGTCAACTTCCGCCATCTCTTCAGGTGCTGTCTCGCTGGCTGCCAAAACACTATTGCCATTCATAAGAACGCCACTACCGTTAGAACGATATACATAATAGTCAGCCTTTACATCCTGCATCTCGAAGTTGAACAATCTCTCAGGGTCAATGAACTTACCCAAGAATCGAGTCTCGAAGTGCAAGTGAGAACCAAAAGAACGACCTGTGTCTCCACCTAAACCAATAGGATCACCGGCTTTTACCATCTGGTCTTGCTTAACCAACTGCTTACTCATATGACCATACAAAGTCTCCAATCCATTGGGGTGACGGATGATAACATAGCGGCCATAGCCCTTACCCTCGTAAGCCACGATTCTAATCTTACCGCTAAAAGCAGCACGAATAGTATCACCAACATATACCTTTATATCAGTACCGTAATGATTACGACGGAAAGCCTTACGATAACCAAAGTGGCTTGTTACCAAACGACTGTCTGATGGCATATGGAAGCCACGCAAATCAATCTTGTACTCCTCGGGCATTTGAACACCATAATGAGTAGTATATACGTTATTCCATTCAGGATAAAGTGCAGAAGCAGGTGCTTGTGTAGACTCTTCAGTCTGAAGCATACGAACAATAGACAAACTGTCGATAGCACGCATCTTCTTATCAACGGGAGCCATACTGGCCAACTTGTCTTGCGCGACACCAGAGGTAGCGACACAAGCCATAGCCATCATAAAGAAAAGTTTTTTTACTATCATCGTTTTCATTATTTTTGCATTAGTTTGCCTCATCCACGGCATAGAGACGATCCATATTCAGATTACCTAAGTCGAATATCTCTTCAGGTTTAAAGAAACGGTTCAATTCAATAGCAGCAGCCTCGGGTGAGTCGGAAGCATGAACAATATTCTGCTGATTACTCATACAATAGTCACCACGGATGGTACCGGCATCAGCCTTACGTCCGTTGGTATAACCAGTAATATAACGAACAACTGCGATTGCGTCAACTCCTTCAAGACACATTGCAATGACAGGAGTCTTCATCATTGAGGCCTTCAATGAAGGGAAAAACGGTTTCTTAACCAAATGAGCGTAATGTTCTTCGAGGATAGCATCATCCAACTGCATCATTTTCATTCCTGCAATACGGAGACCTTTTTTCTCGAAACGGTTGATGATTTCGCCAATCAGCGCTCTTTGTATTGTACTTGGTTTTAATAAGACCAGAGTCCTTTCCAGCATGAGGTTTCTTTTAAAATTTCATTTTTTCAAGTGGACGTTTTCCACTTTTCGGCTGCAAAGGTACGAAGAAAAAACGAAATAGCAAAGGTTTTTAACTCTTTTTACGATTCCCGGCCGTCAGTTTGTAGACAGTTCTACCTCGGGAACCTACCACAATCTGGTTGCCGACGACACAAGGAGAGGACTCGAAATTGGAACCGATATGGTGACAGCAAAGCTCCTCTCCGCTCTTGCCGTCAAAGATATAGATATTCCCATAGGTATCGGCCGTAAGGACATAGCACTCGTCTTTTTCGTTCAGGAAGAACACGGGTGACGACCATGCATAATGCCTGAGCTTTATACGATACAGCACCTCGCCCGTTCCCTTGCTGACGGCCACAAAATAACCGGGCTGACCGCCGACAGGACTATTCTCCACAAAATTAGCAAACAGCCTGTCGCTGCAATTTCCCCGTCCCAGCAGAGGGGTGGCATAATAGCCGCCATCAAAGTGTTTCTCCCCTACCAGCGCTTTGTAAGCTGTTGTCTTCAAACACCAAACTTCATGCCCGTCGAGGACACTTATCTTGGCAAGGTTGGCCGTACCAATCGGGCCTTGCCGGTCAACCTCACAACCCACATACACATAGGGCGTTTCACCTTCCATCTCGATAACGGGAGATGCATCAATATCATCACCCAGATAATAATACCACACGGGCTGCAAGGTGTTGAGGTCAACGCACACCACATTGCCATGATTATCACCCACTACCCCATAATTACGCACTATGGCAATTGAGCTTTCCATACCTCCTGCGCCATACAAATTATTTTTACGGAACCGCAAAGTGGAATGAAGCGTAAGGTTACCGTTCGCGTCCACCAGGAATTTGTACAACGTACCGTTCTCACCCGGACGAATCAGGAAATTCCCGATTCTAACCGGCGACGAGTCCCAAGCCGACCATCCACGCCACGCCTTGGGATCCCTGCCAAGGAAATGCGTAATCTTTTGTTGAAAAAGATTGACACACATAGCACCGATGGGCTCGACGGCAGGAACGCCCTGACCAATATACAGATTACCGTTCATGGTGGGGTCCAAGGATGCTGTTCCCTTGATGGGATTCTGCACATCAAAGGGAGGACGTGTAGGCTTGCCGGTCTCGAAATCCAGGAAATAAGTTCTTGAACATAAGGACCCGAACATTACCTCCCGCTTGGAAAGGTTATAACCTTCACCTGTCAGTTCTCTACGAAAACGATGCAATATGCTATCAGGCCAACAGACATAGAGGGGTTGCCCCGTCCATCCTGTACCGCCGCCCCATGTTCCTACCGAAGTCTCGCGGTTATCCGACTCCGTATTGAAAGTCCAGTTTACGATGAGTGTATCAGGCCGTCCTTTCACCCTTCCGCCAAAATCTGCATTACGCAACAGATTACCACGAAAAGTAAAGACACCAGGAGCATCAACATATAAATCCGAAAGGTCTTCAACGATTCCGCTATGTAGAGAATCGAAGACATTTACCTCATATTTCAGCCCTTCCACCGAGGGGAACTGCGTAGCAGGATAAGGCTTCACTTCAGGCACCGCCTCTACAACCAAGGTGTCAGAAACATCCTCTCCTGTTTCATTCGGACGGTTACCGCCACACGAACCGAGCAGCAGGGAAACTGCCACAACACAATAATAGAATGAACTCCTCATGATATTCTGCTCCAATCTTCTTCCTTCTGATTCAGTTCGTTCAGGCGTTTCCACAGAATCTGATTCTCAGGCAGATTCTGCTGGGGATCGGCATCCAGCACACTGGTAGCCGTATCACGCGCCAGCTGAACCAACTGACCGTCACGTGCCAGATTTGCCAACTTCAAATCGAAGGCAACACCGCTCTGCTGGGTTCCCTCAAGGTCGCCGGGCCCGCGAAGCTTCAAATCCTCTTCGGCAATCTCGAAGCCATCGTTGGTTTCCGTCATAATCTGAATACGGCGTCTCGTATCCCTTGCCAGCTCAAAACCTGTGACCAGAATACAATAAGACTGCTCTGCACCCCGGCCTACCCTGCCCCTGAGCTGATGAAGCTGGGAAAGGCCGAAACGCTCGGCATTCTGAATAACCATAACAGAGGCGTTGGGTACATTCACACCCACCTCTATTACCGTTGTTGCCACCAGAATCTGCGTCTCGCCGTTCACGAACTTCTGCATCTCGGCATCCTTGTCAGCAGGCTTCATCTGCCCGTGTACCATACTGAGGCGGTAGTTGGGGAACACCTTCTGCAGATTAACGAATTCCTCCTCCACATTCTTGAGCGCCAGTTTATCGCTTTCCTTCACAAGAGGAAAGACAAAATACACCTGATGTCCCGCCTCTATCTCCTGCTGAATGCCTCGATAAAGAACCTCCGGCTTATTGTCATAGGTATGGATAGTCTTGACAGGCTTACGACCCGGGGGCAGTTCATCTATCACAGAAACATCAAGGTCGCCGTACAATGTCATAGCCAACGTACGGGGGATGGGGGTTGCCGTCATCACCAACACATGGGGCGGTACCTCGCTCTTCTTCCACAAACGGGCACGCTGTGCTACACCGAAACGATGCTGTTCGTCAATCACGGCAAGTCCCAGACGCTGGAACTCGACATTATCCTCTATGATAGCATGGGTTCCCACCAGGATTTTCACCGAACCGTCTTTCAGTCCGTCCAGGATAGCCTGGCGCTTTTTACCCTTTACCGTTCCCGTAAGCAGTTCTACACGGACATCCATATCACCAAGGAAGGAACGGAACGTCTCGAGATGCTGTTCGGCAAGAATCTCAGTCGGTGCCATGATGCAGGACTGAAAGCCATTATCAAGTGCCAGAAGCATTGTCATCAGCGCCACCAAGGTCTTACCGCTTCCCACATCGCCCTGCAGCAAACGGTTCATCTGTCTGCCGCTGTTCATGTCGGCACGCATCTCCTTGATGACACGTTTCTGGGCTCCTGTCAGTTGGAAGGGTAAATGATGGTAATAGAAGGTGTTGAACGTATCACCAACCTTCACAAAACGGAATCCGTGCCTTTTGGCCTGGCGTTCCCTAGAATAGCGAAGGATGGAAAGTTGAATATAGAAAAGTTCCTCGAACTTCAGTCGCATATTGGCATTGGAAAGCTCCATTGCCGTAGAGGGATAATGGGCAAAACGCAGCGCACTGTCCAGCGACATCAGATGCAGCCGTTCCACCAAATAGGCAGGAAGTGTCTCGGCAAAAGGTTCCTGCAGCTTGGTAAACAGCGTACTGGTGAAATGTTCCAGCGAGCGCGAATTCAAGCCCGCCTTCTTCATCTTCTCCGTAGTGTTGTAATAAGGCTGCATACTCATTTTACTGAGCACGAGCGTATTAGCAGGATCTATATCAGGATGCGTAATGTTGATACGACCGTTAAAGAGGTTAGGCCTGCCGAAGACAATATAGTCGGTGCGAACCTTGTAGGCTTTCTTTATATAGCTAATACCGTTGAACCACACCAGATCCATCAGCATATAGCCGTCCGTGAAGTGGGCTATCAGGTGTTTCTTCCTGCCCGCCCCCGCTTCTTCGAAACTCAGAATCTGACCTTTCACCTGCACGAAAGGCATATCTGCAGACAGTTCGTTTATCATATAGAGCCGGCTACGGTCGATATGCTTATAGGGGAAATAATAGAGCAGGTCATGCCATGAGTTGATATTCAACTCCTGACTCAGCATCTTGGCCCTGTTAGGCCCTATGCCGGGCAGATAGGTCAGTTCCAGTTTCCTCAGGTCTTGCATTTCTCAGAGTAGTCCGTTAACAAAACGTATATCAGCGGGAGTCGTAATTTTTATATTCTCACGGTTTCCCTCCACAAGATGCACAGGCTTTCCTAGCGCCTCCACAACAGAGGCATCATCCGTAAAGAAAGAAGTGTACTGCTGTTGGTAAGCTTCTTTCAGCAAAGAAATACGGAACGTTTGGGGTGTCTGTACCAACTTATACTCATCGCGCGGAACCGTAACACTTGTTCCGTCCTTGAGGAGCTGACGAACAGTCTCTACAACAGAAACTACAGGCACGACAGCACCTAATTCAACGGCCTCATCATAGCATCGGCGAATGGTCTCAACCGACACAAAAGGCCTTACCCCATCGTGAACGCCAACAATTCCCTCTGCATCCTCAGGTATCAGCTTCAGTCCGTTGCTGACAGAATGAAAACGAGTCTCGCCACCATCGGCAATCAGGACAGGATTTGTAAAATGATAATCCTGACAGAGTTGCTGCCAATAGTCCTGTTGGGATACAGGCAGTACCAGAATGATGTGAATATCAGGGTAAGCCTGACAGAAAACCTCAATGGTACGCATCAGTACAGGTTTTCCACCAATAGGCAGGAACTGCTTGGGAATATCACCGCCCATACGGAGCCCCTTTCCTCCTGCTACAAGGATGGCGTAGCGCTCCATATCAGCCCAACAATTCCTTATAAATCATACCCTGGCGCAAAGGATTGCTTGCTCCTGCGCCCTTGAAGAAATCAACGATGGTATAACCGAATTCGAAGGCTGCAGCCGGACCCTTACCTGTAATGATATTACCGTCCTGCTCTACGATAGCAGCCGTATAGGTAGCGCCCTTCAGCTCGCCTTCTACCCCAGGATAGCAAGTTGCCTTCTTACCCTGCAGGATGCCTAAGTGTCCAAACACCAGAGGAGCAGCACAGATGGCAGCAACGGGCTTACCTGCAGCATAGTGGGCAGCGATAGCCTTGGTCAGAGGAGCACAGGCGTCCAGATTGGTACTGCCAGGCAAACCGCCAGGCAAAACTATCATATCAGCCATACCGAAATCTATTTCAGAGAGCAACCTATCAGCCTTGATACCAACGGCATGGGCACTCTCTACAATCTCTGCTCCTGTAACAGAAACAGTTTCTACCGGCAGACCAGCCCTGCGCATGATATCAACAGGGGCCAATGCCTCGATATCCTCGAATCCTGTAGCCAAAAATACGTAAATCATTCCTTACATTATTTAATTAGGTAATCTTTTTGTGCAAAGTTAGGAAAAATTCTTATCTTTGCCAGACAAAAAGAAAGAAAAATGGAGAAAACCCTGAGATTTGCCCTCTTTGGCAATATCTACCAGCACAAGAAAGCCAATTCCGTTCAGAAATTACTGACGGAGCTTGAGATACACAAGGCAACCATACTCATAGATGCCCCATTCTACGAGTTCCTGACCCAAGACCTGCTTATCCACGTCCCCTGCTCACAGCTCATAAACGGGAATGATTTTCAGGCCGACGTAGCCATCAGCATGGGTGGCGACGGTACTTTCCTGGAAGTTGCCAGACGCGTAGGGGACAAGCAGATTCCCATCCTTGGTATCAACACAGGACGACTGGGATTCCTGGCCGATTTCTCACCCGAGGATATTCCCTATGCCATCGACCAGATTTATGCCAACGGACTGCGCACAGAGGAACGCAGTGTCCTGCAGCTCTCCTATTCCGAAGGGGAGCCTGCCGACTATCCCTTCGCCCTGAACGAAGTGGCTGTGCTGAAACGTGACAACTCCTCCATGATCAGCATACGCGTGGATATAGACGGCGAGTATCTGACAACCTATCAGGCCGACGGTCTTATCATCAACACGCCTACAGGCAGTACGGGCTATGCCCTGAGTGTCGGAGGTCCCGTCATACACCCCGACAGCAAAACTATCGGACTGGTACCCGTTGCCCCGCACAGCCTGAACGTCCGCCCGTTCACCCTTTCCGACGACAAGGAAATCACCCTGACGGTTGAAAGCCGCAACCACAACTTCCTGGTTGCCGTTGACGGACGAAGCGAGAAGTGTCAGGAAGGCATCAGGCTTTCCATTCGCAGGGCACCCTATCTGATAAAAGTTCTCAAACGCAGTAACGGTTCCTTCTTCCACACCCTTCGCGACAAGATGATGTGGGGAACCGACGTACGCATCTAACACTTCCACTATGAGCAGCAATATTCCAAGATGGTTCTGGCACACCTCACGTGGATTGCGATTGCAATCGTGCATCAATGCCGTATTGGGCATTATCCACGTAGGACTGGACTTTGCCTTTATTGCTGCCACCAAATTGGCTATCGACATTGCCACCGGTCGTAGCCAGAGTTCCCTCAACATAGCAGCAGCCTTGCTCATAGGTATTATGCTGTCCCAGATACTGATGGGATTCACTCGTAAATGGGTGGCAGCCATTCTGGGCGTCCGTAGTCAGAATATGCTTCAGCTACGACTCTTCAGCCATCTTATGCAAAGCGAGTGGAGCGGTATAGAGAAACATCATAGTGGAGACGTGCTGAACCGACTGGAACACGACGTAAAGGATATCACCAACGTTATTACAGAAACCATCCCTTCTGTTTTGGGACTCACCGTCCGCTTCGTGGGTGCTTTCTTTTTCCTTTACAGCATGGACGAGACGCTGGCATGTATGCTGGTATTTGTTGCGCCGGTCTTCATTTTGCTGAGCAAACTCTACATCAGGAAGATGCGTACTCTGACTCGTGAAATCAGAAATACGGACAGTAAGATCCAGAGCATCCTGCAGGAAAGCATCCAGCACCGCATCATCCTGAAGACCTTGGAACGCTGCCAGACGATGGTAGAACGACTGGGCATCAGCCAGGCGATGCTGCGCAGGCAGATAAGGCAGAGGACGCTCTTCAGCAGTTTCTCGGCAACCATGCTGAGCGCAGGATTCGGAGGCGGATACCTCATCACCTTCCTGTGGGGAGTGAACCGACTGCACGATGGCGAGATAACCTATGGTATGATGATTGCCTTTATTCAGTTGGTAGGTCAGATACAAGGCCCCTTCCGCGAACTGACACGATACATTCCCATCATCGTCAACAGTATAACGGCCTGCGACAGACTGATGGAGTTGCAGGAAACACCTGCCGAACCCGAAGGCGAAGCCATACGCCTTGCCGAAGGAGGCATACGCATAAACGACGTATCTTATGCGTATGATGAACACAGGACTGTCCTGAACCAGCTTAGCTACCACTTCCCCATTGGCAGCATCACCGCCATTCAGGGCGAGACAGGCGCAGGAAAGACCACCCTCATCCGTCTCATCCTGGCATTGATGAAACCTCAGAGAGGAAGCTTGGAGATTTACGATGCCCAAGAAAGAAGCTATGCCATCAGTCCGCAAACACGCTGCAATCTGGTTTATGTTCCCCAGGGCAACACCATCTTCAGCGGAACCTTACGCGACAATCTGCTCCTGGGGAATCCCTCTGCCACAGACGAGCAGATGCTGGAGGCCTTAAAGACGGCCTGTGCCGAATTTGCCTTAGAACGAGGCTTGGATGCCACATTCGGAGAATTAGGAGCCGGACTCAGCGAGGGACAAGCACAACGCATCAGCATAGCCCGCGCCCTGCTACGCAACGGATGCATCCTCTTGTTGGACGAGGCCACCAGCGCCTTAGACAACGAGACAGAGCAGGAACTGCTACACAGACTGCAGCAATGGTCTGACGGCAAGAAGACCATTATCTTCATCACCCACCGCCAAGCCGTACTGGATTACTGTACGCAGTCTCTTACGCTAAAAAGGGAAAGTTAATAGAGCATCTCATCACGTTGCCAAAGCACAACGTTGCCCTGCTGAAGCGAAGCAGGAACATTGATGAGACGCTGATTGCTGCTACCCCTGAACAGCAAGTCTTCATCACGCAAAGACTGAACAAAGGGGCCATCCACCAAAACATCCAGATATTTTAGCAGATTATAATATAAGGTATTCTTTTGCAGATACTCGAACAGGAAACCGGTATAGCACCAAATGGTCTTGTCGGTTTCTTTCTTTATCCTTGCTGCCAGTTCAGAGAAGGCCTCTGCCTGAAAGAAAGGGTCTCCACCCGTGAAGGTGACATGGGCTATGGGGTCTTCCTTTATCTCCTGCATCAGAGAATCCACCGTTCTGTCTTCTCCTGCGCCAAAGGACCATGACTGAGGATTATGACAACCCTCACAATGATGTTTACAACCACTGCAGTAGATGGAGGTCCTGAAGCCAGGCCCATCTACTGTAGTGTCATTTAGAACGTTTAATACGTTTATTGTCATTATTAACGAAAAGATATCTTATTCATGTACCACACGGTCATTGAGCTCAGACAGCTTGGCCTTGTTCCAACGGTCGGTAGTACCCACCAGATAACCTGTGATACGCTGCAGGCGATCCACATTCTTGCTGCCGCACTTAGGACACACATCCATGTGCTTCTCGGCATTCTCGTATCCGCAGTCCATACAGCGGTTGCGTGTGTGGTTCACACTTCCGTAGCCGATGTTGTACTTGTCCATCAGGTCAACAATGTTCATCACCACCTCGGGGTTATGCGTTGCGTCGCCGTCAATCTCCACATAGAAGATATGACCGCCTCGGGTCAGATCGTGATAGGGAGCCTCTATCTGTGCCTTATGCAAGGCAGAGCAATGATAGTACACGGGCACGTGGTTAGAGTTGGTGTAGTAATCGCGGTCTGTGATACCAGGCAGCACACCGAATTTCTTACGGTCGAACTTGGTGAACCTGCCGCTCAAGCCCTCAGCAGGAGTAGCCAGAACACTGTAGTTGTGCTGGTACTTCTCACTGAACTCATTGGCACGGTCGCGCATATAGGTGATGATACGCAGACCCAGCTGCTGGGCCTCGTCACTCTCGCCATGATGCTTTCCTATCAGGGCAACCAGACACTCGGCAAGTCCGATGAAGCCGATACCCAATGTTCCGTGGTTGATAACAGAGGCGATGGTATCGTTGGGTCCCAACTTCTCGCTGTCTATCCACAGGCCCTTCATCAGCAAGGGGAACTGCTTGGCAAAGGCGGTCTTCTGGAACTCCATACGCTCATGCAACTGTCTTGCCGTAACATCCAGTAACTGATCCAGCTTGGCAAAGAAGGCATTGATGCGGTCTTCCTGATTCTGGATACCCATACACTCAATGGCCAGACGTACGATGTTGATGGTAGAGAAGCTGAGGTTACCACGGCCGATACTTGTCTTGGGTCCGAAGCGGTTCTCGAACACACGGGTACGGCAACCCATAGTGGCACACTCCCACTTATAACGCTCAGGATCATCCTCACGCCAGTTCTCGTTCTGGTTGAAGGTAGCATCCAAGTTGATGAAGTTGGGGAAGAACCTACGAGCCGTCACCTTGCAGGCATATTTGTAGAGGTCGTAGTTCTTGTCGGTAGGCAGATAGCTCAGCCCCTTCTTCTTCTTCCAGATTTGAATGGGGAAGATAGCTGTTTCTCCGTTTCCTACACCCTCGTATGTGCTGCGCAGAATCTCGCGGATGATACAACGTCCCTCTGCACTGGTGTCAGTACCGTAGTTGATACTACTGAAGACAACCTGGTTTCCGCCACGAGAATGGATGGTGTTCATATTATGTATGAAAGCCTCCATAGCCTGATGCACTCTGCCTACGGTCTTGTTGATGGCATGCTGCTTGATGCGCTCTCTGCCCTCAAGACCTGTCAGAGGAGTCTCCAGGAAATCGTCTATGGGAGCATTGTACAACTCGCTGTAATCCTCGGCATACAGATCCTCCAGAATCTTCACCTCCTCTATATATGAACTGCGAACGAAGGGAGCCAGATAATAGTCGAAGGCAGGAATTGCCTGACCACCGTGCATCTCGTTCTGTACGGTCTCCATGCTGATGCAGCCCAGGATGCTGGCTGTCTCGATACGCTTGGCAGGACGACTCTCGCCGTGACCAGCCTGAAAGCCGTGCTTCAGAATCTTGTCCAGGGGATGCTGAACACAGGTGAGCGACTTGGTGGGATAGTAGTCCTTGTCATGAATATGCAGGTAGTTGTTCTGCACAGCCTCACGAACTTCCTCGCTCAGCAGATAATCGTCCACGAAGGGTTTTGTGGTCTCACTGGAGAACTTCATCATCATACCGGCAGGTGTGTCGGCATTCATGTTGGCATTCTCGCGTGTTACGTCGTTATTCTTGATATTGATGATTTCCAGGAATATGTCACGCGTCTTTGCCTTACGGGCAATGTTACGTGCATTGCGATATTTGATGTAAGCCTTTGCCACCTCCTTACGAGCCGACTTCATCAATTCATTCTCCACCATATCCTGAATCTCCTCTACCGTCATCTGCTCCTTTCCCTTCATGGAAATACGGTCGGCAATAGAGGTTATCAGCGATTCATCCTCACCCTCATCTGTGGTCAGCATAGCCTTTCGTATAGCGGCAGAAATTTTCTGCTCATTGAAGCCAACTATGCGGCCGTCTCTCTTAACTACGGTCTGTATCATCTTGGTTTTAAATTTGTTACTATATTACGTTTGGAATTTGTACTGCAAAGTTACACAAAACGCGCAATCTACACAAGAAAAGCAGACAGAAAGTTGTCATTTTTGCAGAATAAAATTACACATAAACAGAAAAAGTTTTCCAGAATATTTTGTAACTTACTGATTTTCAGTATAGAGATTTAAGCAATTGAAGAAAAAGTTTTCCAAAACGAAATCCAAACCGACAGAAAAGGCAGATATTCAGCACATTACAGAATATCTATGATATAATATCGAAAAATCATGCCTTACGTGAAGGAAAATTCACCCTACATTTAAAAAAAATGAAAAGGAATCCGTATATCAAAAAGAATTTGTACCTTTGCCGCTAATATTGAATATATACATTATATAATATAAAGTATGAACAAGAAACTTACAGCCACCCTAGTGGTAGCAGCAATTATTGTGGCAGGTGTCATCGGTTATCTGATCTACACCATGCAGAAGCAGAAAGAAGAGAGTGCACAGATGCTGGAACTTGCCGAGATGGACAAACGCGAAATGGAGAACGAGTACGAGCAGTTTGCCATGCAGTATAACGAGATGAAGATGCAGATCAACAACGACTCGCTCGTAGCCCAGCTCGAGAAGGAGCAGCAGCGAACAGAGGAGTTGCTGGAGGAGTTGAAGCGCGTGAAGAGCAGCGACGCAGCCGAGATTATGCGACTGAAGAAGGAGCTGGCAACACTGCGTAAGGTACTGCAGAGCTTCGTACACCAGATAGACTCTCTGAACCGCCTGAACGAAGAGCTGACGCAGGAGAATACTAACCTGAAGACGCAGAACCAGCAGGCACAAGAGCATATCAGCAACCTGAGCAGCCAGAACGAATCTCTATCTTCTAAGGTGGAGATTGCCAGTCAGCTGGATGCCACAGGTATCTGGGCAGAGGGCAGAAACAAAAAGGGAAAGGCTGCCAAGAAGATTAAGGACGTCAAGAAGTTCGTCATAGGATTCCGCATTGCACGTAACGTCACCACCTCAACGGGTATCCGCAGCATCTACCTGCGTATCAGCACACCCACGGGCGATGTCCTCACCAAGGGCGGTACCTTCCAGTACGAGAACCGCAATCTGGAATACAGCATCCGCAAGGACATAGAATATACCGGCGAGGAGCAGACCGTTCAGGTTTACTGGGACGTAGCAGAGGCGCTGAGTGCAGGAACATACAGAGTAGATATCTTTGCCGACGGTCATAACATAGGAACCTCTTCATTCTCGTTTGAGAAGTAATATATGGGAAAGGGTAAGTTAGCTAAGTTTGCCGAGATGGCAGCAAACCCGCTTGTTGTGGAATGCCCCACAGCAGCCGTCATGCAGGACGAGTTCCCTCTGAAAGGACATTGGGGCGAGCAGTTCTTCCACAACAGCAACCCCATTGTCCTGGAATTGGGATGCGGCAGGGGTGAATATACCGTAGGCTTGGGAAATCTGTACCCACAGAAGAACTTTATTGGTGTTGACATCAAGGGAGCTCGCATGTGGACGGGAGCCAAGGAGGCGCTTGTCTCCGACATGAAGAACGTGGGATTCCTGCGTACCAACATCGAGTTCATCCACAAGTTCTTTGCCCCTGGCGAGGTCAGTGAGATATGGCTCACCTTCTCCGACCCTCAGATGAAGAAGGTCACCAAACGACTCTCCAGCACCTACTTCCTACAGCGCTACCGTCAGTTCATGCAGGAAGGCGGCATCATACATCTGAAGACCGACTCCAACTTCCTCTTCACCTATACCGAGGAGATGCTTAAGGCCAACGGCCTGCCTACAGAGGTATGCACCAGAAGCCTGTATCAGGAGAACGGCGATGACACCAAGGAAGCCCGCTCCTTCCAGACCTACTACGAGGGAATGTGGAGAGCCAGAGGCATCGACATTAAATACCTGCGCTTTCCCCTCCCCTTGGAGGGCGAACTGATAGAACCCGACGTAGAGATTCCGCTGGACGAATATCGCAGCTACAGTCGCGAGAAGCGCTCCAGCCTGGAGGTTAGTAAATGAAGAGTTTTTCAAATTGAAAATTGAAAATTGAAAATTGAAAATTGAAAATTGAAAATTATCCGCTAACCGCTCAACCGTAAACGGTAAACAGTAAACCGTAAACAGTAAACGGTAAACAGTAAACAGTAAACGGTAAACGGTAAACAGTAAACCAAATTTTGAATTTCGAATAGATGGAACTATATCCTAAACTCATACTGGACGCCCTTGCCACCGTCCGTTACCCGGGTACGGGCAAGAATGTGGTAGAGATGAACATGGTGGAAGACGATATGCGCATTGCCGGCCTTCACGTCAGCTTCAGCCTTATCTTCGACAAGCCCACCGACCCCTTCATGAAATCTGTTGTCAAGGCCTGCGAGGCAGCTATCCACGCATATGCCTGCAAGGATGCCGAGGTAGAGATAAAGACCAAGAGCCTGCAGGCTCCCCGTCCTGACCTGCCAGACCTCCTGCCAGGTGTCAAGAACATCATAGCCGTCAGCAGCGGCAAGGGCGGTGTGGGCAAGAGCACCGTAGCTACCAACCTGGCTGTTGCCTTGGCCAAGTTAGGTCATAGCGTAGGCCTGCTGGATTGTGACATCTCAGGTCCCAGCGCCCCTAAGATGTTCCAGATAGAAGACGAGCGTCCCTATAGCGAGAATGTGAACGGACGCGACCTGATAAGACCCATTGAGAAGTATGGCGTCAAGGTGCTTAGCATAGGTTTCTTTGTAGACCCTGACCAGCCTACCCTCTGGCGTGGCGGTATGGCCTGCAATGCGCTGAAGCAGCTTATCGGCGATGCCAACTGGGGCGAACTCGACTACTTCATTCTGGATACCCCTCCAGGCACCAGCGATATTCACCTGACCCTTGTTCAGACACTCCCCATTACAGGAGCCGTCATTGTCAGCACACCCCAGCAGGTAGCTTTGGCTGATGTGCGCAAGGGTATCAATATGTACCAGAACGAGAAGGTGAACGTACCCGTTCTGGGTCTGGTAGAGAACATGGCTTGGTTCACCCCTGCCCAGCACCCCGATGAGAAGTACTTCCTCTTTGGCAAGGAAGGCGTGAAGGAACTGGCAGAGAAACTGCAGCTGCCCCTGCTGGGGCAGATTCCCATTGTACAGGACATCTGCGAGTCGGGCGACAACGGCACACCTGCAGCCCTCGACCCCTCCACCATTACAGGTCAGGCCTTCCTGCAGTTGGCAGCCAAGGTGGTCACACAGACAGACAGACGTAATCTGGAACAAGCCCCCACAACTATAGTAAACATCAAAAAATAGACCTTATGAAAAGAACCAATCTATTACCATTAGCACTTTACTTCTGTAATGCACTGTTCCTGAATGCCTGCTCTCCTGCAGACAACCCTCCCGCATCGGAGATAAAATGTCCGCTGGAAGGCTACCAGTTGGTATGGTCGGACGAGTTCAACACCTCCACCATCGACAATACCAAGTGGACCTATCAGGTAGCCAATGCCGGATGGGTGAACCACGAGTTACAGACCTATGTGAAGGAGCAGTCGCCCCAAGGCAACAAGGTGGCAGAATGCAGCAACGGAACCCTTAGAATTCATTGTTTTAAGGAAGGCGACAAGATTTACAGCGGTCGCCTGTACGGCAACCGAAACGTGGGCTTCAAGTACGGATACATAGAGGCCAGCATCAAGCTGCCCAAGGGCAAGGGAACGTGGCCTGCGTGGTGGATGATGCCCGTAAGCAGCAGCCAATGGCCTGCCTGTGGCGAGATAGACATCATGGAGGAAGTTGGCGTGGATGCCAACATAGTATCCAGCAGTATCCATTGCCAGGCATACAACCACCCCAACAAGACACAGAAGACCCACGAGATGTACTGCGCAGGAGCCGAGGACGACTTCCACGTCTATGCCTTAGAGTGGACAGAGGACTACATCCGCACCTACGTGGACGGCAAGGTACAGCTTTACTTCCCCAACGACAAGGCGGGCAACAACGATACCTGGCCTTTCAATAAAGCCTTCTACCCCATACTGAACCTGGCATGGGGCGGCGATTGGGGCGGCTACAAAGGGGTGGACGAAACAGCCCTCCCCGTGACAATGGAGATAGACTACGTAAGAATATGGCAAAAGAAAAAAGAGTAAGGACGAATCCTTACTCTTTTTCTTTTTATGCTTATGTTTCTTTATTCGATTACCACGCGAGTCCATCCGTGCTCATCGGGCTCGATGCCGTACTGGATGTTACGCAACTTGTTGTAGAGCTTGGTACTGATAGGACCGGGCTGACCGTCCTTGCTGATGATGTAGCTCTTCTTGTTCTCCAAGTCGTCGATACGCTCGATAGGGCTGATAACAGCAGCTGTTCCGCAGGCACCAGCTTCCTCGAAGGTTGAAAGCTCCTCCTCAGGAATTTGACGACGCTCCACTTTCAGACCCATATCCATTGCCAGCTGCATCAAGCTCTTGTTGGTGATACTGGGCAGAATGCTGGTACTCTTGGGAGTAACGTAGGTATTGTCCTTGATACCGAAGAAGTTGGCAGCACCGCACTCGTCGATGTACTTCTTCTCCTTGGCATCCAGATAGAACTCGCAGCTGTAGCCCAGATCATGAGCCATCTTGTTGGCCTTGAGGCTGGCAGCATAGTTACCACCCACCTTGTAGATACCCGTTCCAAGAGGAGCGCTACGGTCGTACTCACGGATGATAACGTAGGGGTTGGTAGCAAAGCCGCCCTTGAAGTAAGGACCAACGGGAGTTACGAATATCAGGAACAGATACTCGTTGGCAGGGTGAACACCTACCTGTGCGCTGGTACCAATCAGCAGCGGACGTATATATAAGGTAGCACCACTCTCGTATGGGGGAATGAAACGCTCGTTCAGGCGAACCACCTTCTCTACCATTTCTATGAATTTCTCTGTGGGGAGCTCGGGCATCAGAATGCCACGGCATGTGCTCTGCAGGCGGGCAGCGTTCTCGTCGGCACGGAATACGCGCACCTTGCCATCGGGGCAACGGTAAGCCTTCAGGCCCTCGAAGGCCTCCTGACCATAGTGCAGGCAGGTTGCAGCCATGTGCAGAGGAATGGTCTCCTCGCTACATGTCTCTATCTCACCCCATGCACCGTTGCGATAGTAACAACGTACATTATAATCAGTCTTCATGTAGCCGAATGATAGGCTACTCCAGTCAATTTCGCTCATTTTTCTATACTTTATCTTGTTACGGATGCAAAATTACACATTTTCATCGATTTGGAGTAAGGATTTGCAGTTTTTTTCCGACTCATAGAGTCGTTCCTTACAGAATTGCATCAAACGCTGGGCTTCCTGCAACTTCTTGGCCATTTCGTCGATACAAATCTCTCCGCGCTCCATCTGTTGGGTCAGCGCCTCCAGCTTCTGCATAGCTTGCTCGTAAGTCAGTTCTTCTTGCATAATACTACCTTTGAATATATTTCGCCTTCCTGCAGGCTTGTTGTTATCACTTCACCTTCTGCCACGTCCTTAGGCGAGCGTACTACCCTACCGCCACAGGTGGTGATACTGTAGCCACGTTGCAGCAGGATGCGGGGATCCAAGCCCTCCAGTCTTTGCTGCAGCAGGGTCTGACGGTGGTGTTCCTGTTCCCAACGGCGCTCCAGGGCTGTCAGTAAGCGGTGTGTCAGCAGTTCCATCTGACGTTCCTGCCTGTCTTTGAATCCAGCGAACAAGAGGGGCATTACCTTCTGTATATGTTCCAAACGCTGGCGGGCGTTCAGGATACTGTTCTCGGCACTGCGCAGGATACGACGGTAGAGGTCGTCCAGCAATGCCACCTCCTGCGCCTGATGGTCTATGATGAAGGCAGCAGCTGCTGTTGGAGTCTTCACACGGGTATGGGCAACAAAGTCCAGCACAGTCTCGTCTCGCTCATGTCCTATTCCCACTACCACGGGCAGAGGATATTGTGCGATGCAGGCAGCCAGGGGATAGGAGTCGAAGTCGCACAAGTCGCCCGTTGCACCGCCTCCGCGGATGATGACCACCAAGTCGAAGGGCTCCCCGGCCTGCAGAATGCTCTCCAGGGCAGCTATCACACTCTCAGGCACATGTTGCCCTTGCATCACGGCAGGGAAGAGCTGCGTCTGGAAGTGCAGGCCGTAGTCGTTGTTGAGCAACTGGTTCTGGAAGTCGCCGTATCCGGCTGCCGTAGCGCTGCTCACCACGGCAATCCTGCGTAGCAGGCGTGGCAGGGGCAGTTCCTTGTTATCATTGATGATGCCGTCCTGCTGCAGTTGGTTCAGGATTTCCCTTCTGCGCCTGGCCATATCGCCCAGGGTGAAAGTACTGTCCACGTCTATGACGTTCAGGGCATAGCCGTACTGTTCGTGGAAGGTTACCCTTACCAGCAGTTTCACCTGCAGGCCGCGTCTCAGCGTCTCGCCCGTCTCCTTCTGGAAGCGCAGGCTTATGATATTATAGTTTCTGGCCCAGCAGGTGATACGGGCACGTGCCACTATGTTACGCCCCTGTTCATCTTTCTGGACCAGCTCACCATAGAAATGTCCGCCGAAGCCTACAGAGGCATCGGCGAACTCTCCTTCGACCCAGTACTCCTCATCGAGGGAGGATTCCAGTACTGAGCGTACAATATGATTAAGCTCGTAAAGAGTCAACTCTCCTTACTGCTTCAGCACCTTGCGGGTTGTACCGTCGCTCATACGAACGATATTGATACCGCGCTGCATTCTGGCATTCTGCTGACCGCCCAGGTTGTAAACGCTGACAATCTTAGCATCGCCCTTCAGGTTATCGATGGCAGTCTCAGCATCCTTGTTAGGAGCTACATTGTTACCGTCAATAATACCGCTGATATTTGCGAAGAGACCCCATACAGCATGCAACTCGTAAGCCTCAACAGCAGCCTCGGGCACGCGCAGGGCTACATTCTCTATTTCAGTTCCGTCGAATGAGTCAAGGAATACCTTAGGACATGTTTCTGCCAGACATACAAAGTCTGTCAGAGCCACACAATTTGCAAAAGCATAATCCTCAACCTCAGTAACAGTTGCGGGCAGGACTACAGACTTCAGAGCGCGACATCCGTAGAAGGTACCGTTGCTGATGCTGGTAATGGTGCTGGGAATCTCAATGTTCTCCAGGCTCAGACAATTTCTGAAGGCATAGTCACCTACACTCTTCACACCCTCTAAGATCTCTACGTTCTTCAGGTTGAGACAGCCACTGAAAGCATAGGCATCAACGTCAACTACAGAAGCAGGGATGACGATACTTGTCAGTCCAACGCAGTCATAGAAAGCATATCTGCCAATTTCTGTTACGATAGAGGGGATAACGGTATTTCTGCAACCGGCAACCAACATGTATGTTACATTCTGAGTCTTCTCATCTACAATAGTCTCTATGATGGCATTACTGCCAGCGGGTGTGCTGTAAACGGGATTGCCGTCTGCTATAGAGATATTCTGCAGGGCGAGACAACCGGCAAAGGTAGAACCTGTAATATTCTGCAGGCTTGCGGGCAGGTTGAGTGATGTCAGACCGCTGAGATAAAAGGTTGCAGTACCAAGCTGTGTCAAACCCTCGGGAAGGGTGATAGCCTCCAGTGAGAAACAGTCCTCAAAGGCATAGTCACCAATCTGCTTTACACCTGCGGGGATGTTAACAGATTCCAACTTCCTACAATTACAGAAAGTGTAGCTGGCAATCTCTGTAAGACCTTCGGGCAGAACAACGCTTTTCAGTTCCACACAATTGGCAAAAGTAGAACCACCAACGAAAACAACGTTACTGGGTACATTAACAGAGGTCAGTGCAGCACAGCCAAAGAATGTATAGGGCTTGATGCTGTCTACAGCAGCGGGGATGCTGATGCTGGCCAGACTCTTACAGCCGTAGAAGGCAGAAGAACCGATTTTCTCAAGTGTAGTGGGCAGGTTGATGGATGTCATGCCGCTACAGTTACGGAAAGCGCCGTAACCCAGTTCAGTCACGCTCTCGGGCAGCGTAACGGATGTTACACCCGTGCAATAATAGAAAGCCTTGTCGGCAATAGCTGTTACTGCATAGTCAACGCCGTCATAGGGAACGGTTGCGGGGATAATGATAGCACCCTTATAGGCGGTATCTGCAGCAACGGATACCACAGCAGAGTCCGTTACAGAGTAGTTGATACCGTTAACCGTAAAGTCAACAGCTGCCTGCATATTCAGGCTACCA
>Ga0265298_10002216_pt1 | contig 27412 bp, 34 predicted proteins | sample AusTroGonzalo_MG_3_FD_193486 | JGI IMG/M metagenome (GOLD analysis project Ga0265298, IMG submission 193486) | Bovine rumen microbial communities from tropical cattle in Woodstock, Queensland, Australia - Gonzalo_01 | ecosystem: Host-associated > Mammals > Digestive system > Stomach > Rumen ...
GCGAGCGCTTTGGCCTTCATCGTCGCGACTTCTTCCTGCAGCTTCCGGATGGTCTCCTTCTGCCGCCGGTTGTATTCGCGCAACATCGCCGCCGTCGGCGCACGTCTCGGCCGGTCGGCCTCTTTCGCCCTGCAGTCGTCGCAGATCTTCTGCACGCCGCTTCGAGGCACAAACTCCTCTCCGCAGCTTTTGCAGATCTTCGCTTTGTACTTCCTGGCCATGTCAGCCCTGTTTCTTGCCGCCCAAAAGACGCCGCCAGAACCCCGGCCTCTTCTCCCCATCCGGATCCGATGGCTTGCGTCCTGATTCGCCAGCTCCGTCTGGCGTAATCCTTTTGCGGCATGTCCCGCAGTAGTTCTCTCCGATCGCGCCGTAGAAGGCGAGGCCGCATTTCTTGCATGTGTTCATGATTCACTCTCCTTGGTTGTTGAAAGATTTGCGGCTTGTTTCGTGCCGCGCCCAGCCGCCCGCGCGTCCCTTGCCCAGTTACGGCCGGGCGTCGCCTCGTCAATTCCGCAGTCATCTTGATGTGAGGCCATTGAGGTCTCGCAGATGATTTCAAGCCCGCATCCGAGCGCCACCAGAAGTTCGCGCTTCGTGCCGACGCTCTCTTCCCAGCCATTGAGCAGGTAGATCGCATCGGCACGGGCAACAAACCCCAGTTCCGCCTTGATGACCTGCGCGAGCAGTTCCGGATCCGCTTCAAGCTCCTCCGCAGTACCGTACATCTCGCCGATCTCAACAGGATCGTAAACCGTCCAGCCCTCGGCGCTCAACCGTTCTGCGGCGTTCTCAAACGCCGACCGGTTCAGATTCTTGATCCCCGTCATCGGCCCCGCGATGTAGATGCTCTTTCCTTCTTTCATGCCGCTGCCACCTTTCCGAGCGCTTCAACGCTCGCCACCGTCACATGTCCAGGCGTGGATCGCACGAGCTTTCCTTCCCTGACATACTTCTCAATCGTCTTGGTCGAATTCTTCGACGTAAGCCCAAGCATCTCGGCGGCCTTTGCGTTCGTCACGGCAATGACCTGCATCGCTGCCGGTCTCCCGTCGATCACACGCTCGATGTCGCCGATCTGCTGCTGGTTCAGCCCCAGCCGTGGCAGTTGAAGGATCCCGAGAACGAGAGTCTTATCCTCGATCGTCATGTCACGCCCTCCCGTTCCATGTGTCGATCAAAAGCTCCACGAAAAAGTACAGCGCGATCGAACCGCTTATGCACACCGCCACAATCATGATATCACCCCCGTCTGTTTCAGCGCGCTGATGATGATGTCGCTCACCTTTGCGCCATGATCCTGCGCATAGCGCTTCAACTGGTCGTCTTGCGACGGCGTCAGCCGGAATCCGTTTATCCGGTCCGGCCGCTCCTGCTTCACGATCTTCAGTTTCTCTTGCATCCTCATTCTCCTTTCGTTTCGTCATTCTGAATCGCGGGTTCCGCTCGATCCTGATTCGCGGCATCCGTGCCACGTAATCCATCTCGGCGCTTCGCCCTGTTTTTCATGCAGTCAAAATGCCTCTTGACCAACGCCCGAACGCCGAGCTGAAGCGCCTCGACCTCTTGCCGCGATACCCCCCCCCGCGCCATATCCATGATCAGCACAGCGGCTTCGCTTCTACTCATCACTCTTTCGTTCATCTCTCTCCTACCTTTCTGCTTTCCTAAGCGTTTTGCTCCTACCTTTATTTGTTAAAGATCACCGATTGACCTACCTTGAGACCAAAGAAGCGGTATATCGTCCCACAGTTCGACAGGTATGGATCTGCCGCCTTGATAACAGACGAATCGCTTATGCGGGTCAAAGCTTTTCCAACTCGCCGTGGAGAAAATTCGAGGATCATTCGAACGTTAATGTGGTCTTGATTGTTGAGTATAGCCGCCACCATTTCTTCGGCCGTGCCTTTCCATATCCATTCTCTTTTCGCCAGTACATCAAATATCTCTTTTACAACACGGTCGCCGCACATCGTCGTAAACGAATCATCGTCCGATTTCACATCGTCTCGCTCATCCATTATCCGCTCAATGGCGGCAATCTGTTGCTTGCCCAGCCCAAGGCTCGGCATCCGCAGGATTCCCCGCAGTAAAAACCTCGCTTCTCTGTTCACTCTCTTGCTCATCTCTCTTGACCTTTCTTTGTTTTTGTGTATCATTTCGTTTTTCTGTTTTACAGAAACGGGCGCGTATTATACACTAATTCGTGTAGAAAGGCAATACGAATATGAATAAAAATTTATCGCTCATGGTGGCGAGACTTTCGGCTCTCAAAGGGGCGCAAAGCGTGTCTGCTTTTGCGTCTAAATGCGCAATAGCACAACCGATGATGGATCGTTACCTAAAAGGCGAGAACACTCCTTCGGGAGAAAAGATTATACAGATCTGTATTAAAAATAGTTGCTCCGCCGATTGGCTTCTCGGTCTGTCAGATGTCCGCAGTCCATCGGAATTGTGTAGCGGCGATACAAATTCGTCATACGAAAACGGGATGAAGAAACAGGTTCGTTTCTTCAAGCAGAAAGCGGAGAAGGCTGTCGAGCAAGCGACTGCATTTTTAAAAACCGTAGAAGAAATAGAAAGAGGATTATAAATGGGAAACGAAGTCAGAATCTTCATCAGTCACTATCCGGACCAGGATAGGGATATAGCAACGTTCCTTAAGAACTGGATAGAATCGCAAACTTCGGAATGCACAATAAAGGTCTTTTTGTCATCGTCAGGCAGTATTCCTCCCGGCTCTTTCTATCAATCAGAAATACACAATGCATTGATAGCCGCCAACTTAACCATATCGCTGCTGTCTTCGGAGGCAGCAAAGCGTCCCTGGATGATATTTGAGATTGGTTTTGAACTTGGTAGGAATTGTAAAGTTCTGCCAATTCTTTGTAGGCAGGCAAAAATAGACGACATCCCCACACCGTTAAATACACTCCAACTGATAAAAGCAGAAGATGCCTCTGCTTTTAAAGAAGGGTTGGCGGGGCTGTTTGAATACGTAAAACCGGAAGGTGAAGCGGTGGAAAGATTACGAACCAAGTTGAACGAGAAGGCTTCAATCAAGTGCCAAGACGATGACGATAATAGTTGGTCTGATGAACTTGATCATAACGAATGGTCTCACAATAGAAAAGGCTTTGAAGAACTTCAAGAGGCCGTCAAGTGACGCCCACAAAAACCAGAAAGGAAAAACCAGATGAAAAATCTAAACATCATTGATGAACTCAACATCAAAGTGGTAAAGACTTCTACATTGTCTGCTGTACAATGGAATGAAGCATTTCGAGCCATGACCGAGGGAGCGCATGTAGCCAGTTACAGCGTGAACAACAGGCGATGTCTTGGCGTGACATTTGACGATCCGCACGATACCAACATCAAGTTGCTCACAGACTTCTGTTCGCAAGTTCTGCTTGAATCTTCCATAGTCCCCATCCCCTGGGGAAGTGGTCGCACGATTGTCTTCATCCGCCCAATAGATAGATGGTCTCGCATCTGTCTTCGAAACTACAAGCCAGGATGTGTCCCATAACCCATCTTGTGTTCTCAAAGCCACTTCGAAAAAATCTCATACCATGAAAAATCCATTTCAGCAATCTCCGCCGCTTGACCGAGCGCGCATGATCGATTCCGCTGCCGCTCTGATTACCCACATCCGGAAGCAGATCGGCGAGGATGGTCTTGTTGCCGCCCTTGCGAAATCGACCGCACAATTATCCTGCAAGTCACGCCGCAAAAAGTCTCGCAATCACTAAGCATCCAATCTCTCTGTAGAACAGTATGGAAAAAGCGCAGGGTCTTTCGATCCTGCGCTTTGCGCATTTCATGCCCTTTATTGGGTGGCGGGCTATCCCGCAACAAAAAGGGCGCGTAGATCTACGCGCCCTTCATTTCATTCAGCAGTCATGCCGTCGCCACCGCTCGTTTTGCGGTCTTACGCCGCGCCGTCCTCGGCGCGGTCTTCCCCGCAGGCAGCAATGATCCGATGCCTGTCGCCACGCCAGCCATGAAAGCGGCGATAGGGTTCCCGCCCATCACGCGCGCAACATCGCCAAGTGCCTTGGCGAAAAATGCATAATCCTTCTCCTTGATCGCCTCTTCCAGAGCCGCCTCGAGAAAGAACGCGCGTTCTTCTGGCGTCTTCAGGTAATCATCAATCTTCCAGTCGTACAGTTTCACTTTCATGTCCTACCTCCTTAAATGCTGGATGCAAGTCTCTTCGCCAGCGCAATATCCGCGCTCTGGGTTCCCTTCGTGCCGCCCACGAGCAGGATCACGATTTCGGTTCCTGTCTTCTTGTAGTACACGCGATACCCAGGGCCGTAATGGATCCGCATCTCACTCACGCCTTCGCCGACTGGCTGAGCATCGCCGGCGTTCCCCAGGCTCAATCTGCGGATGCGAGCTGCAACATGGGCGAGCGCTCTCTTGTCGCGGAGAGCCGCTTCCCATTTCACGTAATGCTCTGTCTTTCTGATCTCCATCTGGTATGCCTCAAAAGAAAACGGTGCGAATTATAACACAGGCGTTTAATGCCGTCCAACTTTTTGCGCCATTTCCCCTTCCTTTTCTGCTGCGTTTGCCCCCTTGCGCTCGCATCTGCGGTTTGCTATAATTCGCGCCACAAACACCCCTATTAGGTTTGCCGAATGGGCGCGGAGCCGGTTCCTTTGGGAGTTGGCTCTTGCTTTTTAAGGAACGGTAATGCAAAAGACATTCAACTATATCGATAAGATGTACAGGGCGCATCTGGTTCCGGGCGAGGAGCCGTTCGTGGAAGTCGTCAAGACAGAGGAGAAGGGCACGGACGTCAACATCGCCACGCCCGTCCTCACCGACGCGCAGGGCAGCTTCCACAAACCTCCGAGCTGGTAGATTTTCCTGACATTAGTTTGACATCAGTTTAGCCGGAAATGCGGTCATCAATGAGGAAGCAGGCGGAAACGAGAAGCAATAAAAACCAATGTTTAGCCAATGCCGACACCCCGTTATGTTCTCTCAAAATCTGCCGCACGCGAGTGTGTGAGGGTTCGAGTCCCTCCTCCGGCACCAAGTAAAAATCCTTTATTACTTGGTGTTTTTCTTTTCCCGAATGTGGTATAATCCGCGCCGTTGATGACATTAGTTTGGCATCAATTCAACTTTCCAGGAGGGCATTATGACCGAAACAGAAACAGACGGAAACACAAGGAAACGCAAGCGCAAGCGCCACACGCGCGCCAGCAACGGCAGCGGTTGCCTCGTTCTGCGCGGTAAGAACTGGACGGCCAGATGGATGGTCGGAGGAAAGTTGATCTCGCGGTCTCTGCACACAAGCGACCGCCGAGAAGCCGAGCTTGAACTTGCCAGGCTCTCGGCACCGCGCACCGGTCTGCGCGATCGCGAAGCGGTGAGAAAACTTGAACGCGCAATTTCCGCCAGGCTTGATGATGTCACCGAGCAGATTCGATCTGCGTCAATCCCGATATCGCAACTCTACGATCTCTGGTTCGCATCGCCGGTGCGCGGACATGCTTCCGGCCGGACGCTTGACAGCTACCGCCACCAGATCGCCGCATTCGAGGACTGGGTCAAATCCCACTATCCCGAGATCGTGAATGCGCGTGACGTGAGCCAGACCGTCGCAGAGGAATATGTCAAGCACCGCATGGCGACTCGGTCTTCAGGCACGGTGGCGAAGGATCTCAACCTGTTATCGTCTGTCTGGCGAGCGCTCGCCCGCAGATTCGGCCTCGAGTACAATCCTTGGACAGCAGACAAGATCTCACGGCCCGCCGCGCAGCCACACTCCAGGCGTGCGCTGACCGACGCAGAATGCGATGCGCTTCTCGCCGCAGCCAACGACGACCAGCGTCTGCGCATCCTGCTCGCGCTCGATGCCGGTCTGCGCCTTGGAGATGTCGCCACCCTGCGGTGGCCAGAAATCGATTTTGACCGCCGGATCATAATCCGCGACACGCGCAAGACGGGAATGACGGTAATCCCTCCGCTGTCAGAACGGCTCACCGCTGCACTCGAGGAACGGAAAGCCAAAGCGGAGGATCCGTCCGGATTCGTCTTTCCGGATGACGTCGCCCGGTTGCGCGCCGGTGCAAACACGGACAGCATCTCGAGAGAAATGACGGCGCTGTTCAAACGCGCCGGCATTGCGACGCATGAGACCGATGCGGACAAAAAGAAGCACCTTCTTGCATCCTTCCATTCGCTTCGGCACACGTTCGTGTCGAGGCTGATGGAAAGGGGAGTGAATCCGTATTACGTGCAACGCGCGGTCGGCCACTCTACAATGGCCATGACCGCGCATTACGACCACTCCGCAGCGGAGGAAATCCGCCGCGCGCTTGACCGGTAATCAGATGCCTTTCAGATCTGACGGCGTATAGTTGCACGACCCATCCGTGCATGTGCCAGTCACCGTGCAACTGCCGTCGGTACAGGTGGCTGTCGTGGTGCCGTCTGCAGACGTGGTTGTGGTCACGGTCGCTTTCGATGCGTCGCCACCGGCATCGGCGAACTTGCTGTACAGTTTCGCTCCGATCCGTCCGATGAGCGCTTCCACGGCGTTCGTCGCACCAGCGTTTCCGGCGATCTTCAGAGCCTCATTTGCGGCTGCAAGCTGGTGGTTCCCAGCAAAGTAGGTCAGCACTGTGCCGCCGGTCGTGTTCTGATTCGCAGACACGGTCGGCGCAACCTCCTTGAACGCAGCGCAGATGTGATCGACGATCTTCTCAGAATTCTCGACCGTGTTCGAACCGACCAGAAACAGATCCAGCTCGTGAGTCTTGGTCGAGGGCGAGAGCCACGCCGTATCCTCACGGTAGTGAGCGGCCATCGCCTCTCGATCCCCCGGAATTGACGTCACACGCCCAGCACCGATTGCAAGCGTCTCGGTGTAACCGTTCACGTACATGCCCTTGACCTCGACATCGCGCACCTTGTCGCTTGTGCATCCGGTCGCAAGAATCGCCGCACCCACGGCGAATACCATCATCAGTTTATTCATTTTTGGTTTTCCTTTTTTTGTTCAAGCTCCAGCGCACCATGCGCCAGAGCGAAGCATCTTTCGTCAATCGTGTGTCCGCGCCACGCGATCCATCCGAACGCCCGGAGCGTTCCGTATTCCACGTTCCGGCAAATCGCCGAGATCCCGACGAGTCGGCAGATCTCGCGGTATATGGCGTCAGCGTCCGCCCGTGCGCACGCCTTCGCCGCGTAGATCCAATCGTGCGCCAGCGCAGCCGCGATCCTCGGTGCCTCCAACGGGTGCCCGCAGAGCCGCCACAGGGCACGCGGAATCGATGCGCCATCGAACACGAAACCGGCCTTGACCTCGATGTAGAAGATGCGCCCGTTCGGGAGCATGCCTTCCACGCGCCAGTCTGTCTGCAGGATGGCTGTCGATCCCTTCGCCACTTTGACGTCCGGCATTTCGACGCTGCCGTATCTGGTAGGCGGCATCTCCATCACATCATCCCCCAGGACTTCAGAACCTTCACGAGAAGCGTGAACCCGCCGCCCGCAGCGAATCCCCAGACCGCCCTGCCGATCCAAAGCATCCGGTCTTTCGCCGCATGGAGGTCTTTCACCCGATCTGCCGTCTTTCTCTGGCAGTCCACCATAGCGATCATCGCGAGTGTGAGAGCCCCCGTCTGTGCTTCGGGAGTCTTTGCCGATTTCAGGTTCGCCGTGAGCGTATCAGCAAGCACTTGATCCATGTCACTTCTCCCCCGGCTGAATCACCACCGTCACCACGTTCGTCTGTGCGGCCTCAGCACGCGTCAGCTGCCGCCTTGCCTGGTAGAGGTCGATTGTCGCGTGCGCCCGCTCGAGATCGTTCGTGGACGTCGCCAGAACCTCTTCCAGCCTCGCGACCTTCGCCCGCAGCGTCTCAACCATTGACGCATACGCCCGCTCACGGCGCTGCCGCCGCTCCAGCATATACGCCGCTTCTTCCTCCGGAGTCCGGAGCTTCCGTTTCGTGCCGCGCACGACGTTCGTGTAGCCGTCCGGATAGATCTCGATCCGCTCGACCGTTCGTTCGGTGGCGTTCGTGACGTAGTGGTGCCTCGGCGTGCCGTGCCACTTCCGGCGTCCTTCCTGGGACTCCATATCTCGCCAGTACTTCCGGTTCAACAGACCAAGCGCGTCCATGAGATCGGCTTGCGTCCACGTGTTCGTGGATCCGTCCGATCGCAGCGTCGCCGCGACCACGGCGTTCCAGTTCGTCTCGACCGCAAAAGCGCCGACGACGAGCGCTGCGGCTGTCCAGAGGATGAGCTTCTTCATGGTGTTTCTCCTTTGTGATCTCATTTCAGGTTAAATCTCAGCTTGTCGATCTCGTAGTTGTATGCGATTTCGTCTGCGCTGAGTGCGCGGTTGTAGAAACGTATGCAGTATATTGGACCTACAATATTGCCAGCATCTTCGGTGTCTCGTCCAATCTGATAATACTGATAGTTATACCTTATGCCAGCTATTTCAGTTCCTATCTTATTCTCAGCACCATTCTTGAAAGTTGACATGTAATCGCCAACTCTGCCGACCAAAGTACTTGCCGTATCTTCAAAGTCACTGACATCCAATGCACCGTAATATCCGCCTAAAGGTTTTCCGCACTGAAACCTCCATGTACTTTCTGCTGCTTTTTGCTGGATCCCGACGCCCCCTACTTCAATAGAAGAGAACAGTGCAGCATACCTCTTTCCAGCTACGCCTTTTGCGTTATGGCAAACCTCTATCGTTATTTGCTGAGGTCTGTTAAACAAAGAATCTACTTTGAGATATTGATTGTCTTGGAATACGAGCGCGTTGTCGCTCCAGTTTAGGCGTAGGCTCGTCTGATTTATTGCATCGCCGCTTCCTATCAAGTTCTTCCACGTTGTCGCGTTTGCGTCATGTACGCCCCATCCCGCATTCTCGATGCCGTCCCACATGGCGACGAGGCCTTCCTGAACGTAGTCGCGGGCGGTAATGTTATGCGGTAGCTCGTAACCATCGCCGTAAATCTTCGCGCCGATCGGCACCCAGATGTCATTCCCCCCGACGCAGCGCAGGTGGTAGACGCCGTTCGTCACGACCGGCACGTCCGGGATGAAGCTCTGCTCCGCGTAGAAGAGGTAGTTCGTCGCGTCCGTCTCCATCAGCGCCGTGAGCGTGCGGTTCGTGATCGGCACCGACGCCACCTCGAACATCCTGTCAACGGACGGATCAGGATTCACCGTGTTCGGGATTGCTCTCAGTGTGAAGGTCGCCTGGTTCGGGATCCAGCTGTCGTATGTCCATTTTACAGTAATCAGCCGGTAGTCGTTTGTGGACATGACGGAGCCGTCATCATGCAGCCCCGTGTCCCATCTGATGAGGTGCCCCATCGGTTTCGTGCCGCCGACGTAGATCGCGGCCAGCGCCACGAGCGTCATCACGACCTGGTTCCGCTTCGAGCGCCAGATGCGCCACGAGCGGATCGTCTCGCTGGCGAAAACGCCGACCACGATCGCCAGCAGCCCGAAAACGCCGCCGAGCAGAATTGCGCCCTGTATCGCCATGCCGATGTCTTTCATAGTGCAAGTCCTCCATTCGGGTCCACGCCATACATCGGCATGTTGTCAAGAGGGTCGCGCATGATATAAATCCTGTTTGTGGTAACAATGTCCTCAATGTTAATTGGACTATTCATCTTTTTAATGGTGCGTTCAAGTTCATCTATTCGCACCCAGCAATTGCCCAACTCCGTTTCATAATAATCAACCCTTGCATTGAACGATTGCACCCTACGGCTCAACCCATCCGCTGTGATGTAGCTGTGTGTCATTCCCGCCAACAGTCCTGCAGCAAACATAAAAACATATTTCATGGCACGACCTCCCATGTGATTGAGCCGTTACTGTAAACCGGGCGGCATTTGTGGATGCCGTCAGTGCAGAGGATTCCACCGGAGACATCGGTGGGCGCGGTGTTGCGGATCACGGTCGTGCCCTGCACCTCCACTTTCGCGTAGGCGAAGAGGGAAGGGCCTTTCACGGTCTGCTCAAGCGTCGCCGTGTAGGTGCCTCCGCTCTGCGTCCATGTCACGGTCACGTTCGGATCGTCTCCCTGGGGCTGGAAGTTCGGACTCTCAAGCGATGCGGTCGTGTAGATGACCGGCTCGATGTTCGACTCGAATGAAACACAGAAGTTCCCGTTTTCATCGAAGTGGACAGAGGATGCAACTGCGTCCACCAGATACGAGTCCGTCTTGCGCACCTCGAAGGTCGCATTCCCTTCATCGTCGAGGATCCGGAAGTAGCCGTTCGTGTCGCCGCCGAAGGTATGCAGGCCGTTGGACTTCAGGAACCACACGGAATTGCTCGAGACATCCACGTATCGATACCACTCGCCGCCGCCGGTGAGCTGGATGGTCGGCGTGGAGACGATGGTCACGCCATCCGGAGCCTCGTTCCCGGTCGCGCTCTGGTACTTGCTCCAGGCTTTATCCGGCATCTCCGCGACGGCATTCCGCACGGTCTGTTCGAGGTTCGTCTTGCAGTCGTAGATCAGATCGTGCGTGACGTTCGTGATCTCCTCTTTTGACCAGTACACGAGATTTGTCGCGCCGTTCCGAACCTCCCAAAGCTGGAAGGACGGCGAGACGCCGCCGATCGTGCGCATGTAGTTCGTGACGGCGATCCATACGCTGTCGCCGTAAACGTAGCTCCAGAGAGTGCCGACCGCCTCCGAGACTTGCGCCACGGTGCCGGTTGTGGCGTACCCGCCTTTCGCCGCCGTCCATTCCGGATCCGTCTCTGTTGAGAGCAGTCCCGCCGTCGCTGCCGCCGCTGCGTCCTCCGCGATGTTCGTCGCGGTCGCCGCCGAAATGCCAGCCTCGATGCCGAGCCCTTCGACGTATGCTTTCGTCACCGTGTTCGTGATGTCCGGAAGCCGTGCGAGGCCGAGCGCGTTCTCGCTGACGTGCGTCCGCGTAAGCGTCAGGGTGAAGTTCGTTTGGCCGAACGAACCGCTGAAGATTAGCTCTGTTGCATATTCGCTTCCGTTGGTAACCGACCACTGATCAAAAGCCATGCCTTTTTGTGGGCGGTAGTTGATATCCCACTGCCCATTGCCGCCGTAATAAGGCCCCCCAAATCTCAAAACCTCCCCGTAGTATTCAGGATCCCACGCGGGCACCCATTCGCCAAACGTATGCACCTCGTTCGTCACAACGGCACAGACGATTGCTGGAATTTCAGACGTATGCGCAAGGCCTTTCGTCGCAGATGCAATGGTTGGCGGCACCTCGTCTGAATCCGTAATGTCCTCGAAGTAGTTAGTCGAATCCGTGGGAAACCACGGATAGCCACCATCCCCCCAACCCGTAGCGATCACCTTGTAAACCCTGCCGTTGCGGCTGTCATACACAACCGTTCCAACAGGAGGATAATCGTAAACACCATTACCATCCTCCCAGTTCTCGTATCGCGCAGATGGGAAAAGATTCGATGCAGACGGCTGTACCGCGCTCATTGCGCGGTTGCTCACATTCGCGTAATCGCCCGGAACCGGCGCAAGTTCGACGATCCTGGCGTCCGTCTCCGCTTTCGTGTATGTGTCGGTCTTCGGCATGAACGCTTCGGTACTGGCTACCCACAGCGTGTTGGTGGCGTGTGTGACGCGATTCGTCACGTAGTCCGTTGTGGCCATTTTGGCGGCGTTCGCATGGATGGACGCGCAGAGCGCGGCCAGCAAAACTGAGAAGTGTTTCATCTGTCTATTCCTTCCGTTGCAAGATCAATGGTGAGGTTTCCGTCTTCGTCAACCGATGCGGTCAGGAGGTGATACTTGCCCGTGACTAGGTTGCGAATGTATGTATCCCTCGGCACGACGGGCGGCGGCGTACCGCTTCCGCCGGCCGGACAAGTGCGCACCTCGAGGATGCCGGAACCGAGCCAGCGAGGGTTCCCGTTCTCGTCATCCGCGAGCACGTTGTATTCGAGGTTTACCCCAGCGCGCGGAAAGACGTAGGGATTCGCGTACACATGCCATGTGCCGTCTGCGCTCATCGTTCCCGGACAGGTGTAAACCTCTCCGTCCTGGTTCGTGGTGCCGGGCGTCGCGATGGCGATCCTCACATTGTCGAGGAAGGACGGAACCTTCCGCACTGTGAAGTCTGCGCTCGAAAGCTCCCCGACCCACACCTGCCTGAGCGGCCAGTTGAGCCGGTCTGGGCGTACCGTTATTTCGATTGTGTCCATAGCTCTCTCCTGTCAGTGCAGCGTGATGTTTGGCATAAAGGCGGTTCCGCCGTTCTCCACGGTGCCGTCCGCCATGTTGACGGCGAGTGTGGATGCGCCCATCGGAAGGGTGGGTGAGCTTGACGGGTTTGCGGCGTCCATGCTCACGGACGCTGTGACGATGAGCGTCGCGACGCCGCCGGCGAGCGGGCGGGCGAGCGTGAGCGTGGCGCTCGTGGCCGCGCCTGTCGGGTCGATCTCGCCCACGTACTCCAGGCCGGATGCGGAGCCGTTGCCCCAAACTTCGGCATGGATGATCTCAGCCGGCGCTGCCGTGAACCTTCTGCGCGCCAGCCAGACGTGGAATTTCGTGCCCGCCGTCCGCGCGCCCGTCCATCCTGTCCAGTCGAACTCGATCTCGGACGCATCGAACTCCGGACAGCCGAACGGGACCACGAGCGCGGCGGCGGCGATCTGCCAGGAGCCGATCTTCACGCCGCTCGATTTCAGCTGGCACTCCTTCCAGCTCACCGAAAACGCCGCGCCGATCTGCTGTGTGACGTTGGGGACGGCCGTGAGCCCGTAGGCGCGGAAGCGTCCGTAAAGCGCCCGGAGACCGGCAGCGGCGTCCGTGATCGGGATGCTTATGCTTTCGGTGGCGATGGTGGCGGGGAAGAATCCGCCGTAGCCGGGCGCGTGGCCGATCACGCCCACATGCGGAATCTCACGCCCGAAAACGAGCGCCTCATCATAGTCCGTCGCATACCACACGCCCGTCACAAACCGTCTTGTCCCGCCTTCCGTGCATCCGCATACAAGGAAGGAATTGTAGTCTGCGGCAATCTCGTTTCCGTTCTCGTCGATCGACGGAAGCTGCGGGCAGACGCTCCATAAAGAGCCGAGCGTCGGCCAGTTCTGGTCTGAATCGATGTCGGGAACCGTAACATCGCAGCCGTACAGCATGGCATTATCTGCCGATCCAGCCTTGTAGAACGTAATGAATGCGCAGCGAGAGCACGAAACGCCGCCGATGCTCGTGAAGGCGCCCCAGACGAAATATACTTGCTTCGCAGCCACATCTTCGGAAGTCGCGTCATGCCCTGGGGTCGCGTTCCTGCTGCACGCCACGATGCCTTTCACCGTGCCGACATAGTCCACGTGCATCCTGTGGTCCCGGTCATATTCCGGATGATCCTCGAAATACTTCCAGCTTTGGGTCGAGACGATCTCGCCATCCGTCGCGACGAGTGGTACGACTCCAGGACCGCTCCACGGCTTCCCGATCAGCGCATGCGGTACTTCTACACTTCCTCCGCTCGCCGCGCCCGTGATCCTGTAGCCGTCGCTGCTGTCGAATGTCAGGGTCGGGCAGGTGATGTAGTCGTCGCTTTCTGTTGGTGTTAGGATTGTGCAGGCTGTGCCATCGACGGTGAGCTGCGGGTTCGTGTGGCCGATCTGGCCGAAGAGTGGCACGATTTTGTTACCGGCCACATAGCAGTCCATCACGCCCATGATGCCATCGGCGACAAGCTGCGCCATCGATGCGGAGATGCCGAGCGCGGTGTTGAACTTCACCATCTCGCGGTTGCGGATGTCGTAGAGCACAAGCCCAGGAAGATCCGTCCATGTCCCCGGGAACCCATAGCCGAAGATGGCGGCATAGTGGTAATGTGATGGCGTGGACAACCCCTCTCGCTCGTTTGTTCGCACGCCCATGACGGTTCCGCCGTTGCCGACGACGGTCGCCGCGAGCTGCTTGATTGAGTTGTAGCCGATCGGATCGCCGTTCTTCTGGACCGTGACCTGCAGCACGGGCGAAAGCGCCTCGGTGGCCTCGAAGCTCGGCACCACACCGCCACGCACCAACTCAAAGCTTCTTGCTTCGGATGGAGGGACGGCCGCTGTGGCGAACGTGAAGGTGGTGTCCGCCGGGACCAGGATCGCGGAGCCTTCGATGTAGTAGCTGCGCGGATCCGTTTCGTTGTACCATGTCCAGCTGCCGGCCAGATCCTCCGGCGAGAGGTAGATGTAGAGGTAGGCGTAAGACGCGGCGTTTTCAAGAGCGGGAAAATGTTCCGCATCGAACGTGAGCGTGCCTTCGTCGGCCCTTCCCGCGAGAAGATAGGCAACGTCCGGCTGCCCAAGGAACCCAAAGGACTCAATGCCGCTTTCTTCGCCGCCCTCCACGCTCGGGCTGACTATCGAGCCTGAAGCGGTGCCGCGTATCACGCTCCAGTCATCGGACGGCGTGGCGGAGTTCGAGAGAACCGCAACGGCCCTCACGCCGCTCCTCAGGTATCTGTCGCGCTGGATGCGCAGGGAGAGGCTGTCGATCGCTCCCGGATTCGTTGTCGGGAGCGTGAACCGATAGGCCACGATTCCGGCGTACCCGCACAGCGAAGCCCTTGACTTCACGGCATCGCCGGCCTGGCAGAAGCAGTCGTAGCGGTCGTCGAGATAGGCCGTGTATGTGGGAACGGTCGTATATTCGCCCGTGTCAGGGTTGAACACGCCGTCCGTCCGCGTCAACTGGTTGACGGTGAGTTCGGCCGTTTTCGATTTCGCGAGCGCCCACTTGGCGGTTTCGAGAGCCGCCGCGTTCTCTCGCATCATCGCAAGGAACGAGTACTTCGAGCGCGAGGATCCGTTCGAAACCTGGCGCACATATCGGATATAAGGGAGCTTGATTGTTGTACTCATGGTGTCCTTTCTACCATCCGTTCAGTTCCTGGCAGTTATCGCCTTCATTATCAGACTTCTCGTCGCTGAAACCATTATCGGTGCCTTCCGACCAGTCATTGCATTTGCTTGAGGGTTCGCTTGGCGGCGTTGGAACTGTCGGTGGATTTCTCCAGTCAGAGGTGTCGGCGCCGCTTCCGCCGCCGCCCCCGGTTCCGTCGCTTCCGCCACCGCCGCCGCCGCTTCCGCCGCCGCCGCCGCTTCCGCCGCCGCCGGTTCCTCCTCCGGCGCCTTTGCCGCCACCGTTATCGGTGTTTCGGCCGCTGCCGATGGAGATCATGATTGTGTTTCCCTCGGTTGTTACGTCTATGCCATCGCCTGCGATCAACGAGATGTCTCCCGTGCGGTCGTTTACACCGAGGCAGAAGTACTCCTTTGCCTTCCGCATGATGCCGCAGAGCCAGTTCCACACGTTCACGAAGCCGCGATGCTCGGCGGCTCCGAGAGCATATCCCTCCTTCAGCGTAGGGAACGGATTTGGCGTTGCGGGCAGGCTCATGTCAGGTTCTCATCGTAGTCGTAGGAAGATACGTAGGAGACGGGGCGTTCGCTGCTGGTGAAGCAGAGTTCGCAGTCGGCGCAGCCGGTGGAGGTGCTTACGTCAAAATCCCATTCGCCGTAGATCACGACAGACTCGTCAACCGCTATCTGGACGTCGAACACGGGTGCGGCCCCGTTCCGCACGACGTTGAACGTCGCAACCTGGACGTGGTAGTCCGCGGGCGGCACCCTGTAGTACTTGCGGAACCACGACGGCGGACGCCAGTCGACGCCAACGAGCCCCCAGCCCATGAAGCGGCGGTTGTACAGCGCTCGCTTTGCGTTGAGGCATGCCTGGGCCGCAGCGGCCGTCATGCCCTTGAAGCGGTAGGTCTTGCTCGCCCTGCGCGTGTACTTGTACTGCGGCACGGAGCCGTACACGCCGCCGGCGGGGTGGATGGTTTCGCGCGAGTACTCTATGGAGAGCGGAACCTCCACCTCGTGGTTCGTTATGCCGTATGTCGAAAGCGCCATGATGATTGTCTGGTTAAGTGGTTTGGTGGGTTTATTTGAGGGCGAGGGTCTCCTTGATTCTTTCCTCGATCTTTTCCACTGCGGTCTTGGTCTCTTCGGCGACCCTCGTCTGCTCCTCCTTCCAGCTGCGGATGTCGTTCTCGATGCTCTCGCCGCCATCTCGCTGCTTCTTGAAATCCTCCCAGTTCTGGAGGAACTTCCTGTCGCTGTCGGATACCTTCTTTCCGGCGTCGAGCGCGGAGCGGATCTTATCCGCCCTGGCATTGTTGGACCTGTCCGCCGACTCCATGTCGCGGTCGTAGCGGCCTTTCCACCGCATGCCTTTCATGAAGTCCTTGAAGCTGGCGATGCCGCCCGTGCCGTTGCGCTCGAACGCCTCGCCCATCCATCCGTGATGCTTGAGGTAGGCAAGCTCGCCCTTGTCGAGATTCTTCCGCATCTCGCCAATGCTCCGGATCTCGGCCTCCCCGGCGTCAATTCTGCCTTGAAGCTCCTTTTCCTTGGCTTCGCCCTCCTTCTTGAGCGCATCCCGCTGCTCCTTCATCGCCTTGATGTTCTCATCAATGAGCGACGCCTCCTTCTTGCGCCCCTCCGAGAGGACGTTGGTCGAGTTGAACAGGCTCTGCTCCGCTTCGATCTGCTCATTGTGCTTCCGTATGACCTCGTCGCGCGCGGCAGTGAGCTCTACGACCTTTGTCTCGGCCTTTGCGACGGATGCGGCGGCGAGCGACTCTGCGGCGGTATGCTTCTCCAGGGCGACCGTCACGTCCGCGTCGGCCTTGTTTTTGGCGGCCTGTGCGGCCTTCTCCGCCGCGCGGGCGGCCTCAAGCGTGCGTTCGTATTCCTGGAGCTTGACGTTGCCGTGGATCTTCGCTTTCTTGTAGTCCGTCTCGGCGATCTCCACGGCGCGCTGCGCGGCCACGAGGTTCTCGATGGCTTGCATCTGCTTCTGCTGCGCAGTCTCCACGCCACGCTGCGCAGCCGCAACGGATGCTGCCGCCGCGCGCTGCGCCTCTGTCATCTCCACGTTTGCGGCGTCAAGATCGGCCTTTGCGGAAATGACCGCCTTGTCAAACTCGTTCAGCGAATTTGCGACGGCCTTCGCCTTGTCGCGCATGATCTTCGCCAGCTCCTCCTGCACCTTCGCCGCCGCCGTCTGCCCTTGGGCCGACGAGATTGAGTTGACGGCAGCCGCCGCGCTCTCGATGGCCTCCATCGCCTCCTTGGCGCCGGTCGTCGCCTCCTTGAGCGCATCCTTCATCTTTGCGATGGCCTTGCTGTCGGCGATCCTGTTGAGCGACTCCTTGAAGTCGTTTGCGTGGCTTATGAGGGTAATGAGTCGGTCGCTTGACTCCTCCGCCATTGCAACGAGCTTCTGCAATCCCTCGATCGCCATGCCGATGCCGAGCTGAGCCGCCGCGCCCATAACACCCCAGAGACCGCCACGAGATAGATCAGAGAGCAACGAAATGGAACGCGTAAGGGTTCCGTTCAGTTCCCCATCCATCGTGCCGGCGATTGACTTCAGCACGCCAATGGAGGATCTCGACATGTCCTTGAACTCCCTTTGGCTGTTCTTGACATCGGTATTCAGTTGTTTGAAGGCTTCATTGCCTTTGAATATCGCGCCTAAAGTGAATTGAATTTTCTCTTCAGCCATGATATAATCCTTTGCCAATGAAATTAGTGAAGAACATACTGCTGATTGCCGGCTTTATCATATTCATGGCACTGTACTTCTTCGGCGCGTGGAACGGGCCGCAGATTAAGGCCATCGTCCCCGCCGGCTTCTTGCAGTGCCACATAATATTCGAAGACTGACTACGCATTGCCGTCCCCCACAAGCCTCGCGGTGATTTCATCAAGCGTGCGGAGGTAGTCGTCCTCGAGTCGGCTTTCACGCTTCTTGATGTCTATCGATCCATCATAGCGGCATTTGGTTTCCAGCATCGATTCAAAGATGCGGCGCGGCATCTTCAGCGCTTCTTCAAGTGTTACGCCAATCCCCAACGCCAGGCCGCGCCGGACAATGCCGAGCGACACGGAGAAGGACTGATCCGGAAGGTCGCCGTCATCCTCATCCTCCCTATCAGCGGCGAACTCGCCGGCGAGCGGATCCGTGCCCGCTTTGCAGTACAGCACGGCGGCGGCGACCTGTCCGCGCGTGAAAGGGGAAAGTCGCCGCAGAAAGGCCTCAACAGCTTCGCGGATCGAGGAGCGGTTTTCCGGAGATGGGAGCTCATGGACATCCACGCCGCACATGAAGACGTCAACGGCGAAGAACGTCTCCGGACTGGAGAGATCGACCACAGGTTCAATACTGTCCATCCAGATATCGTGGCCGATGCACGGCTCGCGCAGCACGACCTGGGAATCGCCCTCTCCGAGGAAAGCACAGCGGCGAAGGGTGAAGATCTCGGCATCAGGCTTCGCACCGCGCTCGCGACGGAGCGCGAGCGCGTTGAGCCGGATGATGTCGGCGAACGAGGGCTTGAGCCCACGTTCCCACATCTCCTCGATGTCTGCCTGTGCCGTCTTAGAGATCATTCGCTGTCTGCCGTGAGGTATTTCGTGACGGTAGCGGAGACGGAAGCGTAGTCGCTGTCCGGACGCGATTCCGTGGCGTCCGACGTAATCACGCATCCCGTGCCGGCGGCGACGGTGGGAGCGGCGGTTCCGGCCTGCTTCGCGGTGAGGGCGCATTCGATCCGGCCGTTATACGCATCGAACGTCACGCGCTCGCCGTCCACCGTGGTCTGCGTGATGTCGATGGCGAACGAGTAGTTCGCGCTTTGGAGGTGAACCTTCTCGCCGGAGAGGGTGAAGAGGGAGTTGAGGATCTGCGCCTTCTGGCGGCGCTTGAGCGACTCGATCGTTATGGTGTAGGTGCGCGAGGCCGTTGCGCTCGCGACCTCCTCCGCCTGGGCCGAGATCGTGACGTCGCCGGAGTTGGATGTGTTGATCGATACGGACTTCAGGGCGAAGTAGTGGTTTTCCGGCGTCTGGGTGGTGCCGAGGTTAACCGTCTTCACCGAGCCGAGCACGATGTCGAAGTTCGTCAGATCCGCCTTGAGCGCGTATTCGTTGGAGGGATCGATCACGTGGCCGACGGTGGTCGTATCGATCGTGTCGCCTTCATCGTTGGCGCACGTGACGGTGGTGGAGCTTCGCCCCTCGTCATGGGATTTCAGCACGATGTGCGTGCCGTCGGCGAGTCCGCAGAAGTCGATCTTAGCTTTGAATGACATTTGTTTTCTCCTTTGTTGGTCGTTAGTGGTTAGTTGTTAGTCGTCAGTCATCGGTCGCAGGGGACTGCGACCCTCCCGTTCCCTGTTCCTCGTCCTCCGTTCCCTGTCCCACGTCCTCTATCACGCCGCGAAGGGTGAAGGGGAGAGGGAGGGTGATGGCGGTTTCGTCAATCGTGCGATATCCGCTCGTCATCCGGAACCCGCCGGGCGAGAACTGCGTGGTCGCGAGGTCGGTGACGACGTTCTCGATGTCGGCGTTCCAGGCGTGGAGCTTCGCGAGGATCGGCTCGACGAGCGCTGCGAACTTCGCGCCTGTTGGATCGGCTTCACGCCGGACGGCAATGACGAGCGAACACGGGAGGTCGGCTTGCGGTTCGCAGAAGGATGCGTAGGATCGGATGCCGACGGCGACGGAGATCACGGCGTCTGATGCGTCGCCGCGCCCCTTGACATCGCCATCTGGGAGCGGTTCCCACGACTTGACGATACGATAGTTGAGGTTAAGGTTAGAGGTTAAGGTTAAGGATTCTTCACCTTGATCTTCGCCTTGGCCTATTGCCGCCATGACGGCGATAGCGATCGCGTTCTCGATTTCAGCTTCTGCTATCATCGGCTCCTCACAATCTCCGGGAAAGGTGTTGGTATCGGCGCGTCAAGCTTCGAGGCTGCGACCTTGCTTATCATCCCGGCGGTTGAGTTTGCGGCCTTCATGATGGCACGGTCAATTCCGGACGGTCCTGATTTCAATGCTCGCTTGGCGTATCTGACGGCATCCGTGATGATCATCGAGAAGCTGCCTGTGTTCATCTGGCTGACCACGTTGGCGGCGGCATCTGCGGCGGCCTTTGCGCGGGACGAGCTGGACTCGAGACTGAACTCCTGCTCCTGCCTCGTCGAGGTCTTGGCCATTGCGAAGGCCAGCGCGTTCTTGGCGAGGCCGCGCCACTTGTTGAGCCGACGGGCGAGATGTCTTTCGGCGAAGTCTTCCGCGACCTTTCTGCTTTGCGCGAACACAAACCAGCACTTCAGAGCCTTGTTGCGGTTCTTCTCCCATGTCATGCCGTTCTGGTGGCGTGGCTCCACTCGATACACCTTCACGGCCTCACCCTTGACGTAGTGTGGACCGGCGAGGTTCACCGGATAGATGGGTGCCTTCGCGCCTGTGCCAGACACGCGGGCGACGCGACGGAATGTCTTCCCGACCCTTTCCCATGATGCGACATAGGGAGTCTCTTCGACGATATAGGAGCTTTTCCGTATCTTCTTCGGCGCGATCCGTGTATCCGCTCGAAGCGATCTCAGCACCGTGATGGCGGTTGCCACGATGGCGTCGCGCGGCAGCTCCTCCAGAAGCTCTCGCCGCTTCTCGATGAGCTGATTCAGCACCTCGAGCGGCTTGCCGTTGTAGGTGGCGTTGGCGTTCATCTCGATCATCACGCCACCTCCTTCGCCGTGAGGGTCCATGTGTCGCCGAACAGGGACTCCACGCGGGAGACCGCGAGCTTGAAGGAGAGGCCCTGTTTGTCAAAGGAGATCCGGTCGCCGGTTTGCGGCGGCGTCCGATCGAGCCAATCGCCAGCACGGACAGATACCGAGAAGGCTCTTGCGTTGCTCTCGGCATCCGCCTCGGCGAATGGATCCGCGAAGCCGCTGTCGAAGACGCATGCCTTGAAAGAACCGCGCACCGAGCGGGTGCCGGAACCATGCTTTCGAACGCCTTCCACGACGATGGTTTCGTCGAAGAAGGGCGCGAATGCGTTTGGCATGTCGAAAGGCGAGCGCATCTTATTCAAAGACAAGTCGGAGCCATCCGCCGGTGGCGGTGCCCTCGAAGATGAGCCATTCGTGTGCCTTGAGGTAGGTGTTCGTCGCAGGAGACCCCGTGAAGACGTTCCCGGAGCAGGATCCGTTGACGAGCGTGTTGGTCTTGGCGACGATTCCCGACACCACCGGCCAGATGTTTGTGGTCGTGGTGGTGACGGTGTTCGTCGAGAGCGACAGAAGCGTATGCGCAGGGAATTGCCGCGCGAAATCCTGCGGACTGAGACCCGAAACGCTGAACACATTTGTCGAGAGAGCGACTCTGACAGGGACATTCGTCACGACCGTCGATGTGATGATGTTCGTCACCACCGCGTGCGTGAAGATGTTGGTGGAGATCTCCACGGCGTTCGTCACGACGTCGTAACGGTTCATCGATGTCATCGCAAGCCTGTTCGACGAGACGGCCACGCAGTTCGTCTCCGTAACCGAGACGATCGTCACGGCGTTGGTGTAGATCGGCGCTTCATAGATGCTCTTGATGGCGACGGTGCCTGTGGCGTTCGTCGAGAACGCCTGGACTGCGACGAGCTTTCCGCCGGTTGTCGTGCCAGACGTGAAACCCTCGCCGCTTTCAGGACGACTTACATCCACGACCTGAAAGGCCGAAAGACAGAGTGAGAGAAGCGCACAAAGGAGAAGCGTTGTCTTTTTCATGGTTGAGGGTTGATGATTGATGGTTGATTGTTGAGGGTTGAATAGGCCCGGCGGCGGGAAAGTTCGAAGCCGCCGCCGGGCGGCCTGGAGGTTTTCAGGCTTAAGCGGCGGCGACGGTCGCCTCCGTGTTGATCAGCGCGTTGGTGGCGATGATCGGGATCTTGTCGAAGTCCATCGGAATGGGCGCGTAGCGGTTGAGCTGATCCGTTACGGCATCGACCGAGAGGTTGCGGCTCTTGCGGAGCATCTTGCGAGCGGCGTAGCTCATGAAGATCGCATCCGGACGGGCACCGTCGTTTGCCTGCATGTAGGAGTCCACGCAGTCGGCGATCATGTCGTCGTTGAGGCCGGTGGTCGTCGTCACGTTGCAGAGACGCGCGAGGGTGTGGATGTTCGAGACCAGGAGCGCCGCATAGGACGTGAGGTCGCCGATCCAGCCTGGCTCGCTACCCACGACGACGCTCTCTTCGTTTCCGCCGATGGTGAGGGTCTTCTTGATCTGGACATCGCCACGGATGAACTCCACATCCTTCTCGGACAGGATGCCGGAATTCTTCGAGAACACGATGCCGCACTTCGTCTTGACGTCGTTGCCGACGAACCAGACGGAGGTGTTGGCGTTCGAGGTGCCGTTACCGGCGCGCGTGACCATCGAGGCGTCCACGAGCTGCGTGGCGCCGCTGAAGCCCTTGGCGTCGGAACCGGTGCCGTACCAGATCTGCTTGCCGAGATGCTGGAAGGAGGCGGTGAGAACTGCGATCGCCTCGGAGACGCACTGCTCGTCCTTGGTGAGCAGCGGATTCTTCTTGACCTCCGCCTCCGTGATTTCGGCACGGCCGGAGAGCAGCTTCAGCGTGGCCTGGCGCTCGGCGTACTGCGAGCGGGATGAACTCACAGGGTCGCCGATGTTGCGGAACGCGACAGTCGGCAGCGTGGTGCGCGCGAGCGTGGCGATGGTGGTGCCGGGAATGGTGTCGGAATCGAAGAAGGACATTTCGGGAGCGGCCTTGAGCGCTTCCTCGACGATGCCCTTGGTGACGTCCACCTGTCCGGCGTTCGTGACAAGATCAATGATTTTTGCCATGATGATTCTTCCTTTTCGTTTGAGAGTTGCCAGTTGTTGTCTGGCGATTAACGGTTTTTCAGGGCAGCGACAGCAAGTTCGCGGCCATGAAGGTTTGAGAGCTCCGATTTCGGAGGTTGCAGCGCGGTCCCGATCTGCTCGCGGTAGCGTTCTGTTTCGGCGGCGAGGGCTGCTTTCGTATCGGAAAGGGCCTTCTCCGCATCGCCTACCTTCTGGCGCAGCTGCTCGATCTCCGCGTTGGCGGAGGCAAGGGCCGTATCCTTTTCGGCGATTTCGGAAGTAAGCTTTTCATTGTCGGCCTTGAAGCCGTCACGTTCGGCGGTGACGGCGGCGAGGTCGCTGCGGAGGTCGCCCGTGGCCTGTTCCAGTTCGGCCTTCAATGCGGCGATCTCTTTGTCCTTTGCGGCCTGCAGGCCGGCGACGCGGGCGCTCTCGAGCTTCTTGTCGAGGCCCGTGCGCGCCAGGAACTCCACGAGCGATTTCGGGTTCTTCTCGATCGCGTCGAGGACTTCCGGATGCTCGTCAAACATCTGCTCGGCTTCCTCGGCGAGCGTGCCGGTGGAGAAGATGCCGTCGGTGGCGGCGGGCGTGTCGGTGAAGTCGGATCCGTGGAGCTTGCCGAGAACGACATAGACCTTACCGTCGGCGGACTGATCCTCCCACTCATTATAGGACTTAGTCGCTTTCTTCTCGTTTGTGCGCGGGTCGATAATTCGGTCCCCGTTTTCATCTTCGCCCAGCACTTCCTCATTGTAGGAGTGGCGGTTGCCGTCGGCGTCTTTCACCACCCAGTCGGCGTAGGTGAAGACGATGGACTGACCGAACTGCTTCGGATCCTCTGCGGCGGTCTCCATGACGTGCTTGGCGATGTCGCCCTGCGGCGCGGAGTGCGCGGATTTCAGCAGATGGACGTCCGCAAGCACACCGGCGCAGGTGACGGTCTTGCCGTCGATGGTGCGCGTGAGATCGACAACACGAAAGTTTTTGGCACGGCCAAGTTCGGTGCCGATGGCATCCGAGCACATTGCGGGATGTCCGTAGCGCACCTTGAGCCCGACGTCGCCGGTGGCGTTGCCCTGCTGGGCGACGGCATCGCAGAACTCGCGATCGAGCCATACGCCATGACCGAGGGCCTCGCCCTCGAGCGTGATTTGCACTCCATGCAGCACCTCGTTTTCTTTGTCCACGGATGGAGGCGCAGCCTCTCCGAGGGATTCGCCCTTGAACGTCGCGCGGAAACGCGTCTTGAGCGGCTTGAATTTATTCTTCATTTTTAACTGCTCCTTCATTACTGTGTGACTTATGAGTCTGTTGGGACATCTGGTGGCGGTGTATCTCCTTTGTCTTCACCGTCATCTTCGTCTTCGGCTTTATCCTTGATGGCTCCTGAGACGGTGGTTTCGCCCGGATAGATGAGCCCCGCCTCGTCAAAAAGCTTCTTCTCTGCGGCGCGCTCGGCCATGACCTTCTCGAACTCGCCAGGGCCAAGTTCGCGCGTGAGGGAGGTCATGCCGTTCTGCATCTTGAGCTGCAGGGCGCTCTGCGCCTCCTTTTCGGAGACTTCGATCATCTTAGGCCACGTCCAGGCAATCATGTTTTCCCATCCATCCGGAAGGGTGGATGAAACAAGGCCCAGCCGGACGGCACGGGATATCACGCAGCGTGCGATCCAGTCGCAGACGTCGCGTTCGAGATCCTTTCGGTCGTCGCGGAACATCTGCTCGGCCATGATCTGTTCGCCGCGGAACGCGGTGTAGGAGGTCTGCGCCTTGAGGGTCGCGAACACGCGCGTGAGACCGCGCGATCCGCCGACGAGACCCGAGAGGAAATCGAGATAGTCCGGCAACCGGGCGTTCGGACGCTTGGTGTCGAACAGCTCCATGCGGAGTCCTTCGGGCATGTCTTGGTATCCGATGCCGATGGCTTTCAGCTTCTCAAGCACAATGCGCTTGACGTCCACGCCGCCGCCTTTGCCAGCGAGCTTCTCATCCATGAACGCAGAAGGTGTTGTGCTTCCGCCACCGCCCGATCCTGATTCGTGAAGCACCTGGCCGACGAGCTTCGAATTCCATTTTGACGCGAGCGCCTCGTTCTGTGAGGTCTCGTATTGATCCACCATTGTCGTGAGTGCGCCGGTGAGCGGTGAAATGCCGCGACCCTGGTTGAACCGGCTCATGGACGAAAGCAGTATCCAGTTCTGCGCCGGTTCGTCGGCGAACGGGTCGCACTTCAGCTTGACGATGCCGGATTCCGGATCGAAAACCGTGCGCCCGCGCTGACGCGTGGAGACGAACGCACCGCAGAACATGCCGAGCTTGTTGTACACAAGGCCGCTTGACTGCTCGTAGCCTTTCGGGAAGTAGTCCTCGAGACGCGGGACGTTGGCGATTTCATCCGCCTCAAACGCGCGGATCCGGCCTGTGCCGTTGCCGCCGGAGAGGATGCCGTCGTCAAACACGAGGATCATGTCGCCACCGACGTCCAGCGCGGTGAGGATGGATTTCAGCACCCAGTTGAAATTCTTGCCGTAGGTGAACTCGGCGTGCTTGAACCAAACCCTGTTGAAATAATCCATAACCTCGTCGGCGGCCGCCTTGTGCGAAGCCGGGAACGAGGCATGGAGCTTTCCGCCGACGGATCCGACGATGTTCACGCGCAGCTGCCGATCCTGCGAAATGCGCATCGGCGAGTTGCGCATCATGTCACGCTGCAGGTTGATGAGCTTCAGCCGTTTTCCGGGCGGCAGCTGGCGATCCTCGCCCTTCGTTTCGATGATGGCCGCACGGCGCATTTCATCGAAGGGGTGGGATACCGGATCGTATCCAGCGGAGAAAGAAGCCGCCACACCAGACGTCGAGCCGGTAGGTTGCCCGGTTGGTGCGGCGGTAAGGTTCTTAGCGTTGCTTCCCTTGCGGGAGAAAATGTCAAATGGCCATTTCATCCGTTGAACCTCACCTCGACCATGGTTGGTACATTTGGATTGGCGGCGTTGCCGAGCATGTAGTCAAGCCTGGCAATCTCCTTATCGACGAACGCGATCTTTGCCTTGATGTCGGCGACGGAGCGGTTGGTGAGTGACTTCGAACCCCCGCCCGCTGAAATGGATGCGGACTGAGTGTCAATCTCAGTCAACTGATCGACGAGCGCATTCCTGCGCCGTTCAAGTTCAGCCTTTCGGCTCTGTGCATCCTCGCGTGTCATGGCACAAATGATACAGCAAGCGCGAGCGTGTCAAGCGGTGCAGGGCAAGATTAATCATAAACTTGCCACAAAAAAACGCCTCTACGGGGGTGTAGAGGCGGTGCGGAGGGGGTGGGACGGACAATTTTCATGCATTTTTGCAAACTTGTCATTCGACGATGTACTGCACTTTCTTCCGGATCTTTGCGGCGGCTGCGACGTCCGAGGCGGCAAGGCGGGATAGCGGATCGAAGTTCCCCCGGATCGCGCCGAACACCATCAGCCCTGCGTGGCAGTCGCCGTAGTGGTTGAATCCGTTGACCTTCCACTTCCAGATGGATCCGTACCGGCGATCCTCTGTTTTCGACTGCAGCTCCTCGGCGGCGACCTCTGATGCGAAGTCGAAGTGCGCGGTTTTGTCGTCGCCATAGAACGATGAGCTTGATTCGGAAAGGGGAGGTGCGAGGAACGATGACTGCGACGCCTCTTTCCAGTAGTCGGTGTTGAACGCCAGGTATTGACCGTTGGCCGTGGCCCATGTGTGGCATTCCTCTGCGGCGCGGAGGCCCTCGGTCACTTTCGCCTTTTCGTGATGGTAGCGCGAGTATTGAGACGAGGCGAAACCCTTTGACCAGCAGACGGCGACGCCGTCCTGTCCGTCAAGCTCCGCGCAGACCTGGGCGACGGCCTCTGTGAGCCAGCCGCCGTCAAAGCAGATGCCGCGCACGGCCTCCGGGCCGGATGCGGTCTGCAGCCGTACGGACTTGATCGTTTTTGCGACGTGGCGGATGGCGGGTTTCAGGAAATTCGGTTTCGCCGTGAGTGGCGTGCCGTCAGGTATGAGGTTGCCGTCTGCAGGATAACGTCCGTATGCGAGGATGGCGACGATGCGCCCTGCGCCGAACGCGCCGATCTCCCAGCGGAGGCCCTCATCATCGTTCACGTCCACGAACGCGAGGATGCCTTGATCGCATTGTGGCGGAACGGTGCCGAGCGGATAGCCGTTGATGCGCTCGGCGACCTTTGAGGCATCGAGCTTGAAAACGCCCTGCGCGGCGGTCGGTTTCATCTGGCATTCGGCATAGAACGCCTTTGCCTTCATGATGTGGAGACGGTTCAGGGCGTGCTGGTAGGCTGAGACTTCAAGCAGAGGATCGAAGTCCTGATCGTCCATCATCTCCACGCCATGCTCAATTTCTGCGCGATGCGCCTCATAAAATGCGCGGCTGCGGGTGAGCAGGACATCATGGACGGCGTTGTCCTTCTGAAGCTCCTTCAGGTACTTGGTGATCCATTCCTTCGGGCCGAACTTGACGACGAGCTTCTCGGTGGTGGTGAGCCATTCGCCGTGACGTTCCGGATCGGCGTAGCGCTCAGAGATGTCGTTCGGCTCGATCGGCGTGGAGGCCATGACCGATGCGATGGTTTTGTTTGTCTCGCCGAGACCTTGCAGCGCGCCCTGGATG
>Ga0265298_10002217_pt1 | contig 27401 bp, 23 predicted proteins | sample AusTroGonzalo_MG_3_FD_193486 | JGI IMG/M metagenome (GOLD analysis project Ga0265298, IMG submission 193486) | Bovine rumen microbial communities from tropical cattle in Woodstock, Queensland, Australia - Gonzalo_01 | ecosystem: Host-associated > Mammals > Digestive system > Stomach > Rumen ...
GACTACGAAGAGGTTCTACGACCTGGAGACGTGAAGGCTCTTCTGTCCCGGAGCATTTCTTGTGAAAATTAACAAGGAACCGCTTGCAAACAAAGAAATATTACTCATTTATCGGTAGGAGAGACGTTTCTGAAACGTCTCTTTCAGCGTCATTCTGAGCGCAGCGAAGAATCTCAGAGAGATTTTTCACATTCGTTCAAGATGACAAAGATGTTCCGCTCAGATATCGGCGTGGAATAAATCTAAAAGAATTTATCTGAAAAATAAGGGATTTCTGTTTAGTAAGGACATTTCGGATTGTCGCCTGTACTGCAGGTCGCATTTGCCTGAGAAGGAGCATTCTGAAGACATGTGCTTGAATCCCATCCGCAAGCAGTCGTATTGCCCTGCTGATCCTGTTCGCAGCAGCTTTCGATCAGCGTACGGTAACCGTTGGCTTCGCCGAAGCCGATTTCACTTCCCCAGCTTTCGCATGTTTCCATACATTTTATCTTTTCATCGGTATTTTCAGCATTGCTCTTCGGATAGCCGCCGCACTCCTGCTCGATACAGGTTTTGATTTCGGAACAGCTGCAGAATTTGTGGCACATTGTCACACCGTACTCTGTGCAGTTCTTGTTGCAGTATGCCGAGCCTGTTTTCGCTTCGTACATTGCTTCGCCGTTCTCATCCTTGATCTCGCCGCAGTCAACGAAATCGCTCTTTTCGCAGATTTCGTAGTTATCGATGACGCCGTTTCCGCAGGTGAGATGAGTCTTGCACGCATCAGCCTGAAACTTGCAGACCCCGTTCATGCACTCTTCATCGACAACACATTCATTTTTCAGCAAGCACTCGTTCATCGTGTCGTAAATATTTTTCGCAGCAGGCCATGTTTTCGCAAAGCATTCTTCCTTACAGCTTGAATCGCTGCAGCCCTTGACACATTCATAAACCTGATAGCAGGTAAGTGCGTTGATATCTACGCAGGAATAAGTATCCCAGCCGGAACACTCCGAATTGCAGACAGCATCGTTTATCGGCTGATACTGCACATCATCGGTATTGAGTTCCTGACAGGGTTTTGTTTCCTTACTTTCGCATACCTCGCCTTCGTCAAGCACTTTGTTACCGCATTTCAGTCTCGGATTGCATGCATAGTATGCATCGTAACAGTTCTGGGTCAGGCAGTCAGAGTCGCTTACGCCGCCGCATGCCGCAGAACAGCTTTCAAGAGCCGCAAAAAGTTCGACACCCTGCTCTGTACCGCTGTTTTTACAATTTTCCTTGCATGACTCATCGGCGCAGGTTTTTACGCAGTCAAGAATCTGTGCACAAGTCTTTGTCTTTCCGCCTTTTGAACAGTTCATCGGGTCCCAGCCGCGGCAGTCTCTTCTGCACGCTGCGTCGCCTTCTGTGTATCCTCCCGGAAGTTCAGTGCAAGCCTTGGTCTCGCCCTGTTCGCATGTTTCACCGCTGTCGAGCTGACCATTTCCGCACATATCACTCGGATCTCTCGGCGTACATTTGCTTGTATCGTAACCCGAGCAGTCGGCATTACAGGTCGCCTTTCCTTCCGGATAGAAATGTCCGGCTTCTCCGCAGGTCACATCGCCGTCACACTTTTCGCTGCCTTCGATCCTGCCGTTTCCGCATCTCGGGAAACCGCCGGAAGATTCTCCCTCACCCGATCCGCTGCTGCCGCACGAAACAAACGAGATAAGACAAAACGCAAAAACCGAAATAGTTAAAAATTTTTTCATTTGAAACTCCTCTGATTAACAAAAATCAAAAACCGGATGATTTTAAGGAAAACCCGAAAAAAGGCAAGAAGTATCGTTCTTTTCGATCAATACATCTTCCTGACTTCGATCCCTTTCAGATAGAATTTCAGGATCTCGTAGTGATTCTTTCCCTGAGCAGCCATTCCGGCCATGCCCCACTGGCAGACACCTACGCCGTGACCTGCTCCCTTGCCTGAAAAAACGAAATTTGAGCCGCTTTTCGACACCGTGAAATCATTTGACCATATCACTGAAAAACCGACTAACTCCCTGAACTTGTTGACCGGAATTTTTTTTCCGTCAACTACGACTGAATCGACCCTCGTCCTTCCGCGCACGGTAGAAACCGACTTTACTGACTTCACACCCAATTTTTTAGCTAAATCAGATGCCTTGAGATTTCTCTTCCAGCGGTAAAGCGAAGACTTTGTGCAATAGGGGCAGTGAAGCTCCTTCAAATGAGGTTCATCCTTTTTCCAGATTTCAGCTGAACTCGAAATCGTTCCGCCGCATGTCGAATGGAAGTATATTTTCGCAGGATCGCTGCCGAGCGTTATCACCTCGCCTCTTGTCGCATTCACCGCTTCCACGGAAGTCATATCCTCTTTTCCGAGTCCGTCGTAGACCTGATCCAGAACCGTTGGAGCAAGGTCAAAAAATTCACTTCTCGGGTTGAACATTTTCTGATATACGGCAAAAGTTCTCGCTAAAACAGCCTGCGTTTTTTTCGCCTCGATCGGCCATGACGGGATCGCCTCCTTGTTGATCACACCCTTGACGTAATCTTCGATGTCGAGTTTGTTCACGACTATGAGTTTCGCGTTTTTGAGATAAACTTCGATCTCGCCGCGGAACATCCGGTCTTCGACTTTCAGCGGAATGAGCTCCGAAGTGAACTTTATCATGTCAGCTTTGAAAACTCTGCCTCCGACCGATATTCCTCCATGCACCGCCGCCACTTTGAAGCGTCCCTGAACAGCACTGATAACCTTTTCATTTCTGTCGGTGATCTGTGCGTCACCCTCAAGCATGAACGATTGAACTTCTGTCTTTATCCCGATCCTTAAAAAATGGGTAAAACCGCTTGAAAGACCGTCACCGTCAAGCATTTCGTCGACATTGAACGCCGACAAGCTGAAAACATGGACAAAAACAAGAAATAAAAAAAAGGACTTTTTCAAAAGATCCATATAAAAGAACTTTTGTTAGTGGAGATTGTATTTAGCCTTGTATTCGTTGATAGCCTTGTGGAGAGCTTCCGAAGCAAGGTTCGAGCAGTGCATCTTCTCTGCCGGAAGACCGCCGAGCTCATCTGCAACGATATCTCTCGTAACTTTGAGAGCTTCGTCGATGTGTTTTCCCTTTACCATTTCGGTAGTCATCGAAGAGGTCGCGATCGCAGCGCCGCAGCCGAAAGTCTCAAAGGAAATGTCTTCGATTATCCCTTCCGGATTGATGCGGAGGAAAATTTTGATGATATCGCCGCACGCCGGGTTTCCGACTTCGCCGATCGCGTTCGGGTTTTCGATTTTTCCGACATTGCGCGGATGAAGGAAGTGATCCATAACTTTTTCTGTGTAATTCATGATTTTCTCCTATTTTAGTGTTTGTCTGAGTTTACAAATTCATCGTAAATCGGTGAAAAGCTGCGAAGAAGCGAAATCGTGCTCTTCAAAGTGTCCACCGTGTAGTCGACATCTTCGAGTGTAGAGTGTCTTCCCAAAGAAAAACGGATGCTCGAGTGAGCCTCTTCAGGGTCGCCGTTCAGTGCTGTGATCACGTGGCTTGCCTTGAGATCGCTTGAAGAACATGCTGAACCGGTCGAAACCGCGATGCCTTCGGTGTCAAGCTTGAGAAGGATCCCCTCGCCTTCAACGAATCTGAACGAAATGTTGGAAAGGGTCGGAACTCTGTGCGACGGATCTCCTACAATTCTCGTGTAAGGAATTTCGGCAAGAACTCTCTGCTCGAGATGGTCTCTGAGAGCAGCAACTCTTTTTGCTTCCGCGTCAAGCTCTGCAACTGCAAGTTCGATCGCCTTTCCCATGCCGATTATGCCGACAACATTCTCTGTTCCCGGGCGTTTTCCGTGTTCCTGATGGCCTCCGGTAAGGAGGTTTTTCAGAACTCTTCCGCGTTTTACGAAAAGAGCGCCTACACCTTTGAGACCGTAGAATTTATGCGCCGAAACCGTCAGGAAGTCGCAGCCGATCTTTTTGACATCGACCGGAATTTTGCCGACAGCCTGGACCGCGTCAACGTGGAAAAGAATGTTGTGTTCGCGGGCGATCTTTCCGATTTCCTCTACCGGATAGATGTTTCCGATCTCGTTGTTTACGAACATCGTCGAAATCAAGCCTGTATTTTCCTTTATCGCGTTGCGGAGATCGTCGAGATTGAGGTTTCCCTTGCCGTCGACCGGAAGATAAGTGACCTCAAAACCCTCTTTTTCAAGCGCTGCAACGGTGTTGAAAATGCTCGGATGTTCGACCGCAGTCGTGATTATGTGGTTTTTCTTCGCGTTTTTGCCAAGTCCCAGCATGTAGCCGCGGAGAACGGTGTTGTTTCCTTCGCTTGCGCAGGAATTGAAGTAGATTTCAGCAGGATCAGCGTTCAAAGCCGCTGCGACTTTCGCCCTTGCAGCTTCTACTGCCGTTCTGACAACTCTGCCTTCATAGTGTCTGCTCGAAGGGTTGCCGCCGAGTTCGGTGAGAAAAGGCATTATTTCGTCAACGACTTCCTTTCTGACCGGCGTTGTTGCGCTGTTGTCGAAGTATATTCTGTGTGCCATTGTAAAAACTCCTAAAAAACAATAAATTCACGGGCGCTAATATAATTTCAACTTTTGGTTTGTCAATCTGAAAAATCTATATTTTTACCGTTTTTATACGCAAAATCATAAAACTGCGCCAATCTGGTTTTTTTTTGCGGGATCCGTATAATAGCGCGTTTTTTTGTTCAACTTTTTTTTGGAGGTTCTTATGAAAAAGTTTTTCACGATCACTCTTTTGGTTCTTGCAATGGTGATTTTTGTTTCCTGCGGTGACAGCGACGACGAAACCGACACAGGCGACACCGTCAACGATTCAGACACCGATACCGGTGATTCCGCAACGGATGAAGAAAAAACCGACACCGGAGATCAGACAAACGATGAAGAGAACAACACACCGGGTCTGCCTGATGACGATGACAGCGACTCAACAAACGATGATGAAGTAACCGACACCGAAGATCAGACAAACGATGAAGACGACACCGATACCGGCGACAACGATGAAGTCATAGACGACAGCAACTGCGAAACTGTTGTTTACAAATCGATGGACGTCCGCAAGATGGATGTCAATGAAATCGATATCTGGCTTTACGATTCGGAAACTTATGTAGACGATACAGAGCCCCTCTTTTTCATCGAGGCTTACTTCACCAAAAACGTTACCGAGCTCAAAGGTGAAACCATTTCTTTGCAGGATCTCGATCCTAACAACGAAGACGGCACCCGTGTTTTCTTCTACACGGATTTCGATGCAAGCATGTGGTGGTTCAAAAAGAACTATATCGCAAAAAGCGGTTCGTTCCACATTGAAGATGTTGACGCAGAGGACTATATGAAACTGAAAGTCGATACTACCGCCATCGTTTTTTACGAACTCTTAATCGATGAGGAAAACGGCGTTTACATTGAACCTGAAAACGGGAAATGCTATAAACTCGAGCCTTTTGAATGGAACAGCATCGACTGATCGAAGAATGATCTATGGCTAAACTTTACTTCAGATACGGCGCCATGGGTGCAAGCAAGACTTCGAACGCACTCATGGTCGAATACAACTACTTCGAGAGGAATCAGAACGCCGTCATTTTCAAACCCTCTATCGACACGCGTGACGGCATCGATATCGTCAAAAGCAGGATCGGACTTGCTAAAAAAGCCTGCATTTTAAAACCTGAAGACAATGCTTTTGACACTATCAGCAGAATGAACGAAATAAAAAAAATCGACTGCGTTCTGATTGACGAAGCCCAGTTTCTCACTTCCGAACAGGTCATGCAGCTCTGCCGCGTCGTCGACGAACTCAACATTCCGGTCATTGCATACGGACTGCGCGCCGATTTCGCCGGAAACCTTTTCCCGGGAAGCGAACGCCTTCTCGCCATGGCCGACACGATCGAAGAGATCAAAACCGTCTGCTGGTGCTCTAAAAAAGCTATAATGAATGCCAGAGTCGTTGACGGCAAAGTCGTAAAAGAGGGCGAACAGGTCATGCTCGGCGGCAACGAAAGTTATGTCGCGCTTTGCAGAAAGCACTGGGCCGAAGGCAATTTAGGCAGCAAAAACGATTAGTTTTCATCAAAACTTCATCATCAGCAAAATACTGAAGAAAAATCAGAAAAAATCTTAAAGCAGTAAACTTGAAATTTTAGGATTGTTTTTTCGAAAAGATCAGAAATTCATTGTGACGGTTACAACGACTTCAGAGCCGAGCGTCTTTGCGACCGGGCAGGTGTCTGCCGCAGCTTTAAGCATCGCCTTCTGCTTGTCTGTGTAGTCGTGTTTCGGGAAATTGATTGCAATGTCGATCTGACCGATGCGGCGCGGATCCGTGACCATAGTCTTTTTTATTTCGTAGGTCGCACCGTCGATATCGAATTCATGAGTCTGAGCAGTGATGCCCATAATCGTCATCATGCATGCAGCCAAAGCACCGCAGACAAGGTCTGTCGGAGAAAAAGCCTCGCCCTTGCCGTGATTGTCAACAGGAGCATCAGTCATAATTGTGTTGTTCGATTTAAGGTGGGTCATTTCATTGCGAAGCCCGCCTTTATACTGCCCTTTGATTATTACCGGAGCTGATGTATTCTGCATTTTTCACCTCTTATTCAAGCTCTTCGAGAGCAGTTTTAGCCTTAAGGAAGAATTCGTTCGAAGGCATCAGAGTCTTGATGAGAAGCGTGAAGATCTCTTTAGCTTTCGCCTTGTCTGTCTCTCTCTTGCCGTATGCTTCCCAGTACATCGATTTAGCCGTTACGTTGATCGAATTCATACCGTTGAGCGCGATCTGGTTGTTTCTGTCGATTCTGAGAGCCTCAGCAAAAGATCTTCTTGCACCGATAAGGTCCTTCTCGTTGAGTTTTACAAGACCGCTCTTCGCAAAAGCCTCTGCCTTAAGTTTGTAGATATCATCAGAACCTTTTACATCTACGACTTCTCTCGATTTCGTGACTTTGTATTCCTCTTTGAATCTTGCACGAACCTGCTCGAGTTCCTTTTCGTCAATCTCTTTGGTCTTTTCTTCATAGTTCTGCTCAGCTTCTTTCTTTTTAGCCTGAGCTTCTTTCTTGTCTTCAAGAGCAAGCTGCTTCAGATTCTTCGAGAACTCGGCCTTTTCCTCTTTTCTCTGAGCCTCTTCCTCGTCCCACTTTGCAGTTTTCTCTTTCCATTTTTCCTGCTCTGCAACAAGAATAGCCTGACGCTCTTCTTTTCTTCTCTGTTTCTCGTCGTTCAGTTTCTGAACTTCTTCTTCCCACTGTTCTTTCTGTCTTTTCTGAGCGTCTTTGTCATCGACCTGTTTCTGGGCGTATTTGTTCTCTATAGCCTCTTTCTTTTCTTTGTACTCGTTATCGGTCTTGTCGTATTTTTCCTGCCAGGTCTTCTCGTATTTCTGGTTGTCAGCCTGATTCTTGATTTTGATATCGTCGCTCTTGTCAGCCCATTTTGCATTGGTTATTGCAATCTGAGCATCGATACCTTCGTTTTCCTTAACGAGACGGTCTTTTGTGTTTTTGTCTGTTCTCTGTTTGTTTTCAAGATCTTTCTGTCTTGCAGCAGCCTCTTTGTTCCACGTTTCAGTCTGTTTGCTTCTCTCTTTCTCGCGGGCCTCGATCTTGCGGTCACGATCTTTCTGAGCTGCCGCGATCTGGCTGTCGATATTCTTTCTGAAAGCGTCTTTTCTCTGCTGGAAAGCCTTGAAGTTTGCCTCAGCTTTCTTCTTTTCAGCCTGCTGAGCCTTCTGGTATTTCGTGTTGTCTTTGTTAAGTTCATCGCTCTTCTGAGCAAGTTTCATGTCAACAGCCATGCTCTTGTTTTCGCATTCCTGCTCGACTGCAGCCATTTTCTTAGCGACGAAACCGTCTTTTCCGCCTTCGTGCTTCGAAATCTTTTTTTCTGCTGCAGCAAGCTGTTTTTTAAGAGCCGGCGTCTCTTTTTCAGCGATCTTAGCTTCGATGTCAGCCTTTTCCTTGTTCAGTTTCTCAAGTTCTTCGGTGTATGCCTTCTCAGCGTCAGCGGAAGCAGATTCTTTCTTTTTCGCGCAGTCAGCTTCGACAGTTGCACGTTCTTTTTCGATCTCTTCCTGATACTTCTGCATTACTTCTGCGTTCTTGAACATGTATTCTTCAGTCGCAGCGTCGTATTTTTTGAGTTTTTCGCGCTCTTCCGATTCCTGGGCATCGTAATCCTGAAGTTTTTTGTTGAGGTCGTCGAACTTAGCCTGATACTCTTTTTCGACTTCGACTTTGTATTTTCTGTCCTCGTCCTCGTTTTTCATTCTGACTTCTTCGTTCTTGGCCATGATCTTCTTTTCGTTCTCGTCGAACTGTTCCTGTTCGCCGGTCATTTTCTTGTCAAGTTCGGAGATTTTGTCGCTGTTCGCTTTTTTCTTTGCTTCAAGAGCGAGAACTGCCGCTTCGGTCTTTTTGTTGCCGGCTTCGATCTCGTCGTCCTGCTTTTTGTAGCGCGCTTCTTTTTCCTCTTTCATCTTTTTGAGGATATCGCCGTACTTCTTGTCGGTCTCGGCCATCTCTTTCGCCATTTCTTTTTCATACTGAGCCGAAAGAGCGTTTGAACCTTTCGTTACACCTTTTTCTCTCTGTTCGAAAAGAGTGAGCTTGTTCTCGAGTTCAACGATCTTCTGCTCGAGTTCGCTGTCGTCCTTCTCCCACTGATACTTCATAGCTTTGATTCTTTCCGAAAGCTCTTTGTATTCAGTCTCCTTCTGCTGTTTTGCAGCCTTGGAGTCATCATCGTATTTTTTGAGTTTTGCTTCTCTTTCGAGAATTCTCGCATTGAGCCATGCATCGGTCTCAGAAATGGTTTTAGCCTTTTCCTTTCTGAGTTTTTCACGCTGTTTGTCGAATCTTGAATGTATCGTGTCTACTGCGCGGATATCCTTTTCGCTCGGATCGGAGTAAACGACTCTTTCGACTGAATCCTTTCTGTAAACGCGGTATTTCGAGCTTGAACCCATTTCAAGGATGGCTTCGTCGAGATTTTCGGCCTTTGCGATCACGGGAATAGCTTCGTCGTAATTTTTAGCCTTTATAGCGGCATTGGCACGCTGGACGAACTTCGATATTTCGGCGATATTCTTTTTGAGTTCCTTCGCCTTGACATCTCTGTCCGCAGCACCGTCGAGAGCCTTGTCGGCTGCTTTGAGATCACCGGAAGCATAAGCTTCAAGCGCCTCTTTTATTGCAGCGTCGGTATTGAATTTTTTAGCCGGTCTGACAGGTTCAGGTTCTTCTTCCTCTTCTTCTTCAGGTTCGTCTTTTGCAACAGAATTTGACGCAAGCATCTTGCTCCATATTTTCACAAGTTTCGACGCGATCTTTTCGGTCGAAGCGCCTTTATCGAAATTTGCCTTCTCTTTTCCGAGGTTGTTGCCTTTGCCGTCAATGAGGTAGGTTTCGATTATCGTTTTTCCGCTCTTTTTGACGAATTTCATCTTGGAAAAAATATAAAAATCGGATTTCTGCTTTGCCTTGGAAACAAGTTTTTTCTGACAACCGAGATTTTCTCCGCACTTTGCAAGCTCTTTTTTAGCCTTCGTGCCGAGAGAATCGGCAAACATGGAAGCTTCGGCGCCTTTAACGTCGTCAATGACTTCTTCGATCGAAGTATCGACATCTTCAGCCATGCGCTGGTCTTTCTCAATCGCAGCCATCGGAAATACCGACACTGTTCCCGCAAAAAGCAGGGATGTCATAAAAATAATCGATACTGACAACAAAATTTTCAGACTTTTCAAATTTTCCTCCAATATGTAATTTTCAACGAAACACCACAAAAGCGCACCATATAACTAAACTTTGTCTTTCAAGTCAATATTTTTTTGTTCACGGGCAAAAATCCGAAGACCGACTTTCAGGAAGATCCCGAAAAAAAATCCCTGCAGTTTTTTCGAAGAAAAGGAGTTTATTTTTTTATTGACATAAAAACAACATTTTTTATAATACCGCCCGCACTTTGCCGTATAAGCGGCGGTGACGAAAAACAAAGGAGGTATTTTCGTATGTCACAAGAAACTTTTGCAGAACTGCTTGAAAGCTATCTTCCGAACAAAGAAGAAAATTCAGGCGAAAAAATCAGTAAGGGTATCGTTCGCGCAATCAGAAAGGATGTCATCATCGTTGATGTCGGCCTTAAAAGCGACGGAGTTATTTCGGCAAGCGAATTCACGCCGGAAGAACTTGCAAACCTTAAAGTTAACGACGAGATCGAAGTCGTTGTAGAGAACTGGGACGGCGACAGAGGCATGTCTCTTTCCAAAGAGAAAGCTTCCAGGCTCAAAGTATGGGAAGTTGTCGAGAAAGCTTTCCAGGACGGCTCGCTTGTAAACGGTACGATCGTTGCGAAAGTCAACGGCGGTCTTGCTGTTGATATCGGCGTAAAGGCGTTCCTTCCCAATTCACAGGTTGCCCTGAGACCCATCAAAAACGTCGATGACCTCATCGGCAAAACCTATGATTTCAAAGTCATCAAATTCGACAAGAAGAAAGGCAACATCGTCATTTCGAGAAGAGACCTTCTTGAGAAAGAAAGAGAAGCTCTCAAGAACACTACTCTCGAAAAACTTCAGGAAGGCGCTATTGTTAAAGGTCTTGTCAAGAACATCACCTACTACGGCGTTTTCGTTGACCTCGGCGGTATCGACGGTCTTCTTCACATCACCGATATGTCATGGGGCAGAGTAAATCATCCGTCCGAAATGTTCAAAATCGGCGACGAAGTCGATGTCAAAGTCCTCAAATACGACAAAGACTCCGAAAGAGTCAGCCTCGGCGTAAAACAGATCACCGACGATCCGTGGATCCACGCGACTGAAAAATACGCAGCAGGCAAAACCGTTAAAGGCGTTGTCGTTTCTCTTGAAGATTACGGCGCTTTCGTCGAGCTTGAAAAAGGCGTTGAAGGTCTCATCCACATTTCCGAAATGTCCTGGACGAGAAGGATCAAACACCCGGGCAAAATGGTTGCTATCGGCGACGAAGTCGAAGTCAAGATCCTTGAGATCGACGTCGAGAACAGAAGGATTTCTCTCGGCATGAAACAGATCGAACCGAATCCCTGGGAACTTCTTAAAGACAAGTATCCGGTCGGAACGATCGTAAAAGGAACGATCCGCAACATTACCGATTTCGGTCTTTTCGTAGGTGTTGAAGAGGGTATCGACGGTCTCGTAAGAACCAGCGATATTACCTGGGACAGAAAACTGAAACACCCGTCGGAATACTACAAGAAAGGTGACGAAATCGAAGCTGTCGTTCTCAACATCGACTCCGAGAAACAGAGATTCTCTCTCGGCATCAAACAGCTTACCGAAGATCCTTGGAAAATCTTCAAAGATCAGCACAACGTAGGCGACAAAATTGAAGTCGAAGTCGTAAAAGTAGCTGAATTCGGCGTTTTCGTAAAAGTTTTCGACACGATCGAAGGTCTTGTCCACAAAACTGAATTCGAAGACAACAAAGAATACCAGCCGGGCGACAAACTCGAAGTCATCATCAAGTCGATCTCCGACACTGACAGAAAGGTTTCCCTCAGCATCAAGGCTGTAAGCGACGAAGAAAACCAGAAGATCGTCGAAGAAGCTGAAACTGTTACGGAAAAAGTTCCGGAGAAACTCGGCTCGATGGCTGATGCTTTCAAAAAAGCTGAGGAAAAAGCAGAGGAATAACGCTTTTCCGCATGATTTTAACGGGGCACTTCGGTGCCCCTTTTTTTTATCCGGAGTAAAAAATGGATCCTTCCCAGAAGCCTTTGAAAGTCGCCTTCTACACTTTCGGCTGCAAAGTGAACCTTTTCGAGACAGACCAGCTCAGAAAATCGCTCTCAGGCATCGAAATAGTGAACTGCGACGATGATGCCGACATTTTCGTGATAAACAGCTGTGCCGTAACCGCAACTGCCGAAAGCCAGGCAAGAAACATGGTGAGACGCCTTTCGCAACGCGGCAGAGTGATCCTCACCGGCTGCTATGCAAGAAAAATCAAAGGGGAAATCAGCTTTGAAAACACTGAAATCGTCCCCGACATTTCAGAAGTCGCCGAAATATTGGGTTCACACCTTAAATACGATGCCTTTTTCACGCGGAGCCGCCCTTTCATCAAGATCCAGAGCGGCTGCGACCAGTTCTGTGCATACTGCATAATCCCCTATCTCAGAGGACCTTTGAAGAGTGTTCCGCTGCATGAAATAAAAGCTCTGCTCGAAAAAATCAGAGACGAAAACTTCAAAGAAGTCGTCCTAACCGGGATCCACATCGGAAAATACGGAAAAGATCTGAAGGACGGCTCGACTCTGGCAGATGTCGTCAAAGCGGCTTACGAAACCGTCGGAAGAGTCCGCATGGGCTCGCTCGAATCGCCCGAAATCGACGATAGGCTTTTTGAATACGCAAAAGAAGGGATGATCCTTCCTCACTGGCACATCCCGCTCCAAAGCGGCTGCGACAAAACTCTGCGCGATATGCGGAGGCCTTACGGAACCGACGCTTTCAGGCGTTCAATCGAAAAAGTTGTCGGATGCTACGATTCGCTTCCCGCTTTCGGCACTGATGTCATAACAGGTTTTCCGGGCGAAACAGACGCAGATTTTGCTGAAACGGCAAAATTCATAGAGTCCCTTCCTTTCGCTTACGGCCACGTCTTTCCCTTCTCCGCCCGTCCCGGAACTCCGGCAGAAAAAATGGAGAAGGAAAATCCAGTTCCGAAACAGGTAAAAAAAGAACGTGCGGCAATACTCCGCGATATTTTTCAGGCAAAAAAAGAGATTTTCCAGAAGTCGCTCGACGCTACTGAAGAGGAAGTCATCATCGAAGAAAAAATCGAGGAGGACCTTTTTGAGGCCACATCTTCAAAATACCAGACTGTTCACGTCAGAGGCGTTTTCAAGCCGAGAGACCTCGTCAGAGTCGCACTTTCTTTCGAAAAAGGAAGGCTCTATGGCTCAAAACTATGACCGTCTACAAATAAAATTAAGAAAATATGCGCCATTTCTTGACGTTATAAATTATAAAAATATAATGCCGCGGGTGAATGATAATCGCTTGTGGAGTTGCTTTTGAACAACCGACAATTAACAGGAATGCTGATAAAGAGAGGGATCATTTCTCTCCCTGAACTGAAATCTCTCGAAGAACTCTCGATAGAATCAGGAGAAAGCATAAAAGACATCCTTTTCAAGGAAAACAGACTCAATGAAAACCAGCTCGTAGATATTCTCAGCGAACAGTACAATGTTCCCAAGATCGATCTTTCGGAACTTGAGATCCAGCCCGAGGTCATATCCCTTTTGAACGAGCAGATCGTAACGCGCTACAACGTGATCCCGATTTCGAGAATCGGAAACACGCTCACTGTCGCGATGGCAGATCCTTCGAACATGAACGCGCAGGACGACATCAAGTTCCTGACCGACTACAATGTCGAAGTGGTCATCGCTTCATCAAGCGACATCGAGGCGGCAATCACGAAATACTACGGCGAGCAGGCTAAAAAGGACGAGAAGAAATACGGCGACATCAGCTTCGACATGGAATCTCTGCTCAACGAAGCCGATGATGTAAAGCTGAGCGAAACGAACTTCGACGAAAGCACATCTCTCGAAGACATGATCCGCAACTCGGAAGAGGCTCCGGTCATCCGTTTCGTCAACATGGTCCTGCTTGATGCGATCAAGAAGAAAGCATCCGATATTCACGTTGAGCCTTACGAAAAGAGCTTCAGGATCCGTCTCAGAATGGATGGTGTGCTTTACGACATCGTTCATCCCCCGAGAAACACAATGGATGCGATCGTAGCAAGACTCAAGGTCATGGCGAACCTCGATATCGCCGAGAAACGTATACCTCAGGACGGTCGTATCAAAATCAAGATCGGCCAGGGCGAGGATATGGACTTCCGTGTTTCGGTATGTCCCGTCATTTTCGGCGAAAAAGTCGTTCTCCGACTTCTCGATAAGAGCAACCTTCAGCTCGACATGACCAAGCTCGGTTTCTTCCCCGACCAGCTCGAAATTTTCAAAGAGGCGATATACAAACCTTACGGAATGATGCTCGTTACGGGGCCCACCGGTTCAGGAAAAACGACGACGCTTTATTCCGCACTTTCCGACCTCAATAAAACAGATGTCAACATTTCGACGGCTGAAGACCCGGTCGAGTTCAACCTCGAAGGAATCAACCAGGTTGCGATCCGCGAGCAGGTAGGTCTTACCTTCGCTTCGGCGCTCCGTTCCTTCCTCCGTCAGGACCCCGATATCATGATGGTCGGTGAGATCCGTGACTTCGAAACGGCCGATATCGCGGTAAAGGCTGCTATCACGGGCCACATGGTTCTGAGTACGCTTCACACGAACGACGCACCTTCGACCATTACCCGTCTTATCAACATGGGTGTTGAAAGTTTCCTTGTTACTTCTTCAGTCAACTGCATCATGGCACAGCGTCTCGGCAGAAAGATATGCTACAACTGCAAAGAGCCGATAGACGTGCCGAAATCGGAACTTCTGAAACTCGGTATCAAGGAAGAACAAATAGCGGACGGCTACCAGATTTACCAGGGCAAAGGCTGCGAAGTGTGCAACGGAACAGGCTACAAAGGCCGAATCGCTTTTTATGAAGTTATGAAAATGACCGACCCGATAAAAGATGCGATTCTTAACGGCGCAAGCTCGATGGAACTCAAGGAACTCGCTGTAAAACTCGGTATGAAAACAATGAGAATGAGTGCAAACTTAAGGCTTCTCGAAGGAACGACAAGTATTGCCGAAGTTTTGAGAAACACGGCACCCGACGAAAACGCATAGAGGTAAAAAATGGAAAATCCAAATGCTACAGTTTCTTTGCAGGATCTGCTTTCCCTTATGATCGAACAGGGAGCATCCGACCTTCACATTACAAGCGGTTCACCGCCTCAGCTCAGGATCGACGGAAATCTGCGTCCGGTCAATGTGCCGCCGCTCTCTCCTGTTGAAACGAAAAAACTAGCTTATAGTATTTTAACCGAAAAGCAAAAAAAGGTTTTTGAGGAAAAGAATGAGCTTGACCTCAGTTTCGGTGTCAAAAATCTGAGCCGTTTCAGAGCCAATGTCTTCATGCAGAGAGGCGCCGTCAGCGCAGCTATCCGTGTAATTCCATACAAAATCCTTGACTTCAGACAGCTTGGTCTTCCGCCGATAGTCGAAGAACTCGCAAAAAAACCGAAAGGTCTCATTCTTGTTACAGGACCTACCGGAAGCGGAAAATCGACAACACTGGCTTCGATGGTCGACTACATCAACCGTAACCGTCACGGTCACATCGTAACGATCGAGGATCCTATCGAGTTTATCCATTCGCATAAAAACTGCATCGTCAACCAGCGTGAAGTCGGCGCCGACACGGGTTCGTTTGCATCAGCTCTCCGCGTTGTCCTCAGACAGGACCCTGATATCGTTCTTATCGGTGAGATCCGTGATATCGAGACTATGTCTACGGCGCTCAGCGTTTCCGAAACAGGCCACCTTGCGCTTGCGACGCTCCACACGAACAGCACGATCGAGACGATCAACCGTATAATCGATATGTTCCCGGTAAACCAGCAGAACCAGGTAAGAGCTCAGCTAAGCTTCGTTCTTCAGGGCATCGTGGCACAGACGCTCATCCCGAAGAAATACGGCGGCGGCCGTGTAATAGCATGCGAAGTCATGGTTCCGAATGCGGCTATACGAAACCTTATCCGCGAAGAAAAGCTTCAGCAGATATACTCCAGCATGCAGTCAGGACAGAACGACAGCGGAATGCAGACAATGACGCAGGATCTGGCAAGACTGGTCAAAAACGACATTATCAGCATGGAAGATGCTTTGACTTTGGTTCCGCATCTGGACGAATTCCAGGCTATTCTCGCAAGAACAAACCCAACGAGGAGGTAAAAAATGCCTTTTTACAAGTATGCCGGTGTCAACAAAAAAGGAGAAACAGTCAAAGGATCGATCGATGCCGATGACGAAAAAGGGGCAAGACAGGCCTTGCTGGCACAGGGTGTCAGAGTTGACTCACTGAAAAAGGACTGGACAAAGATAGAGCTCGGCGGCGGCGGAATGAAGCCGAAAGAGCTCGTTATCTTCACGCGTCAGTTCGCAACGATGATCAACGCAGGTCTTTCTATTATCCAGGGCTTGGAAATTCTTGCGGCGCAGTCAGAAACGCCTTATTTCCGCAGCATTCTGAGAAAAGTCAAAAACTCGGTCGAGGAAGGTAAATCACTCAGTGATTCGCTCAAAGACCACAAGGTCTTCTCTGATTTGTATGTCAACCTTGTCGCGGCCGGCGAAGTCGGCGGTATCTTGGATACGATTCTTGACCGTCTCGCGGTCTTCCTTGAAAAGAACGCTGCTACCACGGCAAAAATCAAAAGTGCTATGAAATATCCTGCAATAGTTTTGACAGCGACAATCGCGATCACTATCGTCCTTCTCTACTACGTTGTTCCTACCTTTGCAACACTTTTCATGAGCAACGGCCAGCAGCTTCCCGGACTTACCCAGGTCATCGTTGATATGAGCCAGTGGGTCCAGGACAATATTCTTTTCATCATTATCGGCCTTGTCGGTGTAGTTATCGGATTCAAAATGCTGATGAAAAACCCGAAATTCCGTTTTGCCTTCCACAAATACGCATTGAACGCGCCGATAGTCGGCGACCTCATCAGAAAATCTGCCGTTGCAAGATTCACAAGAACTCTGGGAACCCTCGTAAGTTCCGGTGTTCCGCTTGTCGACGGTCTTGAAGTCGTTTCGAGGACTTCCGGTAATTTGATGATCGAGAAAGCAATTATTTTCGTCAGACAGAAAGTCATCGAAGGAAGCGACATGACGACCCCGCTCACAGAAGCAGGCGTTTTCCCGTCGATGGTCGTTCAGATGATCGGTGTCGGCGAAGCAACTGGTGCTATGGATACAATGCTCAATAAGATCGCGGACTTCTACGAAGAGGAAGTCGATGTCGCGGTTGAAGGTCTCACCTCGATGATCGAGCCTATCCTCATGGTCGTAATCGGCGGCATCGTCGGAACGATGATGGTCGCTATGTACCTGCCGATGTTCAGCATGGGTAAAGCTGTCGGATGAACCTTCTCTCGGCGGACGAATTCCGCAATCACCTAAGCTACTATCTCATAATACGTTTTTTCTTCATTTTCACTGTCATATTTTCGTTTTTCCTCTACCCTTTTGTCCGCGAAAACACAGATATTTTTTCATTTGCGAACAAACTTTTTCTCCTTTCGGCATTCTTTATGCTCGTTTTCAACATCGTTTCGCTGACAGTAAACCGGTTTATCCGTGAAAAATATCATACTCTTTTCGCATACCTGCAGTTCATCGTCGAAATTTCGTTCTGGGTTCTGGTTTCCTACGTCAGCGGCGGCATAAGTTCGCCTTATCTTTATGTAATAATCATAAACATTATTTACTCAGGCATTCTGATGCGCGAAAAAGGCGCAATAATTACAACACTTTACGCATTTTTTCTGTTGCTTCTCCAGGGTGTTTTCGTTAAATTTTCCTTTCTTCCGCTCATAACTTCAGAACTGGTGAAAACCTACTCTGCTTCGTGGGAATCATACTTCTCGCGTCTTTTCACATATCTGCTCTTCTTTTCTTTCACCGGTTTCGTAGCGAGCAGGATCACAAAAAGTTTCCGTCAGGCAAACAGCTCGCTTATCGAATCAACGCGCAGAAACAAAGAGATGGAAAAGCACTTTTTCGCAATATTTTCGCAGATAAACATCGGTATCGTCATTTTTGACGAAACGACAAGATTCTATGTAAACAGATATGCCGAGCAGTTTAAAGAGATCCTCGACAAATTTCTTGCCGAAGCGACAAAAGATACTGCTTCAAAAGGCGCGTGGTCGGAGAAAAAAATCGACGGGATTTGGCTTTCATACACCGTAATGCCATATATCGAGAACCAGAAAGTCGTTATATTTTCAGACCTTACGGCAATCAGAAAGCAGGAGGAAAGTTTCGAACTTCAGGAAAAACTTGCTACTATCGGCAAACTTACGGCAACTATCGCCCACGAGATAAAAAATCCGCTGACAAGCCTCATCGGAGCGAGCGAACTCATGTTCTCGGAAATAAAAGAGAGCCAGCCCGAATCGGAGACAGAAGAACTCATCGAGATCGTCAGAAGAGAGGGAACGCGCGTCAAAACGCTGCTTGATTCCCTTTTCAGATACACAGAAGAGACTTCATACACACTCATGGAATGCGTTCCGAGTTCGATTCTGTCAGATATCGTCACCCTTTTCAAACTTGGGCATCCGAAAGTCAGGATCACCTGCAAAGTTGACGAATTTTCAGTTCTGGGAGACGCAGAAAAACTAAAGCAGGTCTTCTGGAACATAATGACTAACAGCGCGGAAGAGATGAATGACGACGGCGAAATAGAGATATTCTCCGAGATTTCAGAAAACTCTTTCAAACTTTATTTCGACGACACTGGCCCCGGCTTTATCGAAAAAAATATAGACAAGATTTTCGACCCGTTTTTCTCGACAAAAAAACGCGGAACAGGCTTGGGACTCGCTCTCGTATACAGAATAGTGACCAAGCACGGCGGCACTGTAAAAGCAACAAATACGAAGAAAGGTGCGAGAATCATTATTGATTTTAAAACCAAGGCAGTATAATGGAAACATCAGGAAAAGTTAAGATCTTAGTTATAGATGACGAACTCAGTATGCGTCAGTTTCTTCAGATCCTTCTGAAAAAAGACGGCTACGACGTTACGACAGCAGAAAACGGCGAAATCGCGCTGAGCAAATTAAAGGAAGAAAAATTCACAGTAATTTTAATGGATTACAATATGCCTGAGGCTATAGACGGCATTGATCTTCTGAATGAACTGCTTCACACGAGTCCGAAATCTCAGGTGATCGTTATCACTGCATACGCTTCGACAGAACAGGCGATAAAGGCGATCGAACTCGGTGCCGTTGACTATGTCAGCAAGCCTTTCAACGTCGCCGAAATACGTGATATAGTTAAAAAATGCGTCGCTGCTGCGCCCCAGATGCAGAAAAACGACGAAACCGCAAAAACCACGCAGACAAAACGGATCGACACCGATTTTCAGAATATTCCGGAAGAAACAGGGATCGTGGCTCAGAGCCCGCAGATGAAAAAAATTCTCGAACTCGCACTGCGTATTGCCCCGACAGACAGCACAGTCCTCATTACAGGCGACAGCGGAACGGGAAAGGAAGTCCTCGCAAACTTCATTCACAAGCACAGCGGCAGAGGCGACCTTCCGTGGTATCCCATAAACTGCGGCGCTATCCCCGAGAATCTTCTTGAAAGCGAGCTTTTCGGTCACGAAAAAGGCTCTTTCACAGGCGCATACCAGACAAAAAAAGGATATTTTGAAGTTGCCGGAGACGGCACGCTTTTCTTAGATGAGATAGGAGAACTCGGCGAAAATATGCAGGTAAAACTGCTCAGAGTTCTTCAGGAACGCGTTTTTACGAGGGTCGGCGGAACAGAAAAAATACCGACCGGAGTGCGCCTCATCGCGGCAACGAACAAAAATCTTCAGGAGCAGATAAAAAAAGGAAAATTCAGGGAAGATCTCTACTTCCGCCTGAACGTAATCGAGCTTTACATCCCGCCTCTTGCCGAAAGGCGCGCCGACATCATGCCGCTTGCCAATATGTTTTTGGAGCAGTTTTCCAAGAAAACGGGAACAAATTTCAGATTTTCCGAAGAAACTCTCGACTTTTTGAATCACTACACATTCCCGGGAAACGTCAGAGAACTCAAAAATATCGTTGAGCGCGGCACGATTTTCGCGAAAGACGGGCTCGTCACCGAAACTCACTTTGAAAAAACGATACCTTCTACGGCTCAACCGCAGACCGATGAATCAAATCCCTTCGAAGTCGATCTTTCTCACAACGTAGATCTTGATGAAATTCTGGCTGACATTGAAAAACGCTATATAATTCAAGCACTTAAAAAAACAAATTACAACCGTCACGACACATGCGTCCTGCTGAATCTGACTGAAAGAATGCTCCGATACCGCATGAGCAAACTCGGGATCAAAGACGATAAGGAATAACCCTGAAAATGTAGAGACGTTTCCTGAAACGTCTCACTTTAACCGTGGATTTTAGGTCTGACTGTCGGAGAAACGTCAAAATCGAGGCTTGAGAAATTTCCTTTGAAAAAGTCTGTCATTGCCGCGGCAGCGACCATTGCGCCGTTATCCTGACAGTATTTGAGTTCAGGCATATAGAGTGCCAGCCCGTATTTTGAAGCGATGTTTTCAGCCGTTTTTCTGACAGCACTGTTTGCACTGACGCCGCCCGAAACAACGAAAGCAGTGTATTTTTTCCTGCTTAAAGCAAGTTTTACCTTTCTTTCGATAAGTTCGACGATCCGGTTCTGGAACGAAGCCATAAGAGACGGCATATCGACGTTCCCTTCGTCAAGAAAGCGTTTTACTGCCGATTTTATCCCGCTGAACGAAAAAACGATATCATCGGCATACTTATTATTATTCTTCAACAAATACGGCAGGTTATATTTCTTTGCATCGCCGGAAGAAGCCATTTTGTCGATGATCGGTCCGCCTGGATAACCGAGATCAGCCATCTTCGCGATCTTGTCAAAAGCCTCTCCCGCCGCATCGTCCATCGTTTCGCCGAGGACCGTTCTTTCGTTTTCAGAAATATCGATAAGCGACGTGTGACCGCCCGAAACAACGAGAGCGAGATACGGAAACTCCGGTCGTTTTTCCCTTTCTAAAAAAGCTGAAGCGATATGCGCATTGAGATGGTTTACCGCGATTATCGGCTTTTTCCACCCCAAGGCGAGCCCTTTCGCCGCACTCACGCCGATAAGAAGGCTTCCTGTAAGACCGGGATAGTTCGTGACCGCGATCGCCGAAATATCGTCCTTTGTCTTTCCGGAATCCTGAAGCGCTGCATTTACGGCCGGAATCACCCACGCAAGATGGTTTCTGGAAGCGATTTCGGGAATAACGCCGCCGAAAAGCCTGTGAACACTTGTCTGAGAGACGGTTTTTACCGAGAGAACATGGTAATCAGACGAAACTATAGCGACCGAAGTGTCGTCGCAGCTGCTCTCTATGCCGAGAATATAGTTTTCAACCATCTCAAACCGGAATTAAAGGAATTTTTTGAAAATTGCCAAAATGCCCTGCGCCCATGCGATCCTGTGGGTCGTTCCGGTTCCTGTCGCGATCGAAGCCTTGTTGTCGATATACCACTGATAGCTTCTGATAAGAGCCTGCGACTCGTCGTATTTCGGTTCCCAGCCGAGGACTTTTCTCGCCTTGTCCACGGAAACGAAACTGTCTGTGTGAGCCGTGCCGTAAACCCACTTGTAAAGCGGTGAAAGATGAAGTTTTTCAAAAATCGTGAGCGCCGGGATAACAAGCCAGACAGGTGTGTGCATAACTCTTGAGCCGCTTTTCGCATATTCGCAGAGAGCGCCGACATAGTCGTTTTCGGTGAGCGTGCTGACCGCGCCGATGTTGAAGATATCGTTCGCGTCGTCACCTTCGTGCGAAAGTGCAAGATAAACCGCGTCGCAGAGGTCATCGACTTCAAGAAGCTGGTATCTGTTTTTGCCGTTTCCGATAAGCGGGATCTTGTGTCCTTCCTCGACCCAGTTGTAAAGGATCTGGAAAACGCCGAGACGGTAAGTTCCGATGAAGGTTTTCGGCCTGATCGTCGAAATGTAGAGCCCTTTTTCGCGGAATTCGTTGCAGATTCCCTCAAGTGCGACCTTGCTTTCGCCGTAGTTGCCGACACCTTCAAGTTTGTCAGTCTCGAAAAGCGGATGATGGTCCGGAACGCCGTAAACAGCAGTCGAAGAGATCACGGCGACTCTTTTGACTTTGTGTTTGTAACAGAGCGAAAGGACGTTTCTGCTGCCGTCGACGTTTGTCGAGAAGATCTCCTCCCTCGTTGCAAGAGGAAGCGCCGCAGCGGCATGGATGACCCAGTCGGTCTGAGAGATGAGTTCGTCCATTTTCTTTTCGTCGCGGACATCTCCGTTTACCATTTTGACCGATTTGTCGTAATCCTCGGCATGGTATTCGGCAATGTCGAGAAGAGTGACGTCACAACCCATTTCAACGCATTTTTTTGTCATGTGAAGCGCGAAAAAACCTGCGCCACCTGTGATAAGAACTCTCATTTTTTTCCTCCTATTTAAATTCATTCGGATAAAGTTCAGCCTGTTCCGGGAAAAGCACGGCACTGTTTTCTTTAACAACCGTGCAATCCCACGAAGGATCTATTCTCTTGAAAATAAAAACACTTTCATTCGGATCGGCACCTGCAGGAGAAGTCGGGGCACCGTTCTTTAACGCATCATTGCTCCACCACATTACACTCTGAGCCTCGTACCATGTAACGATACCGTGTACTTCACCGTTTTCATCAATAACACCGTTTAGAATCGTACTTACTTTCTGGAGAATCTCGGCTTCAGCATTCAAAGCCTTTTTAGTCATTATTTTCAGCCCGTTTATTCCTGTTCCGTCAGCATCAAAAACTCTTGGATCGTTTATGTCCGATGGAAGCGGCTCGTTTTCAGGGTCGTCAAGTGTGCAGGAACGGACTTCCCAGAGTTTATCCTGGAAAAATCTGACTTCGCCGTTTTCTCCGTACGAAAGATAGAAAGTTTTATCTACGTTTCCCAAACTTTCGGCAAAACTGTCTGGAACCTCCGCTGAAATTAAAGATGTTCCGACACCCGTTTTGAGGCGGCACATCTCGGTGTGCGCATTCAGGACACCTTCTTCCTGCGAATATATGTCGACTTTGGAAACCATTATCGCCCAGGCCGGAAGGGTCATACCGATATAGGGAACTTTTGCTTTTCCTTTGAAAACAGTGAGATTCGCCCAAGTTCCCGTCATATCAGGATAACTTTCATCAATCCGGGCATCGTCGTCGGAAGTTTCTGTATCAAAATCAGAAAAATCACCGTTCATGTCGTTTTTTTCATCGATTTCGCTGTCGGCGGCATCATTTTCGCCCGGTTCCGCCTCGGCAGAATCAGTGTTCGCGCCTATCTCATCGGAATCATTGCCAAGATCTTCGTCGATATCCTCGACTCCCTCTCTTTCTTCCGGATCCTGATGTGAATTTTTCAGGTTGCACGAACCGATAATGCAGAGAAAAAGCAGGTAGCAGTAAAGAAAGTAGTGATTTCTGAATCTGCGGACAACTTCCAAAGTAATCTCCAATCAAATCAACAAGTTACTTATTCATAAAAAACTTTTTCAAATCGTTTTTTTTCAATTCCGGGTAAACCCTGGAAACAATTTCACAGGCAGTTTTAGCCGAAATTCCCGATTTTGCAACCAAATTGAGCAATTCTTCGTCGATTTCCGACGCTTTTTCCTCTTTTTTCAGAGGTTCGGCGACGACCGTAAACTCGCCCTTCTCTTTTATTTCGCCGCCAGTGTAGACAAAAATCTCCTCAAACTGCTTCGTAAGCTCGCGCCCGACGACGATCCTTGAGCACTTTTCCTTAATCATTTCAAGCAGATCCTTTATTCTTGTCGGAGCCTCGTAAAAAACGACAGGAAGCCCGAAAGAGAGGAATTTTTCACATTCTGCCACTCTTTCTGCCCCTTTTGACGGTAGAAAACCGGCAAAAACGAATGAGTTTTCCAGCGAGCCGCAGCACGAAAAAGCCGAAATAGCAGCACTCGCCCCCGGAACCGGCACAACGGGAATGTTCTCTTCAAGAGCCGCACGAACGAGGAATTTTCCGGGATCACTCACTGCGGGAGTTCCGGCATCGCTGACTAAAACGATGTTTTTTCCGCTTTTAAGTTCTTCGATATGCTGCTCAAGAAACTTTTTTTCGGTGAATTTGTGGTAAGAAAAAACCGGTTTCTTTATTCCGAGTCTGCTCAGCAGATTTCCCGAAACGCGGCTGTCTTCGGCAAGGACCAAATCGCAGCTTTCAAGCACAGAAACGGCGCGCGACGAAATGTCGCCCATATTTCCGATGGGAGTCGCAGTTACGAAAAGAGTTCCCGCCATGCTAGTACCCCGTCGCGTCGAAAGCGCCTTCGATATAGTCGATATCGAAACCGCCGTCGCTTTTTTTAATGAGTCCCGCCACATCGAAACGGATATTGAAATCCTGGATGTGGATTTTTTTGCTCTGCATATAGTAAAGTGCTGTTTTTATTATGTGTTTTATCTTAGCAGGATGAATCGTCTCAAGCGGAGTGCCTCCGTCCCAGAACGCGTGATCCCAGCTTCTCACCTCGACAAAAGCAAGGATATCGCCTTTTTTCGCGATGATATCGAGCTCTCCCCCTTTCATGAAGAAGTTCCTGTCGAGAATCTCCCAGCCTTTTTTTGCAAGCCACTCTGCTGCGAACGATTCGGCCTCAGAGCCTGTTTCACGAGTGTTCATTTGTATTTTTCAGTAAATCTTTCGTTATCTTTCTTAATGTCTTTCTCTTTGAGATCGTCCTTTCTGTCGAACGAGGTTTTGCCCCGTGCAAGACCGATCTCCATTTTCGCCCTGCCGTTTTTGAAATAGATCTCTATCGGCACGACCGTGAAGCCTTTTTCGCGCACTTTGGCATCCCATTTTCTGATCTCGCGCTTGTTGAGGAGCAGTTTTCTGCGCCTGTCGGCCTCGTGATTCCAGATGTTTCCGGCAGTGTAAGGCGCAATGTAAAATCCGACGAGCCACATTTCGCCGTTTACGATGTCGATAAAACTGTCTCTGAACGAAATATTACCGTCGCGGATCGATTTTATCTCCGTTCCCTGCAGAACGATCCCGGCTTCAAGTTTATCAAGAATTTCGTATGCCCGAAAAGCCTTTTTGTTTTTTGCGACCGATTTTATTCTGTCCATTTTGACACCCAAAAATCAAAAACGCATTATTATAGCGATTTTTCGCGCCGCAGCAACTTTCTCAGCGGCGAATCGTTCTTGTCGATCAGGTTCGACGCCGCCAATGTCGCGCCTTCGATGTCACGACGTTACGGCGTCACGGCGTTACGATGACATGGCGCGACTAAAGAATCAACTGCCCCTTCTCTTTCATAACAGCCGGATTGAAAGTCGCAAAATCGGCCTGATGGATGAAAACACCTTCGATCCTCTGCGGTCTCCCCTCGCCTTCTTTCGCGTGGCAGATGATAATGTTCTGGATTTCAAGCGGAAGGTCGTGTTTCGCGGCTGCGATCGCTCCGCTTATAGGGTGACGCGCGCACTTTCCGGCATAACTTTTTCTGTATGCGCCGTCAACTTTCTCTATCTCCATGAGCTTGCCGACATCATGCAGCAGACCGCCAGCGATGACCCAGTCCAGATTGATTTCAAACGGCACTTTTTTGTAGGTCGAAATCATCGCTTTCGCTATGCCCAGAGCACCTTTCGTGACCGCGACAGTGTGCTCGATCAGATTTACGCCGTCGGTCGGAGTGAGAAGCGTGAACGGGATTTCGCAAAGCTCGTCAAAATTCTTCCAGCCGCCCTCTTTCGCGCAGTCCGCCCAAACTTCGACAACTTTTTCGGCCAGAGCCTTGTCCTTCATCTCGGCAAGAAGCTCGCCGAAAGCCTTTTTAAGTTCTTTTTTCATCTTACACCTCAAAGAAATTTAAACAGCGGCATATTAGCAGAAATTTTCGGGAAATAAATTTATATTATAACAGCTCTTCGCCTTTAGCGATAAAATTGATGATATTGCAGTGTTTCACGCCGTCACGCCTTTGCAGAAGCGGGTCTAAAGTAAAAAGATATTTCGGGTAGTTGTCACGTATTTTCTCGAAAGGTGCGTATTCGCGGTCTTCCGTTTTTCTTTCGGCGATTGTCATTGCGACCTGAATGTAATAATAATCCATGTTTTTTCGTGTGATAAAATCACATTCCAGATTGCCGATTCTGCCGACGCTCATTGAATATCCGCGGGATGTAAGATAAGTGTAAACGATGTTCTCAAGTGCTGGACCATAGTTGATTCTGCGGTCAACATTGCGCGAAAAACAGATGCTGAGATCGGCAAGATAGTATTTCTGTTCCCCTTTGAGCGACTTCCTGGATTTGATGTCGAATCGCGGGCATTTGTAGATGATTTTGGCGTTTTCAAGAATTTTTATGTAACCGTGCAAAGTTGCCTGCTTTATCGGAAGTCCTTCTTCGTTGCGGAAATACCTCAATATATTCTGAAGGTTGGTCGTTGCGCCGAAATTGTTGATGATATAGTTCATGACCCGCTCGAAAAGCGATCTGTTGCGGATTTTGCGGAACTTCAGAATATCTTTTTCAAAAATCTGCTCAATGACATCCTTTACATAAAGCTCTTTGTCTACAGGATCATCAAATTCAAGAGTTTTCGGGAAACCTCCGAAACGCAGATATTCGTCAAATTCTTCGGCTTTGTTGTCAGAGAGAGTTTTTCCTAGAAACGCTTTCATTTCAAGGTATTCGCCGAAATTCAGAGGAAACATCTCGATTTCGATGTAACGGCCGGTGAGTTTTGTCGCAAGCTCGCCGCTCAGCAGATACGAGTTCGAACCGGTGATAAAAATCGAAACATTTCCCTCTTCGCGGAAACCGTTGATGACAGGCTCGAAATCCTTAACATTCTGGATTTCGTCAATAAAAAGATATTTCATTTTGCTGTCAGGAAGTTTGGCGGCGATGAGTTCGTCAAGCTGGTCGGCAGTGGTTACGCTCCGAAAACCGCGCATATCCAGGTTGATATAAACAATGTCATTTTCCGGAACACCGCGCTTTTTCAAATCATTGATAACCGATTCCAGAAAGCAGGATTTTCCGCAGCGTCGCACTCCGCTTATGACTTTTATCAAATCGCTGTCATAAAAACCGCGTATTTTTTTCAAGTAATATTCACGATTATAAATTTTCTTCATCACAACCTCCACAAACTTTTTATACTTTACAAAAATTCGAGAAAAACGCAAGTTAAAGGGGGCGATGTCTGTTTTTTTTCGACTTTAACACCGTTAAACGACAAATAATTAAAAATCTCCGACTTCATCCAACCTCTCCAATGCGGCGACGGGAATGTTTGCAGAAGTGCGGCTTGACTCTCCAGAAAAAATTTGCATTTTTCACGTTTATCTTTAACATATGTTGTTTTTGATTTTTTAGAAATAGGATTATTAGAAAGTGAATATAATTTTTTTGAATCAAGAATCAAGAATCAAGAATCAAGAATCAAGAATCAAGAATCAAGAATCAAGAATCAAGAATCAAGAATCAAGAATCAAGAATCAAGAATCAAGAATCAAGAATCAAGAATAAAGAATCAAGAATCAAGAATCA
>Ga0265298_10002218_pt1 | contig 27396 bp, 28 predicted proteins | sample AusTroGonzalo_MG_3_FD_193486 | JGI IMG/M metagenome (GOLD analysis project Ga0265298, IMG submission 193486) | Bovine rumen microbial communities from tropical cattle in Woodstock, Queensland, Australia - Gonzalo_01 | ecosystem: Host-associated > Mammals > Digestive system > Stomach > Rumen ...
ACGCGGCATGGCTGGTTCAGGGTTTCCCCCATTGACCAATATTCTTAGCTGCTGCCTCCCGTAGGAGTCTGGACCGTGTCTCAGTTCCAGCGTGGCTGATCGTCCTCTCAGACCAGCTATGGATCATCGCCTTGGTAGGCCGTTACCCCACCAACAAGCTAATCCAACGCGGGCACATCCATCACCGATAAATCTTTCCCGTTTCCGGCGTATGCGGTATTAGCGTTCGTTTCCAAACGTTATTCCCCAGTAATGGGCAGTTTCCCACGCGTTACTCACTCGTGCGCCACTAGATCCACAAGGGCAAGCCCCTGCTTCACCCGTTCGACTTGCATGCCTAAGACCTGCCGCCAGCGTTCGTTCTGAGCCAGGATCAAACTCTCAAGTTTTAAAAAACCTGTGGTTTAAGCCCTGTGCATATAAACAAAGCCGACATATAAATCAGTTCGTCTTTACATATATATTCGCAAGACAAGTTTTAACGAGGTCTACTTTGTAAACCTACTACCTGTCTAGGATATGCACATTGACTTAGTCAAAGTTTGGATTTTCCAAATTTAACTGTCTGCATATCCCTTCTTGAACAGATTTTTGAATTTTCAAATTTTTCAAAAATCATTTGATGAGCTGCTTTTATTCACAATGTTGCGGAATTTCCGCATTCCAGAGGTTAGTATCTTGCGTTTCTGAACACGCCCTAACGTAGAAAGCCCGCATAGTATGAACCGATATTCTAAAAAAGTCAAGCGTTTTTTTAATTTATTTCTTATTTTTTTTCGTGGCGCGAAAAATCCGCCAAAAAACCGCAGAAAACCGGCACTTTTTATTTTTGGCCCCAGACAGATTTTTTTCACATTTTTTGTAAAACTGTGTCCAAAACCGATTCGAAAGAACAAACACCACCTGTCATCCCGGCGCAGGCCGGGACCCAGGCCGAACGAAGTGAAGACTTGCGTCGCAGACAATCATTCGTCATCCCGGCGAAGGCCGGGATCCAGGCCGAGCGCAGCGAGGACTTGCGTCGCAGACAATCAATCATCATGCCGCCGCAGACATCATTATCCCTGCGGGGCAAGTTTACGGCGTTGCCGTAAACTGGATCCCGCGCTTCCGCGGGATGACGATTATCTGGAATTATTGTTCCCACTCGTCATCCCGGCGAAGGCCGGGACCCAGGCCGAGCGCAGCGAGGACTTGCGTCGCAGACAATCGTTCATCATTATCCCCTGCGGGGCAAGTTTTTGCATTCGCAAAAACTGGGCACCGCGCGTCCGCGGTGTGACGATTCTCTGGAACAAACGCACAACATTCGTCATCCCGGCGAAGGCCGGGATCCAGTGCGAACGTATGTGAGCACCTGCGTCGCAGACAATCGTTTATCATTATCCCTGCGGGGCAAGTTTTTGCATTCGCAAAAACTGGGCACCGCGCGTCCGCGGTGTGACGATTCTCTGGAACAAACGCACAACACTAATAAAAAATGGCGGGGAGAAACCGCCATTTTGTTTTTTATATAACAAACAAATTTTTATCCTTCTGGTTGTTGAGCAGCCGGAACCGGAGCCATAACTGTCCATTCATAGACAAGGCTGTTGCCACTCTTGTATGCAACCAACGCACAGTATGAAGTGCCAGTAGAGCATTCAGACGGCATAGAGCTAGCCGCAGTGCTTGTCGGCAAGGCAGCAATCTGTTCTGTTACGTATGCTTTAACGTTCGCAATTGATGGAACGTTCGTATCCGAAGCACCGCTACCAAACCCATCAGACACACCACCAGTGCCTGTACCGATAGTTATGCCATCTATGTAATCATACACCGCGTTACCAGTCAACAACTTCGTTCCACTATCTGCAACATCGGTCGATGCAGTACCAACCTGAGTTGCATCAAGGTTGATGGTATAAACGCCAGTTGTACTGTCATATGTTTTCGCAACATAGTTCGTGCCAGACAAAGCAGCCGTTCCACCAGTGGCATCGGCATCCGCAACCTGCAACCCTTTCCATGTCGAATCACCACCGCTATAGGTACCAACATACAGACCGGTTTGCAAGGACGTCAATTTATCTTGATATTTGCCATCATCAGCAGTTTCAGATGCAGCAATTGCACCTGTCACGAATTTATACACGTTCATGGACGATGGATATTCATCATTATAGGAAGACGCAGAGATGGTTGTATTACCATATGTGGTGCCACCTTGACCATTGTCTGATTCAGTAACACCATCCAATTTGGTCTTATCTTGGGCATAGCTATAAACAGCGGCAGCCGTTGGAATCTGAGCATCAGTAGAAGTAGAACTTACCGTTTCTACGACCGCACCTCTAATAGCACCTACTGTAACCAAAGTCGTTCCATCATTAGCGCCATCGCTACCAGTAATTCCTGCAGCCGTTGTTGCCGGAGCTTGACTAAAATTAACAGTAAGATTGTTGCCATCTTTCGCAAAGGTAGCATAATTGGTTGCATTAGAACCAACCTGAGGATTCAAGGCACCAACACCAGAACTTACCGCATTGTCAACATACTGTCTAACCGCACCAACGGTTGGTAATTTCGCGTTATTGGTTTCATTATTTGTAAAATCGTTGTTGTCCCCGGTACCAGTTGTCGCAACAGTCTTATATGTTGTATCACCACGATTGGCACCCTGTATAATAACTTGACCTGCGGTACCATTGAATTTACTATCGACGTAGTATTTCGATGTGACCGTCTTCATATCGGCTGCATCTTGTGCGGCATCAGCCATCGCGCTTTGTGCGAACACGGCGGCGGCGAACCCAGCAAAGACCAAACCTTTTACCTTTACTTTCATTTTTTTCCCTCTTTTGTTTGTTGTTGTTCTTATGAACCCGTTGCCGGATTCACGTTATTTGTTTTTTCCCTTGGTTTCGCCGATTCTCACCGATTTTGCCAAAGGCGTTTCTCTTCCACTACAGGGGTATTTTATCATATTTTTCACCCCCGTCCAAGAACTTTTTTTAGGGAAAAATAATTTTTTTATACCGCCACAGGAAATATGTCTGCGACGCAAGTGCTCACATACGTTTGCACTGGATCCCGGCCTTCGCCGGGATGACGAATGATTGTCTGCGACGCAAGTGCTCACATCCGTTCGCACTGGGTCCCGGCCTTCGCCGGGATGACGAACGATTGTCTGCGACGCAAGTCCTCGCTGCGCTCGGCCTGGATCCCGGCCTTCGCCGGGATGACGAGTGTTGTGTGTTTATTCCAGATAATCGTCACACCGCGGACGCGCGGTGCCCAGTTTTTGCGAATGCAAAAACTTGCCCCGCAGGGGAATGTGGCGGGCGCTAATGCGACGCCACACTTTTTATTTAATGTCTGCGACGCAAGTCCTCGCTGCGCTCGGCCTGGATCCCGGCCTTCGCCGGGATGACGAGAAAACAAGCGTAACCCCGTCAGAAAAGGGGAATTATTGTAGCAGTTCACCGGTTTCAGCGTTGAATCTTTCGTTGCCGATTATAATTGTTTTATTTTCATACTTTGGCGCGGCCGGGGTCGCCGTTAATGTGCGCCAATATATCGCACCATCGCGCAGACGAATCGCATTTATATAATTATCTGTATCCAAAACATACGCGACATCGTTCGCAACCAAGAACGGGTGTTCAACCCCAATGTCTGCGCACCATGCGGCGTTCCCGGTTGCATTTGAAATCTTACAAAATGCGCCGCCCAAGCCGCCCGCGTAAACATATTTCCCACGGACCTGTATCGGGGCGATAATGTCCAAGACCGATGCGCCGCCCATCATATTACTTTGGCGATACACGTCCGCAATCCACGCAATTTGGCGGTTCTTTGGGTTTACTTTGACCAATTCGCCGGTGGACAGCCCTGCATACACAAATCCGCCATCGCACACAGGAAAACGTTGACCAGTAACATAATTATTTGTCGGAAAACCGGCGAAAACTTTGCGTTCGCCGTCCCAGATTGTGTTTTGGTTATCCAAAGTGTATGCGCAATCAGCCGATTCGTATTCAGCGATACTTTCCGGCGCGTTCGGAACAGGTGTATTCAGCACGCGCAAATTACCTGTTGCGAAAATGCCGACGCGTTCGCCCGGCAAAATCGGGTCATGCTTGTCGCACGCGCAAAGCGCAATCGCGCAAACAACAAAAATCGCAACTTTTTTCATTTACTGTCCCCCCATATGTATTTACTTTAATGTTTCCGCATCCGCACGAATCACCGCCGGCGCATTTGGGTCGCCAGTTATTTTTTCAATCCATTTATTCGCGTTTGTATGGTCGCCGCCGGCCGCGTACTTTTGCGCAATGGTCAGCATCGCGGTGTAATAGAACGGCGAATCCGGTGTATCAAGTGGCGCAAGGTATTCCGCAACCGCGTTCGCATCCATTTCATCGCCACGCAAAGAAACAATGTGCAGGCGTGCTAAATCACGGAACTCTGGCGTATGGCCATTTGCAACCAATTCTTCCAATTTCGCAACATCTTTGTCCAAGACATACGCTTGGAACAGTGCAAGGTCCGCCGTTGCGCCGTCTGTGTTTTGCGATATTCCAACCAGTGCGTTCACGTCCGCATTTTCAAGTGCTGTTTCATAATTTTCTGCCGTTGCCATACGCGCTGCGTGGTGAGCGCGAATTCCAATCTGAATCCCGGTTACTATAATCATAATGGCAAGCGCGCCCGCAATTAAATAACGACCGTATTTTTTAAGAAACTGTTGCGTTTTTTCGTTATTCACATCTTCCCAAACTTCGCGGTAAAGCGCGTCTTCGGCGTGTTCCTGCATAGTTTTCTGGGGGGCTTTGACTTTTTTATTTCTTTCCAACATATTTGCCATTTTAAAACTCCTGTGGTTTGGCGTCTTGATAATTTGTATTTTATTGCTATACTATATTCATAATGAAAAAACAAATCAAAAATACTTTGCCGGCAACAAGCGGAACTAACATCGTCGCACCATCGGTCGGCGATGATGCTGGGTTCGCAAACTATATCCGCACAATCGCGCAATTTCCGATTCTGTCCGCAGAAGAAGAATATGACTATGCGTCCCGTTGGGCGAAAAACAAAGATAATGATGCCGCAGAAAAATTGTTGGTCAGTCATTTGCGCCTTGTCGTGTCGGTCGCGTATGATTTTCGGAACTATGGCATCCCGGTCCAAGAATTGGTCGCAAGTGGTAATATGGGGTTGATGCAGGCGCTGCAAAAGTTTGACCCGGAAAAGGGCTTTCGGTTTTCCACATATGCTATGTTTTGGATTCGCGCCGAAATTTATGAAACGATTTTGAATAACTGGTCAATTGTGAAAATCGGAACATCGGCGAATCAAAAGCGCGTGTTCTTTAACCTGGCCCGGGCAAAGCGAGCCTTGGGGATTATGGACGGAAACCTGTCCGATGACCAAACGCAACAGATTGCAAATTACCTGAGTGTTCCGGCCGAAGATGTCAAGCGTATGTCTACGCGAATCGTTGCACGCGACCTGTCGTTAAATGCGCCGGCGCGGAATACTGAACAAGACGGTGCAGATATGCTGTCTAATATGGCGGACACGCAGACCGATATTATCGAAAATGTCGAACGGTCTGAATTTATGCGGCGCGGGGGGGCGTTGCTTAAAAAACACTTGGCTGAATTGCCGGAACGCGACCGCGAAATACTGCGCGCGCGGCGACTTAGTGAACCGGCGTTGACACTGGACGTGTTGGCGAAAAAATACAAGATTTCGCGCGAACGCGTGCGGCAAATCGAAGAACGCGCATATAATAAACTGCGCGATGCAATCATAAACGATACGGAAAAAACAGATGAAAACTAAAACTATATCTATTTTTGCGGTGCTGATGGCGACTTTGCCAACATGTGGGCACGCGCTGCATTACCGCGCAGGTGATTTTAATTTCGCCCTAACTGGATACGGAACCGTCGGAATTATCGAGCCTGATTTTAACAAGCCGGATTTCATCGGCGATTTTCGCGTGCGGGGTCAGGTTACTTATAACGGGGTCAAAGAACATACTTTTGGTGCGGTATACGCAATTGACGAAGTCGCAATTAATGAAGATGAATATTTTGATGAAGCATTTGGATTCTGGCAATGGCGCGGTGTTGGGCGCGTGGAATTTGGACTTACGGATTCGGTCGCACATAAATTGGGACTGGGGTTGCCGGATGTTGGCGGATTGCGGTTGAACGATGATTCCCTGGTTTATCGCAAGATGGGAACGGATGGGCCGGTTATCGCAAATCCCGAAATATCATCGGGGTCAAGTTCTTTGCGTTTGAATCTTGTTGCGGCGCACGACCCGGATTTACAATACGGTGTTTCGGTCTCTGGCATTACCGGCGATTATAAAATGAACGTGGACACCGGGATTAAGATAAAACATTCATCGTCAAAAACAAAATACGCGTTGTCATTGGGTGCATCGTTTATTGATTCGCCTGATGGATATGAAACCGATACTTTCAGTCCGCTTGTTACCGCTGATTGGCGCGGGCAAATTGGAATCGGTACTAATATTCAATACAACAGTTGGGTTTTCGCACTGACCGGGCGCGCGGTGTATGATAAAAACCCGATTGGCGAAGTGTCGGACGGAATTGTTATCGGCAGTGGTCTTAGTTATGATGTTTTGAATTATACTTTGTCGCTTTCGTATTTATTTTCAGAAACAGGTATATGGCACAAATGGGCGCCCGATTATGCAGACCATACGGTTGTTGGGTCTTTCCGATATAAATACAATAGTTATGTCGATGTGTGGTCGTCCGTTGGTATGTCGCGAAAAAATCCGTTCTTGGCTGCCGGCCTGCGCGCAACGTTTTAGTCGTCACGGGGCATTTTTTCGTTAACTGTCTTGATTTTTGGCTTTTTTATGCTACTTTCGCCTTTGTGAATAAAAAAGGAGTATCGATATGGACACAATGGATTTTTCTTATAATTTAAGGGAAGGTTTCTATGTCAATATAACAACAGTTGGTATCGATGGTGATTCTATTGACTATGTTGGCGCGCTTAGAGTTTATTCTTGGGATGATATGTTGGATTTTATAAAAGACCTGAAACTACGTGATGATTGTGACAAGAATGTGCCGATGCACGTGCATGCAGAAAGGTATTTATTTCTTTATGGTTTAAAAGAAACAGACAGCAACAATCCATTTTACCAGATTGACTTAAAGGATACGTTAAATAAAGAACAAAGGAAACTTCATATCATTAATTTTTGGGTAGCGAACGAAAAAATCCCAACATTTGGTGAACTTAAAAAATCGCAAGTATTTTGTGTCAACAAACATGGTTGCGATAAATGCAAACATGAAAAATGCCTTTTTGATATGGATGTTAGAAAGGATAAATTGCCCGCGATCGTTGATTATACTACCCCCGCCGCAATTCGTTTGTTAAACAAAAACCACATAGTTATTAAAAAAAGCACGGGCGAGCAATTGTATCCAAAAGCAACAGGTCAGGTTCCCGAACAATTGGTCAATTTCTTTAATGCAAAGATTACATTTAATCTTAATCAACCTTGGATGAATATAGAACGGTAATTAAACGGCCACCGAAATCGGCGGCCATTTTGTTTTGGACGAAAACTTTTTTGATTATTGCAATTCCTCTAACAACCCTTGGAATCTTTCGACTGTTTCTGGGTCATTTAGCGATGTTGCAATTTGATATGCAGATTCTAAATCAGACTTCGCCGCCGTCGCATTACCCAAGCTTAGGTTCAACGCTGCCGATTTTTCAAAATAATTCATCGCGCGCATAGAAAGGTCTTCTTTCTGTTCGATTGTCGTTGCGCCTTGAATCTGTTCTGAAATCACACGAATCGCCGATGTGTAATCATTGACCGCATCAGCATAATTTCCCATAGCGGTATACGCTTCGGCGCGTTCCGCATATACAGACGGACTTACGATTCCTTCGGGCCGCGCAAGTGAATTTGTGTAATCCGCAATCGCACCTTCCCAATTTTTCTGCCAAAGATTTAACTGGCCACGTTTCGCATACAAATCACGCATTTGCAAAAACTCATTCGGATTCGCCGCGTATGTCGCCAGTGCATTGTTTATATCCGTCATCGCCGATTCAAAATCTTCCAAACGCGTATTCAACAAAGAACGGTCATAATACGCCACAGAATTTTGAGAATCTAATTCAATCGCCGAATTAAAATCGTTTAATGCCGCGCGATAATCACCCGCCTGCATATACGCTTCGCCACGCAAAATGTACGCAGACACCATATTGCCATCCGTTGTTATCGCCGAAGTCAAATCTGCAATTGCGCCGTCCAAGTTACCCGCCAAGATTTCCTCTTTACCTTGGTTATAATAATCATTTGCACGCAATAAAACTTCCTCGGCAATACCGTTTTTCAACCCGCCACGCGATTCAGATGTGAACTGACTGCGCCCCAAGATGAAAAATGTTGCCGCAATAAAGAACAAGATTATAAACCAATAAACATAAATCGACATTGACCAAGACGGCCCATGATGTGCAACCCTTACATTTACACTGCGAACCGCGGCTGATTTGGCTTTCGTGGGTTTTGTGGTTTTCTTTTTCATGTAAATTCTCCCTTCCTTATGTTTCGATTATAGATAAGTTTTAATAAAGTCGTCAACAGTTTTTTCATCCAACCTTACAATTTTTCCGGTCGGAATATTTTTTAACTTTATCGGGCCATATTCAACACGATGCAAAGTCCGCACAGGCAGGCCACAATACTTTAACACGATGCGGATTTCATTCTTTTTACCTTCGGTAATTGTGATGCGCAATTTTTTGTCGCGAGTGATTTCAATTTTCATCGGGCGATAGCGAATACCATCAATCGTAACGCCTCGCCGCGCCTTATCAAGTCGCGACATATTATTTCCATCGACATCGGCGATATAGACACGCGGAATGTTTGCACTCGGTGCGGTTAGTTTCCGCGCAAGTAATCCATCGTTCGTCATAAGTAATAACCCGGTCGTCTTGAAATCAAGCCGCCCAACGTAGCGCAAATTCCGATATTCGCGTGGCAAGATATCATAGATTGTATTGCGGCCACGCGGGTCGTGCGTTGTTGTCATTGTTCCAATCGGTTTATGAAACGCGTAAAGTTCGGTATCTGTGCGTGGTTCAACTTTCTTGCCATTTACAATAATTTCATCGGAATCATCAACAAACATTACCGGCGTTGTAGCAATCGCACCGTTCACAGTAACTTTGCGGTCGGCAATCATTTGCTCTGCACCGCGGCGCGATGTTATACCGCTGTCGGCGATAAATTTTGCAATTCGTATTTTCATTTTCGTATTTTCTCTATGGCTATGACCGCGGCGACTTCGGCGCGTAAAATTGTTTTCCCAAGTGATACCGGCACTGCGCCCGCGCCGTCCAGTGCCGCAAATTCAGAATCGGAAAAACCACCTTCGGGGCCAACGAGTATCGCATTTGTGTTTGTCGGAATTTTTTTGTGCGCTTTATCATCATACGCAAAACGTTCGTCCGCAAAACAAAGCGATGAAAGGTTTAATTCATCGAACTTTACCGGCGTGGCGATTTCAGGAACACTGTTGCAATTCGACTGTTCGGCGGATTCAATCGCAATCTTTTGCATACGCGCCCAATTCACATGATGATTCACCGTGCGTTCAGTTATCACCGGCACAAACCTCTTTATCCCCATTTGCGTTGCCATCGCAATCAAATCATCGGTGCGCTTTATCGGCGCAAAATAAAGCGTAATGTCTGACACAACATCTGCGCGGCCTGTATCCGCCCGAACCGTTATGCTTTTTCCGTCCGCGTTCAGTTCCGCATTAAATTCGCGCCCCGCACCAAAGACAATGCACTTGTTGGTGCGCATAACGTGCGAAAGATAATGCGCCACCGATTTATCCACCGGAAAAGTGTCGCCTGTTTTGATTTCATGGTCGATAAAAATGCGCGGAATATTTTTCATATAAATTTTGTTTCCATGCTTTATTGTTTTTCTTTTTTCTGATATAATCATAACACGATGGTTCAAAAGTTCAAGATTTTATCTGCGGGCAAAGACAGCAAGGGTTTGAATATATTCAAATCCAGCGCATATAAAGAACACGAACAAACCCCGATGGCTCAGGTTTTCTGGTCTTTGCGGTGGTCTGTGGGCGTGTGGTTGGTATGCGCGCTGGTGTTTTGCTTTTCGTTTTTGTTTGAACATTTGTGGCGGTATGGTTGGTCGCCCGCAACCGCAACCTGGATGAAAATCTATCTAACCAACATGTTTCAAAGCGCGGGCCTATCGGTCATTGCGGAAATTCCATATTGGGTCTTGCGCTGTTTAATGCACCCGGATTATGCTTGCATTGTGCCGCTGATTCCGGTGTTGGCATATTACTTGTTGGTGGACGATACATTAAAGGGCGAATTTAACCCGCATGGCAAAGACAAGTTTGATAAAAAATCTTCACGTGAAGCGAACGAAGCAGACGTAAAGGCAATGGGCCTGTTTGACGGGTTTATGATGGTACTTGGGTATTTCAAGAAAAAACCATTAAAATTACCAAAAACGCTGTCTGTTTTGTGCTTGGCACCCCCGGGAACTGGTAAAACTGAGGGTATTGTGTTACCTACAATTTTCGGTTGTCCCGAAGTTTCCATGATTATAAACGACCCAAAACCAGAATTAGACATCAAATCCAGTGGTTATCGTTCAACACTGGGACCGGTATTTATTATGGATTGGGGCGGTCAGGACGAACCGGAAAAGGGGATTTATTATCCGTCTTGGAATCCGCTTTCGCCGGGGCATATACCGTTTAGCATTGAACAGCGCGAATTGTATGTCGATTATATTTGTGACGTTCTGGTTCCCGATGCCACGGGCAGCAGTGCCGACCCACACTGGACACAATCTGGGCGTGCGGGACTTGCCGGATTTATTCAATTTATCGTTTCAAAAATTGAACGCGCCAAGGCCGATGATTATTTCTATGGCCGACTTCAATCCGGAACATTTGATGCCGAAGATGCCGCGGTGCTTTCCGATTACTATTTTTCAATGGTAAATGACCCAAATGCGTTTGCCGCAATGGGACTTATAAAAAATGGTGAATTAAACGCGATGAATTATGTTCATATTGGAACATGGGCGAACATACCACAAATGTGGCTTGGGAAAGAGGCATCGTTTTCCATGATGCTTGATTGGATTACCGAGGCACAGATTGCCGTTGCGGCGGATTTAGCAGAAAGGCAAAAGCAAGGTGATCAAACCGTTATGATGGCGGATCCGATGAAAGATTGGCTTGAAAGTGCGGTTGCCGAATGTCGCGCGTTTGCGTATTCAAATCGTGCGGTGGCGGAACTTACAAAATTGGCCAACACGCCGGCAACCGAACGTGGGTCAATTCTTTCAACGATATTGACGGGCCTTGCCATATTCCGTAATGCCGCCGTGCGTAATCGAACATCACATTCTGATTTTCACTTTGCCGATATGCGCGGAATGATTGACCCGCGCGACGGAAAAATGAAGCCAGTGACGGTTTACCTGTCCATCAATATGGTTGATGCCAAGGCGTTAAATCCGATTACCGCAATGTTTATTGAAACAATGTCGAATTTCTTGTTGGCAAATCCGCCGGAACACGTGGGGCGCAGTGGCGAAGAAATGGGGCCATATCCGGTGTTATTCTTGCTTGATGAAATGCCAAAAATGCAAAAGATGCAGGCCGTTATCCAAGGGCCAGATGTCGGCCGTGGGCAACAGATATCGTATTTGTTTATTGGTCAGGATTTACACCAGATTCAAGAAAAATATGGCGCCGATGCTGCCGCAACAGTTTTATCAACGACCGCGGCCAAAGTTGTTTTACGACAAAATGATTTGGAAACGGCGCAACGTTTCTCCGGTATGATGGGAACCAAAATAACAATGAAAAAAGAAAAAGGTCCAGATGGCAAAGAAACAGAAGTTCCAAAAACAGAACCGCTATTTAGTGAATTTGATATCATGAAACTAAAATTTGGTGAGGGACTTGTTTTATACGAAGGTTGGTATCATCGTCCAATCAAAGCAGAAATTAGAATGTCTTTCAAAGACCCGCGCCTTGTATCATATGTAAAAATGGGGCGGTCGTCGCCATTGCCAGAATTTTTGATTCCTATGCATCATGCGATTTTGGAATACAACGGGAACCCGCGTTATTACAATCCGCAAACAAATGAATTGAAAGAATTGGCACCCGTGGTAAAATAAGGGTATGTTGATAAAAATATCACGCTTTTTAATTGTCGGTATGTTGCTTGCCGCGTGCAGTATGGCGGTGGAATCGCGGCTTGATTCTGTGCGCGGAAATTATATGACCGAAACCGCATCACAATTTGAAAGTGGTGGAAATCTTGGTCTGCTGATTTGTGCCGACAAGAAATTTCATGATGGCGATATTGCCGGCGCAGATGCATTGTATGAAGAATTTAATCAGAAAAACAAAGATGTAACATCCGGCGACATTTGGCGCGAAGCCGCGAACTTTGCATTTGGCGCAAACGCAAATGATTATCGGCCGTTTATGATGGACACATTGTTCGTGTCTTATTATCAACTTTGGGCGGCGATTGCGGACGGACGATGGAATGATGCGCGCGTAATTATCAATCAATCCTATGCGCGGCAACAAGATATGTCGATTGAATATAAAAAACTGATTGAATCAACACGGGACGAAATCGCAAAACACGCTGAGGTCGCAGACAAGATTGATCAATGGGCGGCGTATCGCGATATTATGAATCCGGCGCTGATGTATTTATCGGGCATTTACTTTTTGACGGCGGGCGATTTTAATGACGCGACAACTTACCTTTCGCGCGCGCATGGTATGGTACCGGAAAACAAATTTGTTGTTGATGATTTAGATTTGGCGCGCGCGAAACAGAAACCCCAAAATACTGTTTGGATTTTTATCGAAGATGGGTTTGCGCCAAAACTGACCGAACGGCGGGTTAGTTTACCAATCTTTATAGAAGGTGGTTTGTCTTGGGTGACGATTGCGACATCGCAACCGATTTTGCTGGACGGCACGCCTAAGATTGATGGCGCGGCACAAATCGCAAATGTTGATGCAATGTTTATGACGGAATACAACGAATACCACACGAACGAAGTCCTGCGTGCGGCCACATCTGCGGCGGGGCGCGCGGCGTTGCAGGCAACAATGTTTAATTCTAATTCTGATGCGGCACCGATTCTTGGGTTGCTGTCGCTGATTTATTCCGAATCCACAACTAATGCAGAGGTTCGAACATGGGCAACACTGCCAAAGACGATATCGGTTTTGCGCGCGAACAATAATGGCTTGATTGAATTGCGGGCGCGTGGTAATGTTGTGGCAAGGATTGATGTGCCGACGGCGGGAAATTATTTGGTCTATGTGCGATTGGCGGACGGTCGGCAAGATATAAAAATAATGAAAACAAAATAAAAAACCAAAGGGAGGAAAAAATGAAAAAACTTTTACCGATTGCGCTGTGTGCCGCGTTGATTGGATGTGGCGAAGTGCGCGTTGTTGATTTGAACGATGAAAAAGAAGTTGCCGATATGCAACATGTGATGGAATTGGAATATCGCGATTGGACCGAAACAGCCGAAGCCATGACTAAATCTATGCTGGCAAGTAATGTGTTCGCGCGCGTGAAAAATCCTGTGATTGGAATTGGCGAAATAAAGAACGATACTATGCAACGGTTCGATACTGATATCTTGGTTAAAAAGATTCGTATGACACTTATCAATTCCGGCCGGGCCCAGGTTTCAACCGCGTTTGAAAATAACGATTACGCCGAAGATACTTCAACATATGCGGTGCGTGCGGCGCGCGGCGATGATGAATACGATGGGTCAACGATTGTGTCAAAGGGAACATTGGTTGCACCGAATCTGTCGCTTTCGGGCAAGATGATTCAGCGCAATATGAAATTGCAATCCGGTTGGTTTTCGTCCGTTGACACACGCGTAGAATATTATTTGCAGATGACACTTACCGATATTAAAACCGGACTTTCGGTGTGGGAAGATGAACGCCCGATTGTAAAGGAAGGCGACCATGCGCCAACATGGTAAGTTGTGAATTGAATCTTGTGTTTTTACCCCGGGTAACCGGGGTATTATTTTTATATGAAAAATTATTTTTGGCGTTCGATTATTTTGGGGATGCATGACGCGTTGGTTTCAACGCTGGGGCTGATTACGGGTCTGGTGTTTGCGTCCGCAGAACATTCGGTTGTCGTGTTGACCGGTGTTATCGCATCGGTCGCGGCGGGGCTTTCAATGGCGGCATCAGAATATTTGGCGGCGCGCACAAATGGCGATACGGACTTTGCAATATGGCAAGGTTTGGCCACCGGCGCGGCGTATGTGTTTACCGCCGGAATGTTAATTGTGCCGTTCGTGTTTATTGTGAATCCTTTTTTGGCGTTGTGTATGACATATGTTGTCGCGATATCGGTTATATTTTTCTTTAACTATGTAAAATCGCGCCTGTGCCACGAAGATTTTTGGCCACGATTTTTTGAAATGCTAACCATATGTGGGGTTGTGACCGTCAGTGCATTCCTTATTGGTGAAGCCGCCAAGTTTTTCTTTGGCGTGGAGATTTGATAATCAAATTACCTTGATAACGCAACAATTTCCAGAACAACGTCATCCCGCGGTATCGGGTCCCGCGCAAAACAGGGTTTTGCGTGGGTGATGATGCGCGGGATCCAGGCCGAGCGCAGCGAGGACTTGCGTCGCAGACATCAAATAAATTGTCATTCCGAACTTGTTTCGGAATCCTGCGGAGCAGGCCATCGCTGTCGCGATGCCTGGGCACCGCTCTTCAGTTGTGAACACTACTTACATGAATTTAAGTGATGAAGAAATTGAAAAATTATTAGAAACACCACCGCAGTAAAAAATAAATTATGTGATAAAAAACCCGCCCGCGAATGCGGGCGGTTCACTAAACACTAACACTATCCACTAACCACTAAATTTGTGGGTCGTTGTCCAGCATGGCGGAAAAGGTTGCCGTTGCGACGCGTTTGCCGTTCACAAACGCGTTTCCAACGAATTTATGCAGTTTCATTTTCGCGCCGACTTCTTCTATCTTTAATTCCAATGTGTCGCCGGGGGTGACCATTTGGGTAAACTTTGCATTTTCAATTGTGACGAAGTACCCCAGTGCTTTGCCGCCGTTATTGCCAATTGCGTTCAAAATTGTAAAGCATGCGGTTTGCGCCAATGCCTCTACTATCAAAACGCCGGGCATGATTGATTTCGCCGGAAAATGTCCCGCACACCAAAATTCGTCGTCACGGACATACTTTATACCCGTCGCAGTTTTATCCGTAAATTCGCGAATTTCATCGACCAGGCGCATATGTCCGCGGTGCGGAATTACGCGTTCTATACCCGTTGCATCAACCATTTTGTTCCCTTTTGATTTTAGTCGTTCAAATGTTTTTTCACCCACGCATAGTGGCGCAAGAATTCCGTTCCAGGCATCGCCGGGTATCCCATATGCCGCCCGCCATCCGGAATATCGCGGAAAACGCCGCTGTTGGCGCCAACCTCGGCATCATTGCCAATTTTGACCCCGTTCGCGATTCCTACATGGCCGGCAAGCAATACCCGGTCGCCGATTTTAACGCCGCCCGCAATGCCAACGCCCGCCGCCAAAAAGCACTCGCGCCCAATTACAACGCCGTGCGCGATTTGGCAAAGGTTATCGATTTTCGTTCCGTCGCCAATCATTGTATCAGTAAGCGCGCCGCGGTCGACACAGGAATTTGCCCCGATTGACACACGGTCACCGATAACCACACGGCCGACGTGCGGAATAAAGACATTATGGCCGTCTTGGCGGGTATAGCCGAACCCGTCCTTGCCAATTGATGCGCCGTTGTGAATTACGCAATCTGCGCCGATTGTCGCGTTTTCAATATGCGCGCCCGAATGGACAACTGTGCCGCGACCAATCGTTACATTGCGGCCAATATAAGCGTTTGGATAAATCTTTACATCCGGTTCAATCACCGCGCCACGTTCAATAGTCGCGAATTGCCCGACATAAACACTGCGCCTATTGCGAAAAAACACACCGCGTTCGATACACGCATCGCCCGAAATACCGCGCCGCGGCGGTTCGCGATAGACCACCCCCAAAATCTTTACGATTTCGCCGCGCGGACTGTTGCAGACCAGCAGTGTTGCGCCATCGGGTGCGTGCAACACCATTTCCGGTTGCAGCAAAATCACACTTGCACGAGTGTTTTCCAAAACCGATATGGGCAAAATCTTGAAAGCATTACTGTTTTGCTCGGTCGAATAGAACGCGATCTGACCCGCGCGCGCGTCCGCGATTGGTGCAACGCCCGATATAACAGTGTCCGCATTTCCACGCAGTTCAAGCCCAAACATTTTTGCCAATTCGCCGGCCGTTATCTTGGTCGCGCGTGGCATCATCAAAGATTTAATTTTTTTCAACATGCCCGCATTATAATTCAAAAATAAAAAAAGAAAAGGGAAATTAGTGATTAGTGCGAGCAACAGAAAAACCGGCGCAAAGCCGGTTTATCAAAACTTTTATATCAACAACTAATTCAAACTTGTTAAAAATGTAGGGAAAACCTGTTCTTCGTCAGTTTCTTGGGATTCTGGATTTTCAGGATTCCCAGTTTGACCGTTTGATTCAATTGTCGCCGGAATTTCTGGAATTGGTGTTTTATCGCCCGGCGCACGGCTTGAATCAATCTTGGCCTGCTCTTCATTAACTATACGGCCGTAATGTTCCGCAGATTGCAGCAAGCGTTCACGTTCAATTTCATCCGTTGCAAGTCGCGCCTGGTCCATGTACTGTTTACGCTTCATGCGCCATTTGTGGCAACGTTGAATCATAGCCGTAATGGGTGATTGATTTCTTGAACCTGTAGACGATTGTCCACGCGCATTTGTTTGATTTCTTCTTGGTTGCATATTATTTCTTTTTTTCTTGGAAAGTACTCTTGGTAAAACTTTGTTCGGATAACAACCGAACCATTAAACAAAACAGATGATAAAACATCTTAAAACCAATTGCAATAAATTTTTTCTGTTGCTATGCTTTATGTATTCAGGAGGGCTTATGTCGTCAGAACGCGGAAGTTTTTTGATTCAGGCGTTACTTGCATTGACACTGGTATTCGTGTTTATGCCGTTTTTAGCGCATCGTCTCGCCGTGCGTGATATGTCGGCCCAAATGTATTCCGCCACGCGACAGGTTGATACTATTCGAACCGCAGCAAAGATTTATATTGAAGAAAATGCATCGGATTTACCTTTTAATGAAACAAAAATCTCTGGCGAAAAATTGACTGATTTATTAGAACCTTATGGATTGCCGATTGGGTTCGTTACACGGACGGCACTGGGCCAGGATATAAGTCTAATTGTAAACAAGGATGAACAAGAAGTTTCCGCGTTTATCCGACTAACCGGTGGAAAAATCAATACTATGCAGCGCGCAGAACTTGCGCGACGCATCGGTTTTTATGCAGTATTTAATCCCGAACAAGACAATAAAAACATAGATGTCGGAATTCATCTTGGCGAAGTTTTTTCGGATGTTGTGCGTCGTAATGATGGAAATTCACCGTCTTCGGCGTTTTTAGCAGATTTGGATATGGGCGAAAATAACCTTAACAATGTTGCGAACATATTCGCACGCCGGGCAAAGTTTGATACGGGTGAAGTCGTAACTTTATCAATAACCGGAACCGAAGCCGGTCGCAAAGAACGCAGCTCGATAAAAATGTTAAATACAAACAAGACAGTATTCCAATCTGTGGCCGGCGAAGCCGCACTTTCTTTGACACGCGGGTCGTTAAAGGTTGGGTCTATGATTGCACGAACAGTTTCAAAATTTGGCGATACTGGGAATATGACGGTCGGTGATGCCGATATTGTAAGTTTTGATATGTCTGCCGGACGAACAAGTTTCACCGGACCAACAAAGTGGTCAGTGGGGGGCAACCTGGTTACAAGTCGTATAACGTTTAATGTCGAACGGTTAGATGTTGGTTCTTTTGTAAATGTTTCACGCGGGCAAGACGTGTTTATTGATGCGAATACACTTACATACAGTTCCGCCAGTGGAATGGATGCAAACAGTATACGCACAGGTTACATAACATTAAAAGAACAAACTTCTTCAAGTCTTGCACGTCAAGGCGACGGTGCAACTTTATTGGACATTCGGCCGTCTGGGACTTCTATATTACCGGACGCATTGGTTGACACAATTGATAATGGCGCATTTGAAATACTTGCCAACCCAACACAAGAAGATGATGCAACGGTAAATTGCAGTTCAATAATATCATCAATCGGCAGTTCATATAACGCAAAATCTTTGGCGCAATATATAATTTGCCAATATGTTTTTTGGCAAAGACTTGAACAACGCATAGATATAAAACAATGTTTAATTAGAGGCGGAAGTGATTGTAACTAGGCATAGAATCTTGAAAAAATCTGATGTTGTGGCACAGCGCGGTGGCGGCTTGGTCGAAGTTTTGTTGGCCATGGTTATTATCGCTGTGGCGGCACCGTTTACTTATTCTATGATTACTGACGCAACACACACCATACACGATATGGCAATCGCAAATGATATTTTAAGTCTGCGCGAAGGCATGTTGAATTTCGTTAGGTTAAATCAAGACCTTTGGCCCGAAGAAGCACAAATAAAATTATCTGATGCCGAACGCGCCGAAATTTCAGAATCTATTTCTGCGGGATTCATTGATAAATATAAAATCAATGGTGGTAATGTTATTGATATATATCTTGCGTTCGATTTAAAGACAACACCTAAACGTATCGCACGTATCGCGAACAATGTCGGTGCAGATGCCGCTGTGGTTGGGTCTGATGGTATCGCATATGGTGATAATTGGGCGGTTACAGCCCCAGATTTTGCCCCGGGTAATATAATCTATAAAATAACACGCAACCAAGGCGACTTTGATGTAACACGTTTCTTGCACCGCGGATCATCCGGCGAAGAAGAATTAAATATGATGTTGCGCGATTTAAATATGGGAAATCATGATATATATAATGTTGGTGGAATAAACGGAAAATCCGTGCGTGTACGAAATCTTAACGCTACATTTGTAAACGCGGAATCAATCGATGCAAAAAATATTTACTTTTCGTCCGGTGCAAACTTAGCCGGCGATAGCGCAACGATTGGAACACTGCGTGTTTCCGGCGATGTAAGTGGTTTTAGAAACATAGAAGCCAAGAAATTAAATGGTTCTGGAATTGACCTTAATGGACGTATCATTGCCGACCGTGCAACAATAAACAAGTCTATAAATGTTGGTAATAATTTTATACTTAAATCTACAAGTCTTAAAACAATAAGCGGATTTGCGGGTATGACAACAGGAACAGTGTACGCGCCGTATATATCAGCAGGAGAAATAACGTTTGTTGGCTCATATGGTTTGACAGTATCGGGCGAACTTTTGCTATCGTCAACTGCACCGATAAAATTAGGTAATTGGTCTTTTCCATCTAAAAACCCGCCTTCTTTCGTCAAACTAACGCTGGCACGGTCGCCAATTCCCCCAATGCCGGGCCGTGAAGAGTTTACAGAAATAACCAAAAGTGATTGGAGAACAAATCCAGGAATAAAATGAAAAAACATAATCGAATTTTTTCCATGTCAAATTCATCACGCGGGACGGTGTTGATAGAGTTTTTGCTAACTATCGCACTTGCGGGGACACTGATACCGTTTATATACAGTTATCAAACCCGAGCCATCGCACGCGCTGAAAATTTACGCGTTACACGTCAAATGCAACGTATTCAGACTGTTTTGGAACACTATATCGTACAAAATCGCGAAAGTATGTTGCAAACATTGGGGCGGAATATTATACGAATTAAATTATCTGATTTGGTTGAATATGGACTTGATGCCGATTTCGCAAAGGATATGGCGGATAAATATCAATTAAGAATTTTGAAATCTCGTGATGCCGGTGGACAATCAACACTCCAGGGTGTAATCGTGTTCAATGACGAAGATTTGACATCTGTGCGGACACGCGAAATCGTTAAAATGGGCGACGATAAAATTGGATTCATTGATGGAACACGCGCATACGGCGGTTTCGGAACGTGGCGCGCAGACACGGTTGATTTGGGTATTGGCGCAACCTCAGGAATTATTCAAACCACAGCAATGACACGCGATAACGCGATGTATTTGTGGCGTGTGCCTTCGGATAATGCATCAGATGCGACAATGGCATCGGTTTTAAACCTTGGGGACCGCGATATAAATAACGCAACATTTGTAAATGCAGACGGTATGTCTTTGGAAGAATCTTTGGATATCGGCAGATTGATGGCAACCGATGTTATATTTAAGAATCGAACAACCATAGATTCACAATACAACACACAAACTGCATTGGTTTCTGGGACGCTTTCGGGGGATTCAAAAAGCATCAGCATAAATGGTTCACTTAGTCTTGGGGATTTCGCAAAACTATCTTCTTTTACTGCGGATAATTTATCGGTTACAACATTGACACTTGGTGGTTTATCGGTACCGTCTGGGTCTTTATCAACAATACGCGTTGGCGGTTCACTTGATATGACCGAAGGTCGCGTTAGCGCGATGTACGTAACGGTCGGTTTTACTGGATCAATAACGCCTAGACTTGGGATCAAAAGTGAAATCGTTGATTCGACTAATCCGAGTTATTATTGGGATGTTAACGCCCGTGTTGCAAACCTTGGTGATATAAATTCATCTATACTTTCTGATATGGCGACACGTATTTTACGGCGAGAGTCTGTTTATGGTTCTATTTCAACAAAGATATTTAGTGCGGTTACATCAAATAAAAATGCGACTATGGGCGATTTTATGAACGCGATAAATGATATTCAGAAAAATGTACGTGGAAAATATCAAATGTTGAATTTGAAATAATTTATGGTATACCAGTGGTATAAGGGAAACAATATGAAAGTACAATGCGATATTTGCAAAACAGAATATAATTTACCTTCAAATACTTCGGGCGAAGTAAAGTGCGCAATATGTGGTCATACATGGACGATAAGTAATAAATCACACCGTTCATGGTTGATGATGTTTATCGCATCACTTTGTGCATTGCTTGCGGCGACAATATTTACTGTTACGGTAATTATAACATCACGGCGCGACAGTTCGGACAAAAGACCGCTTGTCGCAGTAATAGATAATGTTCAAACTGTAACCAATAATGGCATGGACCAAGTTATCGTTACAGGAACCGTAACTAACCGTTCTGACGATATTTACGCATTTCCAGATTTGGTAATCGTGCTTTATGGCGATGATGGTGCGCCAATCGCACGACAGAAATTTATGCCGTCGGCAACATTTTTAGATGTTGGTCAATCGGTTAGTTTTACACACAAACTTTCAGGAAATGTTTCGGGGGTAAAACGTGTCGGGGTTGAATTAATGAATATGGAGAATGAGAAATGATAAAGAATTTTTTGTTTTGTGTTTTTGCGCTTGTTTTGTCTTTGAATTCAATTGCAGATGACACACCGACACCAACGCCACCTGCGCCGCGCGTAAGTATTTTTTCAACGACAACCGATTGGGCGGCATTAACTGGTTTACCCTTACAGCAATATGTCGGAAATTTTACATGGACTAATTCTGATGTTCAGCGCGGTATCGTTTTATACTATCTTGATGCGTTTCCGTGCTATGGCGAAGCAGACAGTGTTAGAATCTGGCTTGGCCCAAATCGCCAGTCAACAGGTATATTGCGACTTGTCTGTGTGCATGCCCCCACAGAAATAAGTTTCACATGGCGCTATGCCACCCGCGACGCGGATCAGGCACAAAGCACAGGGTTATTAAAATGCCCGGTAACTGGCGACTATGAATTAGATATTGATTTTTCAAAATGCGTTCGTGGCCCTGAATGGAAGGATTTTAAATAATTATGATGGATATACGCGAATTTGTCGTTGCCCCAGAATCCGCCGGCCTGCGATTGGACAAGTTTTTGGTGGCGCAATTATCTGGCTTTTCACGCAGTGAAATTCAAAAATTTAATGTTTCGCGGAATGGGGTAAGTATAAAATTTTCTGAAAAGGTAAAGGTGGGCGACAAAATCGTTGTCGAAATACCGCCTGTACAAACAGATGTCGCAACAGATAACATATCCGATGATTTAGACTTGGATATTTTGTATGAAGATAATGATATAATCGTTGTCAATAAACCACGCGGTGTTGTTATGTATCCGTCAGCCGGAAATAAAACCGGGACATTGGTTCAAAATATATTGTCGCATACACATCTATCTGCACTTGGTGGGCCAACGCGTCCGGGTGTGGTTCATCGTTTGGATAAAGATACCAGCGGTGTTGTCGTATTGGCTAAATCCGATGCAGCCTATCGTGAGTTGGTAAAAACGTTCAGCACACATAATTTGACCCGAAAATATATCGCCTTTGTTTGGGGCGTGCCAAATTGGACAGGCGCAAATATAACCGGCAATATCGCACGGTCTTCACGTAATCGGCAAAAGATGACCATGGTAAAGACCGGGGGCAAACCGGCACACACTGTTGTTGAGGTTTTGGATGCTTGGCCACGCGACGGCGTTTCAGAATTTCGTTGTGCACTTATGACCGGTCGAACACATCAAATAAGAGTCCATTTGTCTTCACATGGTTTTCCGGTCTTATGTGATGGTGTATATGGTCGCGCATCAGCAAGATTGGGTTCGGTTAAAAATCCGGATTTATTAGAATTCATCAAAACACACGATGGACAAATGTTGCACGCACAGATTTTGGAATTCGCACACCCCACAACAGGAAAAACTATGCGATTTAAAACGAATCTGCCTGATGATATGTTGGAATTACGTGAAACACTAAAAAATTAGCGTGCTCTTTTATAAAGCACTTCGGCGGCAAAGCCATATTTCATAACATTCATCGCATTTGCATATTCTTCGATTTCACGACGACTAAGGTCCGCACCAATTATGCCACACGTATTTTTTTTATTTAATGCCGCGCGGATTTCTGGTGTAATTCCGCGAATCAAAGGTTCGGTCGCACAATTTAACTTTGCCGCAATCATACGCACCATGTGACTTTGGTTTTCAATAAAACGAAGAACGTACGGATTCAGAAAAGCGGCAGCGCGCATGAATTCTTCTGACGGATTTTTCGCACGCAGAAACGCCGCAGGGCATTCAGCAATTTCCGGCAAAATTTTCCTTTCCGCTTCTGTCATATACGTCATACCGTTCATTTCAATTTTTTCCGCCATTTTAATCCCCTTTAATTCAATAATTCGCGTGCCTGTTGCAGCAATCCGATTGCCATATCAACCTTGGTAAAATCAATAGACGCGGCGCCGGTCGAACGTTCGTTCATAAAGTCATCATATACACTTTGCAACCGCGCTTCCGGGTCAAAACTTTGCGTGTGCGTTTTGGGCTGCGGCTCTGGGCGCAGGGCCGGTGTCCAAGATTCATGCGTATCAAGCGCAGAAAATTCGCCACTGCGTATCATTTTCTTGACACCCGCAATGGTAAAACCGCGGTTATACAATAAATCCTTTATCGTGCGCAGGCGCGCGACCATTTCCGGCCGATAGTAACGCCGGCCACCCGCACCCGCCACAGGCCGCACCACGGTTGGAAATTGCTTTTCCCAATAGCGCAGCGTGTATGCCGGTATCCCAAGGTCTTGGGATACAGAATTTATTGATGCAAAGTATTCACTATCCATTGTTTATTTCCGTGTTCTCTTGTTCATCGGCATCGTCCGATTCAATAGATATTGCCGACATAACCTTTTCATTTTCCGCCGTGCGGAACAGTGTCACACCCGCGGTGCTGCGTCCGGCGATTCTGATATCCGATGCAGGCGTGCGGATGATTTTGCCGCCGTCCGTCACCATAATAACATCGTTGTCCGCCGTGACCGGGAACGAACCCGCGACCGCGGTATTTTTCCCGCCAAGTTTGATATTTGTAAATCCGCCACCGCCACGATGCGTAAGGCGATATTCATACGAACTGGTGCGCTTTCCAAATCCATTTTCGGAAATCGTAAGTATGAATTCTTCCTTTGCCGCCATTTCTGCCATTTTCGCATCGTCCAAAACGAGTGTTGTTGTTTCTTCTTCGTTGTCGGCCTCTTCTTCTATACCGGTGGCGGCACGACGCGCGGCACGGCTTTGTTTCACATACGCCGCACGCACCGCGGAATCAGATTCGCCACGATTCAGCATCGACATACCGATAATGCGGTCATCACGCCCAAGTGTTATTCCGCGCACGCCCGTTGAATTACGGCCGGCGAAAATACGAATCTCTGGCACAGGGAACCTAATGCAACGTCCGCGATAGGTCGCCAAAAATACATCTTGGTCTTCACTGCACGGCAGAACAGAAACCAAACTGTCGCCGTCGTCCAATTTCATCGCGATTTTTCCGTTCGCACGGATTGAATCAAAGTCCGCCATACGATTGCGCCGCACAGTTCCTGATGCTGTTACGAACATAAGGAAGTGTTCTTTGCCCGATTCCTGTATCGCCGCCACGTCCTCTTCGGGCACCGGCAAAATCGCGGTAATCGTTTCGTTTTCAGCCAACGGCAACAGGTTCACCAGTGGCCGTCCCTTGGCCGCGGCCGCCGCCTCTGGCAACTTGTATGTTTTCAATTTATAGCACAGCCCGCGGCTTGAGAAGAACAACAGTGGTGTATGCGTATTCGCAACGAAAACCTGAACCACATAGTCATCGTCCTTGGTTGACATTGCGTTGCGGCCCTTGCCACCGCGCTTTTGCGCACGGTATGTATCCAGTGAAACGCGTTTGATATATCCCGTATTCGAAACCGTTACAACCATATCTTCGCGGGCGATTAAATCTTCGATATCGATGTCAATTTCCGCATCAGAAATTTCCGTCCGGCGCGGCGAAGCCCAATTATCACGCACGGCCACGGTTTCTTCACGAATAATCTGCACAATGCGTTCGTGCGACGCAAGTATATCCAACAAATCGCGAATCTGCGCGCCCAGTTCCACCAAATCCGCATGCAATTTGTCGCGCTCTAGCCCCGTGAGTCTATGCAGTTGCAATTCCAAAATCGCCTTGGCCTGGTCTTCGGACATATAGAACATACCGTCCTTATATTCCGTATTCGGGTCGTCAATCAGTTGAATATAGTTTTCGATATCAGACGCTTTCCACCCACGCGATACCAACGCAATGCGCGCTTCCTCTGGATTCGCGGACGATTTGATAAGTTCGATAACTTCGTCCAAATTGCCAACCGCAACCGACAAGCCCAACAAAGTATGAGCACGATTGCGCGCCTTGTTCAAATCGAAAATAGTGCGGCGGCGGATTACTTCCTCGCGAAATTCAATAAACGCATCAAGAACACCGCGAACATTGAACAGCATCGGTCGCCCGCGGTTCAGCGCCATCATATTCACAGGGAAATTCGTCTGCATTTCCGTGTATTGGAACAAATGATTCAGAACAACGTCCGGAATCGCATCGCGTTTTAATTCAATCACAATGCGCAGACCTTCCTTGGACGATTCATCGCGGATTTCAGAAATACCCTCTATCTTTTTATCCTTGGTCAGTTCGGCAATTTTGATAATCATCTGGGCCTTGTTGACCTGGTACGGGATTTCATCGACAACAATCGCCTCGTGATCATGGAATTTTTCAATATGCGTTTTTGCACGAACAATTATCGAACCGCGACCTGTAGTGTGCGCCTTGTACGCGCCGGCGCGCCCCATGATAACCGCGCCCGTCGGAAAGTCCGGTCCAGGAATAATTCCAAACAATTCATCATCAGAAATTTCCCGATTATCCAAGATTGCCAAAATTCCGTTGCAAATTTCGCCAAGGTTATATGTCGGTACATTTGTCGCCATACCAACCGCAATACCCGAACCGCCGTTTACCAAGAAATTTGGAAACTTGGTCGGCAAGACGACCGGCTCTTGCAACGTTCCGTCAAAGTTCGGTTGCCAATCGACAGTATCTTTGTCCATATCTTCCATGAGTGACGCGCCGAGTTTCGAAAGGCGTGCCTCGGTATAACGCATGGCCGCGGCCTTGTCCCCATCGCGCGAACCAAAGTTACCTTGGCCCTGGACAAGCATTTCGCCCATCGAAAAATCTTGACCCATACGAACCATCGCCTCGTATATAGAACTATCGCCGTGCGGGTGATATTTACCCATAACGTCACCAACAATACGCGCAGATTTCACCGTTGGCTTGGTCGCCGGCGCAACATCGTTCATAACATATAAAATACGGCGATGCACCGGTTTGCAACCATCGCGAACATCAGGCAATGCGCGGTCCACAATGACCGACATGGCATAGTCAAGAAAACTTGACCGCATTTCGTGTTCAATCGAAGATTGTGGAATTTTGACTGTATTTATTTCATTTGTATTTTCTATTTCTGACATAACTTAACTTTCCTTAGGTTTTTGACACAGAAAACATAGCAAATTTTCGCACCAAAGGTCAAGAAATAAAGCAATTTTTACGCATCAAAATTCAGATTGACAAAGTAATTTGTTTGTAATAAACTTGACTCCGTTAAAAGAGGTAAAATATGGAAAAGGGTACAGTCGCAACAAGCGGGGCTTTTTCTGGGGTTTTCTGGAATTTGTTTGCAGCATTATTTGCATGGCACCTTATTATATTGGCACTGCAAAAGTTGGGCTTGGTAAAAAGTAAATAAAATATTTGCTTTTTTGTAAAACCTATGGTTAAATATACGCACAAAAGGATTCGAAATGGCAACTAAAAGAACATATCAACCGTCAAAAACACGTCGTATTCGCACACACGGCTTTCGTGCGCGCATGGCGACCAAGGGTGGACGTGACGTATTGAATCGCCGCCGCGCGACGGGTCGTAAAAGAATCGCGGTTGCGGCCGAAAATTAAAAAATCGCCAAACGGCGATTTTTTTTAAGCTCCTCCCTTCGTGGTACACTCATGGGACGAACTGCAAGCGTTATACCCACTGGGGCAATCCGAAACATCGGCACAACCGCAAGATCCGGAAGATACCCCTACCCTACTACAACAAACAAGTGATGCATCTTCACCTTTGGGAATGCCTTCCCCATACGCCAAACAACTCGGTGCGGGGGCTTGCGGTTCTTCCAAACTATACAACCAACAATAATTATCATCGTTCGCATGTCCATCAACATACCCCGCACAGGTAAGTTTTTCTTGTTTCGTTTCTACAAAA
>Ga0265298_10002219_pt1 | contig 27390 bp, 21 predicted proteins | sample AusTroGonzalo_MG_3_FD_193486 | JGI IMG/M metagenome (GOLD analysis project Ga0265298, IMG submission 193486) | Bovine rumen microbial communities from tropical cattle in Woodstock, Queensland, Australia - Gonzalo_01 | ecosystem: Host-associated > Mammals > Digestive system > Stomach > Rumen ...
CGGTCTGCCAGGGTTGACTTACCATGGTCGATATGTGCAATGATACAGAAATTCCTGATATGATCCATTAATTCTATGCGTCTTTAAAGTGCAAAGGTACAAAAAAATCGTCGGATTATGGATATTTTTGCTTTTTTTTGGAGTTTCCACGATGAAATTTAAGATTTCTGAGTAACTTTGCACCAAAAAATAGCATTCATTATGAAAAAGTTATGGGTATTATCAGCTATTTTGCTGTTATTGACGGCTTGTCAGGAGTCGCTTGAAGACCGTTGTGCGAGGGAGACAAAAGAGTATACAAGGAAGAACTGCCCTGCCAAGATGGACAACAACTCCATCTTAGACAGTCTGACCTTTGAACGGGAGACCCACACCTTACATTATTATTATAGGTTGACAGGCTTTGCCGATAATGACAGTATCGTGGAGAAGCTTGATGCTGCGAATATTCTGAAGAACGAACTGCGTAACACAACGACGCTCAAACTCTACAAAGACAACCACTATCGTTTTGCCTACACCTATCGTTCTGAGAAAGATCCAAAGAAAGTGCTGCTCGATTTTGTATTCACAGATAAAGACTATTAAAAAATGATCCCCGCCTTGAACCGACGGGGATCATTCAGTATTAAGCTTCAACCTCTTCAGGTTTCATGTTCGTGTAAACCGTCTGGACATCATCAAAGTCCTCCAACTTCTCAACCATCTTGTCGATGGTCTCACGCTGCTCGGCCGTCACATCCTTCAGGTCGTTGGGGATACGGGTAAACTCTGCACCCGTCACCTCGAAGCCGTTCTCCTCCAGATGCTTCTGGATGGCACCGAATGAAGAAGGATCGCCATAGATGGTGATGCTGTTCTCCTCCTCATCCTCATCGTACTCATCCTCCACGCCATAGTCGATCAGGTCGAGGATCATCTCGTCCATATCCAGTCCGTCCTTCTTCCTAAAAGTAAAGACAGCCTTGTGATCGAACAGGAACGACAGTGAACCCTGAGTGCCCAGGTTACCATTAAACTTGTTGAAGACGCTGCGCACGTCACCCACCGTACGAGTGGTGTTATCAGTCAGTGTCTCCACGAAAATAGCGATGCCGTGAGGGCCATATCCCTCGTAGGTCACCTCCTTGTAGTCGCTCTGGTCCTTACCCATTGCGTTCTTGATGGCACGCTCGATGTTATCCTTCGGCATGTTCTCGCGCTTGGCGTTAGCGATGATGGCACGCAGTGCGGGGTTGTTCTCTGGTTCTGGACCGCCTGCCTTCACGGCAATGGCGATCTGCTTACCGATCTTTGTAAATGTCTTGGCCATGTGGCCCCATCTCTTCAGCTTTGTAGCCTTACGATATTCAAATGCTCTTCCCATAAATATTATTCCGTTAATTTGTTATTTCGATATGACGTTATAAAAATCTTCATCTCAATTCTGCGTTCAACTGCTTCTTCAGATTGGTGATGAGTTTCTGCATGATGGCATCGATCTGTTTGTCACCCATGGTCTTCTCCTCATCCTGAAGAATGAAGTTCACTGCGTATGATTTCTTGCCGGCGGGCAGTTTGTCACCCTCATAGACATCGAAGAGTTCCACATTCTTAAGGAGTTTCTTCTCCGTCTGACGGGCAATCTGTTCGATCTGGGCAAACTCGACGCTGTTATCCACCAACAGGGCGAGGTCTCGGCTGACAGGCGGGAACTTGGAGATCTCGGTGTAGAGCACCTCGTTCTTCTTGATGACCTTCATCAAGGCCGTCCAGTTAAGCTCTGCATAATAGACAGGATTATCGAGACCGAACTGCTTCTGGAGTTTCTTGGTAATGATACCCATCTCGGCGAGTGTCTTGCCCCCACGATTCTCAATAGCCAAACCAACAGAGAAGATATTGTTTTCTGACTTCTTGCGGACGGTCATGCCAGGCTTCACACCTATACGGCGGAGGATGTTCTCCACGCAGGCACTCAGCTCATAGAAAGTAGAATCCTCGTTCTTATGAGCCCAGGAGCCCTCGACACGCTTACCCGTCACCCAGAGAGCGGCATGATACTGCTCCTTGTAGGCCTGCATCGGATCATCGTCATTCTGCTTCTCAGGATTGAAAGTATAGACATTTCCGAACTCAAAGAAACGCAAGTTCTGGCGTTTGCGGTTCACATTGTACTGGATGCTCTCCAAACCGCCGAATAGCAAGGTCTGGCGCATCACATTGAGGTCGCTTGAGAGGGGATTCATGATATGTACCAACGTGTCTTGTTTGTCATCATAATACGACGACTTACTCAACGAGTTGTTCAGGATCTCGTTGAAGCCCTCACCTACCAACTGTTCGCTGACGATGTTGGCCAACTTATGCTTCTGATCCTCTTCTCCCTTGATGACCAATGAACTCTTCAACTGTGTAGGAATCTCCACGTTATTATATCCATATATGCGCAGGATATCCTCCACCACATCGCAAGGACGCTGCACATCGACACGATAGGCAGGAATCTCCAACGTCAGCCCCTGCGTATTCTCATACTTTACTTCTATGTCGAGTGCACGACAAAGATACTTGATGATGCCAGGTGTAATGACCTTGCCTATCAGATTATTTACATACTCAAAACTGAGATCGACGACTGCGTTCTTGATCGGTTCTGGATAGACATCGCAGATATCCATCGACACCTTGCCTCCTGCCAATTCCTGACAAAGGATGGCTGCCTGTTGCAGCGCATAGATAGTACCATTGGGATCGACGCCACGCTCAAAACGGAAGCTGGCATCTGTGCTCAGACCATGACGACGGGCAGACTTGCGGATCCATGTCGGATGGAAGTAGGCACTCTCGAGCACCACGTTCCGCGTGGTCTCGTAAGTTCCACTACCCTTGCCTCCGAAGACACCGGCAATACACATCGGCTCCTCGGCATTGCAGATGGCCAAGTCACGGTCAGAGAGTTTGTGCTCAACACCGTCAAGTGTCTGGAACGGTGTGCCATCGGGCATCGTCTTGACAACTATCTTATGTCCCTTCACCATGTCGGCATCGAAACAATGGAGTGGCTGACCATAGGCCATCATGATATAATTGGTGATATCAACAATGTTATTGATAGGACGCAGACCCACGGTGGTCAACTTGTTCTTCAGCCAGTCTGGCGATTCCTTCACCTCACAGTCGGTGATGCTGACACAGGCATAACGCTTGCAGGCTTCCTGGTTCTCAATAACCACCTCAACAGGCAGGTCGTGATTGTCCACCTTGAACTTCGAGCAGTCTGGACGATGCATCTGTGTCTCGTGACCGTTGCTCATCAGCCAAGCGTAGAGGTCACGGGCAACGCCCCAATGAGAGAGGCCGTCGGCACGATTAGCGGTAATATCTACCTCGATGAGCCAATCGCTCTCCAAGTGATAATACTCTGCTGCAGGCGTACCCACCACGGCATCCTCAGGCAGAACGATAATACCAGAATGGTCATTGCCAATACCAATCTCATCCTCTGCACAAATCATACCGTTGGACTCCACACCACGCAGCTTGGATTTCTTGATGACAAACTCCTGATCGCCATCGTAGAGCACACAACCGAGGTCGGCCACGATCACTTTCTGACCAGCTGCCACATTCGGAGCACCACACACGATCTGCGAAGGCTCGCCTTTGCCTAAGTCTACTGTTGTCACATGCAGATGGTCACTGTTGGGATGGGCTTCGCAAGTGAGCACCTTGCCCACATAGAGACCCTTCAGACCACCCTTAATACTCTGTACTTCTTCCAATGCGTCGACTTCGAGACCTGTTGACGTCAGTGCGTCACACACCTCCTGGGGCGTCAGGTCGAAATCCACGTATTCCTTCAACCATTTGTAGGAAATATTCATTATACCGATTCTTTAGTAATTACCAACTTGTGAAATTTCAGCGTGCAAAGGTACTAAAAAATCGGTATATACACAAATTTTTCTCAAGAAAACTATTCAATACAGTTCATTAAGAAATCTACAGCACCGTTTATGCCGAATTTACGGACATCTATTGAGATGTCATAATTGCGGGCATCAGTCCAGTCTTTACCAGTGAAAGTTTTAGTGTAAAGCTCACGGCTATAGTCGTTGTCGACCACCATTGCTGCTGCATCACGCATGTCCAGACCATACTTCTCAGCTATCCTGCGCTTCCGGCAATCCTCTGTCGAATGGATGAAAATCTTCAGTGCATTCGGATGTTCTGCAAAGATGTGGAATCCACAACGACCAACGATGACACAAGACTCCCTGGCAGCAATTTTCCGAATGGTCTCTGCCTGTGCATCAAAAAGATCATGCGACGTCTGGTCATGTTCTGCTCCGTCATACTCAGCCTTACTCATGTAGTTCTGATAGAAGTTTGTGAAGTCGTCACGCCATAGTGGATTACGGGTTTCGATCTTCTCCATAGCTTCCTCCACTACCCGGTTCCGCTTAGCCACCTCATTCAGGATCTGCTTATCCAACAGCTTCACATTAAGCCTGCGAGCCAACTCTGCTCCAATCTCATGTCCGCCGGTTCCGAACTGGCGGCTGATCGTAATAACAAATTTTTCCTCCCTGTTCATAGAGCGCAATCTTTTAGTTAAACTATTTTCTTGTTGGCAAAGTTACGAAAAAGATTTGAAACTACCAAACCTTTTCAGAGATTTTTTTGTTTATTGTTGAATGTATTGTGCTGCAGCTTCTGCACATCGTTCCCCGTCGACACCTGCTGAGACGATTCCGCCGGCATAACCGGCTCCCTCCCCACAAGGGAAAAGTCCCTGAATACGAATATGTTGCAACGTATCTTGATCCCTGACAATACGCACAGGACTACTCGTTCTGGTCTCAACAGCAATCAATGTCGCTTCATTCGTCAGGAAACCATGTGCCTGTCGGCCAAAAATCTTAAAGCCCTCCTGCAAACGTTTGGAAATCATTTTTGGCAACCAGAAATGCAAAGGACTCGAAATCAGTCCAGGAGCATAGGATGATTTTGGCAAGTCATAACTCAGTTTATTATTGACAAAGTCTGCCATTCGCTGAGCAGGAGCCGTCTGCTTCATATTTCCCTGCTGCCAGCACATACGTTCCAAATCTTCCTGAAACTTCATGACTTTCAGCACATCGTTTCCATTGACATCTTCCGGCCGGAGCTCTACGACCATGCCGCTGTTGCTCCATTGGGTACCGCGACTGGCAGGGCTCATCCCATTCACAACAATCTGCTCCTTGTCTGTGGCAGCAGGAATCACGAAACCACCAGGACACATACAGAACGAATACACGCCACGGCTATCCACTTGTGTCACCATAGAGTACTCTGCAGCAGGCAACCATCGTCCTCTGCCCTGCTTCGAGTGATATTGTATCTGGTCTATCAACTGAGACGGATGTTCCAATCTCACACCAACGGCAATACCTTTCGCCTCAATTTCCACTTTTGCTTCAGTCAAATAACGATAAACGTCTCTGGCAGAATGTCCTGTAGCAAGTATCACGGGGCCGAAGTATTCTTTATCCGCGATACATCCAACGACCTTATCGCCATTGATAATCAAACCCGTCATCTTCGTTTGAAAATGCACTTCTCCCCCACATTGGATAATCGTATTACGCATGGCCTCAATGACTTTGGGGAGTCTGTCCGTTCCTATATGCGGATGGGCGTCAGCCAAGATAGCCGTTGATGCACCATGCTGACAAAAGACATTCAGGATCTTATCTGTATTGCCTCGCTTCTTGCTGCGGGTATAGAGTTTGCCGTCAGAGTAGGCACCTGCCCCACCCTCACCAAAACAATAGTTGCTCTCGGCATCCACCTTCTGAGTCTTTGTGATATTGGCTAAATCTTTTTTCCTGTCATGAACATTCTTTCCCCGTTCAAGGACGATGGGGCGCAATCCGAGTTCTATCAGACGCAAAGCAGCAAACAATCCACCAGGACCAGCTCCAACGACAATCACCTGAGGACGTCCCTCAACATTCCGGTATTCCGTCCTGACAAACCCATCATCATGAGGCTGTTCATTCACGTAAACCCTCACCGTCAGGTTCACCCATACCTGCCGCTGCCGCGCATCAATGCTTCGTTTCAGAATTCTTACCCCATACAGCGTCCGTTGGTCGATACCCTTTTCATCGGCTATCCACCGCCTCAGCCTGTCTTCTTGCGCAGCCACTTCAGGCAGCACTCGTATCTGATATTCGTTTATCAACGTATCACCACTTTTCTACGTCCATGCAGATACAATCCGGGATTCGACGGTTTCTCGCTGAGTCGCCGTCCTTCCAGTGTATACCAATAGGAATCGTTATCCTGCGTCATTACTGGGGATGCAATACCATTGATAACACCTTCGCCCCATTCTTTTGTGAGGAATGCCACCTTCTCGGCGAGACATTTTTTCATAAGCTGCTTTCGGCTATCTATAGGGCCAGTATACGCTTCCGGCCAACGGGCAACGTTACTGTCTACCGCATAGCGGATACGCTCAATGAAGTCATCAATGGCCTTATCCAGCTTAGGATATTGCATGCCAAGGAAAGGTTTCCAAATATCTATAACGCAGTCCTTGAATCTGTGAAACATGTATATTTTGCTTATCCAGACGGATCCGTAAGGCGGGTCTTGCCAGATGAACTTATTATGTCCTCGACGGAAAGCATTCCCAAAGTCCCACACCGGTCCGAAAATCAACTTTGTGTCGTCTCCCCGATCCTTATGTATAAAACAGCTGCCACGAAATGATTCTGCATCATCAACAATCTCTCTGACAATATAATAGCGCGCCAGCGTATCCATATCGATATACTTTTCCCAAACGACACTCGCCCTATTTTGTGAACGGATGGCTTTATCAGTATCTTCAATGAATGTCGTGATATAACTTCTTTGTTCAGTCGACAGCACTTCCGGATCATGAATGGTGATATTCACACTGTTCTGATCGTTTTCTCCGTTTGGTACATATATTTGTCCATCATACTCATAGTTGTCAATCTCGAGCAACCAGCCACCCGTAATTTCCTCCGGGTCTGTAGACAAATCATCCTGCTTTGTTATCTCCACCCGATTCTTGCCTACACGGATTTTATCTGTAAGCATATAGAGTCCTATATAGTCGCCGTTGAGAACCACTTCTACAGGTTCCTGCTCCGGCGTATATGCCATACCGATCAGCCGACTCAATTCAAAGCCCACCGTATTACGAAGGAACACCAAATCGTCATCGGCATGGGCCAACAGCGTAAAATGACGATTTTCTTTCATCCCCAAAGGACTCACTTTATCCTGAAACTTCAGACGATAGGGTTTCTTGTTCAATTTATTCCATGTCATGTTGCCACGACCCTTTATCTGCAAAGGTATCGGCGCTTCGGCAGTGCCTAACGACTCATATCCTTCTTGTCCAAGAGCATCTATATAGCACGTCGCTTTGACATAATACTCTTTACTTGTGATGGGCTCATCCGAATTAATGAACATGATGGGCAGCGTACCGGAGCAGTACTGTCTTCCAGCCTCATTTCCTTTAGCAGCAACGGAAACTTGCAGTAAAAACAACGCCATCAAAGTTGAAATAAGCTTTCTGTCACACATATGTAAATACATAGCTATTTTCGTTCTTCTATATAATTCATTTTCGGGTGCAAAATTAATCTATTTTTTTCAAATAACAATGTTTTCATCTAAAAACTTTAGTAATTGGGGCCGATTGTTATGCATCAAAAACCCTTTCATGCAAAAAACTCGCAAAAGATTTGGCTGTTTCAGGGAAAAGCACTACCTTTGCAGCAATCTTTTCGAAGTGTGACAATGTTTGTACGCATACATTATTAATATTAATAATTCAATAATAGCATGGTAGTCAACTCTATTAGCTTCTTGCTGTTTTTCGTTGTTGTATTTGTAGTTTACTACGCTCCCCCCGTTGCTAAAAATGTAAGATACCAGAACTCTTGGGTTCTACTGACCAGCTACTTTTTTTACGGTTATACCGACATAAAGACGCTGCCGATATTAATAATAGCGACCACAGTGTTCTATCTGATTGGGAAATGGCTGAAAAATGCCATGGACAAGGACAACCACAAACAGGCTTCACGCATTACGACTTTCGGTGTGTGCCTGGGCGTTGGTGTGCTTCTGTATTTTAAATATTTCAACTTCTTTGCAGAATCTGTCAAAGAACTCTTGAATGCTGTAGGATTTCATGTCTCCTGGTCGGCACTTCACATTCTTCTCCCCATCGGCGTCAGTTTCTTCACATTCAAGTTCATCAGCTATATCATCGAAATACATCGGGAAAGGATTGAGCCTTGCAGGAATTTCATAGATTTCGCTGCCTACATCGCATTCTTCCCCACGATTCTCAGCGGCCCTATTGACCGTCCCGGCACTTTCATCCCCCAATTAGTCAGAAGCAGGACATTCAGCTACGACTTGGCAATGGACGGGTTCAGGCAGATACTCTGGGGCATGTTCACTAAAATGTGTATTGCCGACATTTTGTCGGCAGGAATAGATATGGTATGGAACAATTTGGAGGCACAAAACGGCTCTGCAATTCTTTTGGCAACCTTATTGTACCCTATTCAGATGTATGCCGATTTTGACGGTTATTCCAATATGGCTATAGGAACAGGCAAGATATTAGGATTCCAAATCTCCAGGAACTTCAATCATCCGTTCTTGGCAAGGAATATTGCCGAGTATTGGCGGAACTGGCATATCTCACTGACCAGTTGGCTGACTGACTATGTGTTTTCTCCTCTGAACATTGCCTTCCGCAATTATCAGAACTACGGTATAGCTCTGGCAATTGTCATCAATTTCGTACTTATAGGCTTCTGGCACGGAGCAAGCTGGTCATTTGGGCTTTTCGGCCTGTATCATGGTCTGCTGTACCTCCCTTTGATATTCTCCGGCTCTTTCGGCAAGAAAAAGAAACTCAGGCCAAATCAACACGGACTGCCCAAGTTGTCCGATTTTTCCAAAATGGCTATAACATTCATCCTTGTAGCTTTCGGACTAATACTGTTCCGAGCCGACACGGTGGCCGATGCCGTGACATATACAGACCACTTGTTTACCTTTTCATTGTTTTCAGCACCTGTCTATCCCATAGGTATATCCACCTGGGCTATCATACTTGTACTGTTGGTTTTGGAATGGTATCAGCGCGACAAAGAATATCCCCTGCAAATGAAGCCCACGTTTCTTGCAAACAAGAAGTGGCTGCCCTACGTTTTAGACTTTATCATCATTGCTGCCATTATATTCTACGGGAACTTTGAAGGCAGCCAGTTTATTTATTTCCAATTCTGAACAAGATGAAACGTTTTGTATGCTATATGATGACGCTGGCCGTCATCGTCTTTGGAGGTATCGTAACGGTCAACTATACACTTGATCCTGGACATGTCTATCATGGACAAGAGTACATCAACAAAGTAATTGCTGGAATCAGGGAAGGATACCATGTTGAAGGAATAAGTGATATTGACGAGCGCCTTTATAAACTTAGATTTGCCGAATTGCATCAAGGAGAAACTTTTGACTATCTCGCTATGGGATCCAGTCGCATCATGACTGTTTCCAAAGACGTCATGCATGGCAGGTCTTTCCTAAATCTCAGTATTTCAAGTTGCCAAATTGAGGAGATCGTCGCTTTTTATCAGATATGCAAAGATTTCAACATACATTACTCCAATGTGCTGATTCCGGCCGACCCTTCACTTTTCAACGGACATTATATCGATGACAGATGGAAGTGTCTGGGGGATTATGTCAATGAGTTCATGGGAGAAGATGTCACAGGATCAAAATTAGATTGGGATATCGTATGGAATCTTTTCTCTGTATCCTATTTTAGGACAGCACTTCGTTCATGCTTGGCCGGAAACCAAGAATTGAAGTATGTCAAAACAGCCACCAATGACGGTGCGACTTTCCGGACTGACGGTTCCTTTACTTGGGAAAGGCCCGTCCGTGAGGCCCCCCAATCAGTTATTGAAGAAAAAGCACATACTACGCATTTTCATTTATACAAAGATTTCTATGACATTTCTGAGAAACGCGTTGCCTTGTTCACAAAACTTCTGGAAAGAATGAAGGCCGACGGAATAAAAATATACCTCGTCCGTAGCCCCTTTCATCCTGTTTTTTACAAGAAGCTATTAAAGCTGAAAGGAGCAACAGATGCTTTTGATTTTGTTGACCGTTACGCCAAGGAAAACAACATTCAACTCATTAGCAGTTTTAACCCACTTGATGAGGGACTTAACGAATCTGACTTCTATGACGGACCTCATGTCAGGAAAGAAGTCATGGACAAGATTATCGAAAGAGAATTGAGCACTGGACGAACACCAAAAAAGCAGGAGCCGCATTTTCAGTGAGGCTCCTGCTTGTTAATGGTGTTAGTAGATGGGAACTATTTGATGATAGTTCCCCAATACTTACTATCGGTATTTGCGTGGAAGATGACCATGTTGTACGTCTTACCTATCTCCAGCAAAGCATCGCTGGGCTTCATCGGGCTGACACAGAACAAGCCTGAATAGTTTGTGGGCTCTCCATTGGACTTAACGGCGGTACCCAGCTTGATAGCTGCAATGCCACCTGCGCCATGGCTATTAATACTGCCAGAATTGTTGGACGAGAAGAAATACCACTTGCCATTACAATACTTACTCAATGATGTACCATAGAAGGACGTCATGGCAAACTCCTGGGATGCTCCCGGTGCAATTTTGTGGGGATTCGACCACCAGTGAGTCCATCCTTCATTATCAATGACGGTAGGCCCGTTGAAATGACATCCCAGTTCAACACTTCCGCTAACAGGCAGTCCACTGCTATCCCAACCATTCAGACTGTTAGTTTGTTTGATATACACCTTGAACTTGCCAGAGTGATAGACAGTTTGGTTGGTCTTGTTGATAAGCTTGAATGTTACCTTACCCGCAGTTCCTGAAGTTTTGTAACTGACCGCATCCCTAAAGGATATACCTGAGGAAGTGCTGCCACCAGAACTACCACCAGAGCTTCCACCAGAACTACCACCGGAACTTCCACCAGAACTACCACCGGAACTTCCACCAGAACTACCACCGGAACTTCCACCAGAACTACCACCAGAACTACCACCGGAACTTCCACCAGAACTACCACCAGTGTCGGTGTTCTTCTTCAGTGTTAATTTACGGGATGAGGCAACTTTTTCTGTCGTCTCAAAATAGCTGTGAGTAGGGAGGAAAGCCAGCGTTTTTTGCACCAACTTGTAGGATTTTCCAGCAGCATCTTGGAATATGTAATCACTAGCTTTAACATTCCAAGCCGCTGGACAAATAAATACGGCATAAGCACTTGTAGTTACCGTACTCTTGGTTCTCAAAGCTTCGTCAAGTGAAGAACAGGTAGTTACATCGCTTGCAGTGGGTTTGAAAGTGTCAGCTTTTGGATAGGACGTACCAAACCAGAAATAATTCTTGTCAAATACTGGTTGTTCATTGCCACCTGTATTATCACCTGTATTGCCACCTGTATTACCTCCGGTGTTGCCACCTGTATTACCACCTGTGTTGCCACCAGTATTACCACCTGTGTTGCCACCAGTATTATCACCTGTATTGCCACCAGTATTACCACCTGTGTTGCCACCAGTATTACCACCAGTGTTACCACCAGTATTATCGCCACTTGAGCTACTACTGTCTGTACCATCTTTTCCACCGGCTGCCTTGGCATCGTCCAGAGACATCACAGCAATGCTGCCTGCCGTAGTGAACTTATCAACAGTTTGGTAACACTTATAACCTACAATGTCAGTAACAGCGTCCTTCAGTTTAAAGTATATCTTACTATCCTTATTCATGATGACCACATTTGATACATCCCAGTCTTTCGGGAAAAGAATGACGCCATAGCGTTGATCATAGGTCTTTGCAGTGATGGAAATGGACGGTTTTGTCCTTAAAACATCTGCAAGCGAAGCAAATGCCGTACTGTTGTAATATTTGCTATTCTTGAGATAATCCACTAAGTTCGAATAAATTACTTTCATCGTGGCAAGAACAAAGTAGGTTTTACCGTTGTTGATCAGATTGACCTCAGTAACGATGTCGGTGACATTCACCTTACCGTCTTTGTTGACATCGGCTAATCCACCCTCTTCGTTGGCCAGATCAGCGTCGGCAATGGCTTTCAAGTCGGTAGCATCCACCTTCCCGTCTTTGTTAACATCGACAGCGATCTGTCCATAGGCGAGTCCGCTGCTTATTAGCATTGTCGCCAGCATAATTAAAAAACGAATTCTTTTCATTGTTGATAAATTTAAATTAATATGAATTATTATCTTATTTTAATTGTCTTCATTCTCAGTCCGCAGATTCCAGCGCCTTCAATTCTTTCACTCTCCTGGCGAGCTCCTTGCCTACGGCTTGGGAACCTTTCCAACTCCAGTGACTGTTATCAAAAAGGAACACATCCTTCTCACCAGATGCCAGCAAAGGCAGCAGATAGTCTTTGCAAAGCATGACTTCCGGAATATCTCCCAATATCTCACGTACATCCTCGTTAATCCGCTTTGGATGAGGATACGGATTGTCAACAATATAGTCTTGATAGAGATCGTATTTATCAACAGCCATCATCAACATCAGTTTAATACCTCGCTCATGAGCCTTATGAGTCAATAGATCAAAGACTTCCTTCACCTTCGGACGGAGAGCCTCATCAATCATCAAACCATTGGCGACATCTACATAATAGAAATACAGGCTACGAGGCTCTTTGCTACTAAAATAATCCTTGTCAAGAGTCACTTGATACACTGGGCTACGACCAGCAAACCGATACAGGATGAAATCACGGGCACGGAGGAGTGACCATTCGTTGGCATTACGTTCCTCTTTGTCTGAAGTTGACTCCGGCTCAGGAACTTCAACCTTGTTTTCTTTAAAATTGCCAAAACTTAGTGCGAAATCACGTTCCACGACTTCCACCACCATCACATCGATATTTGTAGAATCCACAACACCCCAGTCAAGAATGTTACAGGCATACTGTATTGGACTCTCATAAAGGCTACGCCTGCAGTTGGCAACAGTAAGTCCCTCCCCAGGCATATAGTTCTGGTAACCAATAATTCCTTGTTGAGAAAACGAATCGCCAACAGTCAGCACGTTCACATGGATGCTTCGCAGTTCTTCTGTATGATTGACCTTTATAAATAAGGTGTCCTTCATTCCATAATTCATAAGCGACTGACTATACTCCACCCCAAACGGAATCAGGGCAAGACTGCCAAGATCACTATCTGCCCGAGGACTAATGTACAATGTGACATAAGCCACAAGCCCTAACATTATTATATATATAGGCAAGACGATATATGAAACTTTAATCAGGAATCTCTTCATAGTCAGAATTGGAAATATATAAACGTCTGGACTTCACCGGCATAAAAGAACATCAGAAGTACGATACAGGCATAAAGCGCATAACGGACCGAAGAACAGCGGAATACCCTGTTGTCAGGGAACTGAAGCACATGAACCCTGTTGCGCTGTAGATACTCCACAATGATCAGCAACAGGACTGCAATGAAAGTATTGGCACTTCCCAAACGGAAGTGGAAATCATCAAAGGCTGTGAGGAACATACGAGACACAAAATCCCACGCCTGAGCAATTGTCTCAGCGCGGAAAATGACCCAGCCAACGACTACCAGCAAGAACATCACAACCACCCTACACATATCTTTTACACTAGGCAGCCAACGGTTGGCAGCCAGAATGTCCTTATCCTTCGTGTTGATATGCAACAGCTTATAAAGCACTATCAGACAACCATGATACAAACCCCAACAGACAAAGGTCCAGTTAGCCCCATGCCACAGACCGCTGACACCAAAGACGATGAACGTATTGCGGATGACCTTCCACTGGGCACAACGGCTACCACCAAGGGGGATGTACACATAATCGCGGAACCAAGTCATCAGCGAGATATGCCAGCGACGCCAGAACTCCGGTATCGATCTCGACAGATACGGATATTTGAAGTTGTCCAGTAACTTGATGCCAAACAGACGCGCACAGCCGATCGCAATGTCACTATAGCCTGAGAAGTCGCAATAGATCTGGAAAGTAAACAGGAGTGCCAGTCCCCAAAGACTGATGCCAGAATAGTCGGTATACGAATCCCAAAGCGGATTCAGATTCGCTGCACACCTATCCGCAATGACCACCTTCTTGAAGAATCCCCACAACATCTGCCGACAACCGTCCACAGCCTGCACGTAGTCGAAGCGACGGTCGCGCTGGAACTGTGGCAGCAAGTTCTTCGCCCTTTCAATGGGGCCTGCCACCAACTGCGGAAAGAAACTGATAAACGCAAAGAATTCGATAATATTCCTCGTGACAGGCACATCCTTCCGATAGACGTCGATCGTGTAACTGAGTGCCTGGAAGGTATAGAAGCTGATGCCAACGGGCAGCACCACGTTCAGCGTCACCCAGTCCAACTGGTAATGGAACAACTGCCAGAACAACTGAGCCAGACTGTCTGCAAAGAAATTGTAATACTTAAATACGCCTAAGATCAAGAAATTCAGCACGAGATTCATTGTGCACACCAATCGCTGACGTTGTCTGCTGCCTTCAAACCATTCTATCAGCACGCCACTGTAGAAACTACATAGCGACGTGAATGCAATCAGGAACAGGAAACGCCAGTCCCACCAACCATAGAACACATAACTGGCCGTCACAATCAGCAGATTCCGCCATTCGCGCTTCCGGAAGGCAAACCAGTATAGCACGAATACAATCGGCAGAAACACCAGGAATTCGAGTGAATTAAAATTCATATTCTATGACGTACGATCGTGCATTAACGTTTTAACTCTTTGACTCAGTTCTTTACCAACAATCTCTGAAGCCTTGATGCTCCAGTGACTGTCGTCGAATAGGAAGACATCCTTCTCTCCTCTTTCGATTAAAGGTGTCAGGAGGTATTTACACAACAAAACATGAGGTGTATCGCCAAAAATCTCACGGGCATCCTCGATATAGGTCTTACGAGGATAGGGATTGGCAACAATGTGATCCTGATACATGTCATACTTGTCGACGGGAAACATCAGCAACAAGGCAACGCCACGCTCCTCAGCCTTCCGGGTCAGAATCTGGAATACGGCTTGAATCTTCTGTTTGGAGCCACCCTCGATGGTCAGACCGTTGATGATGTCGGCACAATAGAAATACAGACTACGAGGCTCCTTATTGTTAAAGAAGTCCTTATCGAGGGTCACCTTGTACACCGGACTCCACTGCAGGCGGTACATCAGGAAGTCCCTGGCCCGCAATAGCGACCAAGCATTGGGATTCTCTGCATCACCATTGGATGATGTTCCTGGCTGATAATCTGCCATGTCAACCTTATCTATATCAAACTCCTCAGACCTGCTAACGAGATCACGTTCACCAACTTGAACAACTAGCACGCTGATATTAGTAGAGTCAACCAATCCCCTATCCAATATATTATAGGCATATTGGAAAGGATTCTCATATAGTTCTCTGATGCAGTTTGCCACAGACACACCTTGGGCAGCAAGATAATTCTGATAGCCTAATCGGCCCATTCCAGAGAAAGAGTCACCTACTGTCAGCACATCAGCATGAACATTCCTCAGACTATCTGACTGATTGATACTCATGAAAAGCAACTCTTTCATTTCATCTGGGCCATCATCTTTACAATCAAACGGAATCAATGCCAGATTACCCAAATCACCTGTAGCTCTAGGAATAATGTAAAGGGTGACATAAGCCGTCAAAACAAACAGCAGCAAGAATACTGGCAAGACCGTATATGACAATTTGATAAGGAACTTCTTCATGGCATCAGAATTTAAAATAGATAAATGTCTCAACCTCGCCAGCAAAGAAGAACAGCATCAGACCAATGCCTGCGTAAAGAGCATAGCGGACCATAGTATGGCGGAATATGCCATCGGTAGGAAGCTGGAGAGGATGCTCCCTCTTCCTCGTCGTCCATTCAAGAATCAGCACAATCAGCATAAATAGCATAGTAGCTTTCTTGACAGGAAGACTTGGCATAGAGAACAATGATGTCGACACAATGCCACTGAAGAACCTGAAAGCATCAGTGACGCTGCTAGCATAGAAGACAATAAAGCCCAACGATACTAACACATAGTTCAACACCATCTTTGAAAAGTCTTTCAGCTTAGGCAGACCATGGTCGTTGGGACGCAGTTTCTTGTTCTTACCAAATGCTCCAGAGAGTACTAGAGGTACATAGAGCATAGCGTGGTAGAGACCAAACAGACCAAACGTCCAGTTAGATCCGTGCCAAAGACCTATAAGCACAATATTGATAGTCACAGCCAGCATCACGCCCCAATTGGCCATATTACGGAAGGCGATATTCAACGGCATGAACACATAGTCGGTTATCCATGATGTAAGCGAGATATGCCAGTTACGCCAGAATTCTGCAATGTTACGAGCCAGCAACGGATGGTTGAAGTTACGGGTGATATTAAAGCCTAGGATCTTACCTACACCGATGGCCATGTTTGAGTATCCATCAAAGTCGGTATATATCTGCATGGTATAGAGCAGTGTCCATATCAGAAGAGTTGAACCCGCTTGATGAGAATAGTCTGCCCATACATAGTCCGTTACTAAAGCCAAATGGTCTGCGATACAGATCTTTGTGAACATACCCCAAAGAATCTGACGACAACCATCTACAGCCTGAGCATATTCTAACGAATGCGACCTGCGCAACTGTGGAATAAACGTATTGGGACGGTCAATAGGACCAGAGAGTAATGTCGGAAAGAATGCAATATACGTAGCAAACTCCACCATATCCTTACACGGTTCGATATGCTCACGATGAATCTCTATAACATAGCTGATTAGCTTAAACGTAAAGAAGCTTACACCTACAGGCACGATGATGTTCAGGGTTGTCCACGTAGCCTTCAGACCTACAACACTGAGCAAATCTGCTATCGACTCACCAAAGAAATTCAAGTATTTAAAGTAGAGCAACAAGCAGATTCCCAAAGCTACACCGAGGGTTGTCAGGTGCGAAGCCAGCTTCGTGCGGCCCTTCAACATCACAGCCCTCAGCCATAGGCCAAGGGCATAGAACACTGCGGTCGCAACAAGCAGTATCACCACCATCTTCCAATCAACGACGCCGTAGAAGAAATAACTCGCCAGCAGCAGCCAGATGTTTTGACGGCGAGGAATCTTCTTAGTAAACGGCAGATAGTAGACGGTGAATACTACTATGAAGAAAAAGAGGAATCTGACAGAGTTGACTACCATCCTACAGCTTTTCCATCATTGAATCAACCATCTCACCGACATTGTTCCACTTCATGATTTCAAGAGAAGTGAACTTGATCTTGAATGCCTTTTCGATAGCAACAATCAGCTGGATATGGCTCAAGGAGTCCCACTCCTCGATATCATTGGCACTTGTCTCGTCGCTCAAGTTGCACTCGTCCAGATCAAGCACATCGGTAAAAATTTCATTCAGTTTCTCAAAAATCTCTTGTCTTTCCATAATTTCTTATAATAATTTTACTTTTCACGATTCACTAACTCTATAAAACCTATCTCTGAGTTCCAGAAATAGCAGATCTTCCTGTTGTCGAAGGCTGGTGCTTCCACGGGCTTGAACAATGCCGTCCAGTCTTCCTGAATCAGTTTGTCATACTCCTGATCCACATCGTCGACCTCATAGCACATATGATAGGGAGTGACACCACGCTTGGTCAGCATCTTCTGCATGGTTTTATTATCCGCATAAGGCTGAACCAGTTCGATACGAACCTCACCAGGCTTGGTCAGAAAACAGATTTTAGTCCGTTGCGTGTCGTCATCGACAATCTCCCCGGCGACATACCCCAGCCTTTCGAACTCCTTGGCTGTAGAACTGATATCCCCTGTCAGATAGCCGACATGATCTGTTGTATAACTCATACGGTCTTTGTGTCAATATAACATTCTTTTGGCTGATAAGCCTCAACATCCAACTCATAACAAGCTGTCTCCGAATTTTCCATCTTTGTGAAACCAAGCCCTGTATAGTGGTTCTCCACCATTTTATTTTTGGGAGTAGGCAGATACTCACCGATGATCTTCTTATAACCGGCCGCCTTGGCACGTTCCACCATTGTGTTGAGCGTGAAGTTCTCCATACCACGCTTCAACACACGGCAACTCATGAACCAAGTGTCCACAAAAAGTGTCTCCGCATCCTGTCGTTTCATGATAATCACCGCAATCAGGCCATTATCGCCAAACTTGTCCTCAAGCGTAAAACTAAGGTCTATCACATTCGGATCCTCAGCCAAAGCCGTAATGTCTGCCTCGGTATAGCGAATAGTCCTCAGGTTAAACTGGTTACTACGCTGGGAGAGTTGGGCCACACGAGGCGTATTGAACTTGGTAAAGCCGCTGACGGTCGACACCATATTCAGGGATTTAAGGAAATCAGCCTCGTTGGTAAAGGTCTTCGACAGTGACACGCGCTTGGCCTCCACCTGATACTGCTTGGTACGGTCCTTGTCGGCATTGCTGTAGCTGGCCGTCTCAAAGAGATTTAATGAATAGAGGTATTCCAGATATTCGCCCGGGTCTTCCGGCAGTTCCGGAACGGTGATGCCCTTGATGTTCTCACGGACGATGTTCCGCTCAAAGGGATTATCATCGAGGAACACCATAGAGTCGAAACCGATGTTCAGAATGCTCTGGATGGTACGGATATTATCGACCTTCGTCTCCCAGTTGGCCTGGAACACGGCAATGTCGTCCAGTTTCAGCACCATGTCAGGATGCTTCTCGAACGGTTCCTTCGCCGTTTCCTCATTGTTCTTTGAGGCCACACAGATAATGATGCCACGCTGCTTCAGTTTCTTCACCCACATTTGGAACTCCGTGAAAGCCTTTCCTATGCCAAGGCCATGACCAAGTTGGATACCCTCCAAACCGTCATCGCCGATGACACCACCCCAGACAGTGTTGTCCAGGTCGAGAATCAGGCACTTCTTGAACTGTCCCTTGATGGCACAGACGATATCCATGACCCTTGAAGCCACGTATGGTAGGGCATCCACGCTCAGGATCATCTCTGTACTAACATAGACATTAGGGGCAAACATAAAGTCACGACCGAACTTATTCTGAAGACCAGCCAGATCACAGATGAAGAGGTTCGGATACTGCTGTGACAGGTTCATCAACTCATAGTTCAATTTCCGTACCTGATACGACAGTGATGACGTCACCTTATTGGCATAACTGCCAAAGACCGTATCCTCAATCTCCGAATAGTTGAAGTAAATGATCTTCTTATTGGATAAAGACGGGTTTTCACAGATGGATGCCACAAACGACAAGCGTTCATCGGCAAGTGAGACCTGACGCTCTACAGGAAGTCCACTGTGGTACTCACCCAGTTTATGCGTTGATTGGAATACGACGATGATATCTGCATCGAAATCGTACAACTCACTTGATGGATCCATAAACTGACGCTCTACCTGATTATACTCAGCCTCAAACAAGTCGATATGATATCCTCGTTCCACACCCATCCCTTGGATAGCCGTAGCCAGGAACTGTGTAGCCGTATCTCCAACAAGAGCCACTTTAACAGTAGTAAGCCCTAAGTTATCCTGTTTTAAAATCTTCTTTAATTCCTTATATTGAAGCATTCCTTACCTCATTTTTTAAATTTGGGTGCAAAATTACGCTTTTTTTATCAAACTCCAACTAAAATTATATCTTTTTTTTAGGAAAACGGCGAAATAATTAACTTTTTAAGGATAATGGTGAAAAAATAAGCATTTTCTTTTGTTATTTGCCCTAATTCCATTACCTTTGCACCGCCGTTGGAGAAGTCCCCCATTGTGAAGGGGTACCGGCGACAAGACAAATTGCATAGGAATATGAAGGTAATGAAATTCGGCGGAACGTCCGTAGGTTCCGTAAAAAGCATTCTTAGCTTGAAAAAAATTGTGGAGGCAGAGGCTCGGACGCAACCTGTCATTGTAGTAGTAAGCGCACTCGACGGCATCACAGACAAACTGATTGCCACGTCGCAGATGGCAAAACAGGGCGACGAGCACTATCGCGAGGAATTCGACGCGATGGTAAAACGCCACCACCAGATGATTGACACGATCATCACTGACGACAAAAAGCGCGTTGAACTATTTAATAATGTAGACCAGCTCTTCGACCAGTTGAAGAGTATCTTCTACGGTGTGTACCTGATTCACGACCTCTCGAAGAAGACTGAGGACACCATTGTATCCTACGGCGAGCGCCTGAGTTCCCACATTGTGGCTGCCATGGTGAAGAATGGAGTCCGCATGAACAGCCGAGACTTCATTCGCACGGAGAAGAAGTTGGGCAAGCACGTGATTGATGCCGATCTTACTACTCAGCTGGTGAAGGAAACCTTCAAGGATCTGAACGAAAAGACTATCTATGTAGTACCTGGATTCATCGCCAGAGACCGAGACACCCACGAGACCACTAACCTGGGGCGTGGCGGATCTGACTACACTGCTTCGATCCTGGCTGCTGTGCTCAACGCAGAGGTGTTGGAGATCTGGACTGACGTGGACGGATTCATGACAGCCGACCCCAAGGTGATCAAGAGTGCCTATACCATTAACGAGCTCTCGTACGTAGAGGCAATGGAGCTTTGCAACTTCGGTGCGAAGGTTATTTACCCGCCGACCATCTATCCCGTATGCGTCAAAAATATACCTATCAAGGTCAAGAATACTTTTAATCCCGAACATCCGGGAACACTTATCAAGGAAACCATTGATGACGACAATAAGCCTATTAAAGGTATCTCCAGCATCAAGGGTACCACACTTATTACCGTGACGGGACTCTCGATGGTGGGTGTGATTGGCGTCAACCGTCGTATTTTCACCACACTGGCCAACAAGGGGATCTCTGTATTTATGGTGTCTCAGGCCTCATCAGAGAACTCCACTTCTATCGGTGTACGTGACGAAGATGCAGAAGCAGCAGCAGAGGTATTGAACGCTGAGTTTGCCAAGGAGATTGAGACGGGTGCCATGTATCCCATGCAGGTAGAGAGCGGTTTGGCTACCATCGCCATCGTGGGTGAGAACATGAAGCAGACACCAGGTATTGCAGGAAAACTGTTCGGAACACTTGGACGTTCAGGTATCTCCGTGATTGCCTGTGCCCAGGGTGCCTCTGAGACCAATATCTCATTCGTCGTCGACGGCCGCTTCTTGCGCAAGTCACTCAACGTACTCCACGACTCGTTCTTCCTCTCAGAATACAAGGTGCTCAACCTCTTTATCTGCGGCATCGGTACCGTTGGTGGTATGCTTTTGGAGCAGATCCGTACCCAACAGCAGTTCCTGATGCAGTCGAGACGTTTGAAACTGAACGTGGTAGGTATCTCCGATGTTGACAACTTCGTCTTAGACCGTGATGGCATTGACCTTGATAACTACGAAAAAATCTTACGTGCTGGATTCCCAGCCAACACGGAGCACATGAAGGAAGAAATCGTGAAGATGAACATCTTTAATAGTGTCTTCGTAGACTGTACGGCCAGCCGTCAGATTGCACAACTTTATCAGACCTTCTTAGAACATAACATATCAGTGGTGGCAGCCAACAAGATCGCAGCATCCAGCGACTACGACAGTTACCTGAAACTGAAACAGACGGCTCGCGACCGTGGCGTCTGGTTCCGTTATGAAACCAACGTAGGTGCTGGTCTGCCCATCATCGGTACCATCAACGACCTATGCAACTCAGGTGACAAGATCTTGAAGATTGAGGCCATCCTCTCTGGTACGCTCAACTTCATCTTCAACGAGATTGCTGCAGACGTGCCCTTCTCCGAGACAGTACGCAGAGCCAAGGAGCAGCGCTATTCAGAGCCAGATCCACGTATCGACCTCAGTGGTACCGATGTCATCCGTAAACTGGTGATTCTGACCCGTGAAGCAGGCTACAAGGTGGAACAGGACGACGTTGAGAAGCATCTCTTTGTGCCCGATAACTACTTCGAGGGTAGCATCGACGACTTCTGGGCAAAGCTGCCTGAACTCGATGCAGACTTCGAAGCCCGTCGTAAGGTGCTGGAGGCAGAGAACAAACGTTGGCGTTTTGTGGCCACAATGGAAAATGGCAAGACGAATGTGGCCCTGAAGGAAGTTCCTTACGGACATCCTTTCTACGGACTTGAAGGCTCCAACAATATCGTATTGCTCACCACAGAGCGTTATAAGGAGTATCCGATGCTGATTCAGGGCTATGGTGCTGGTGCCGCTGTGACGGCTGCTGGTGTCTTCGCCAATATCATGTCTATCGCAAACATTTAATATGAATTATCGTGCAAACCGACTGCAGAAAGCTTGCTTTATGCTGAGGTGTAGCCGATAATGCATAAAACAAGTTTTATGAAACATATTATCATACTTGGTGATGGCATGGCAGATCTTCCCGTCGAACGACTCGGTGGGAAGACCTTATTGCAATATGCCCATAAGCCCATGATGGACCAGTTGGCCCGTGAAGGTCGTTGTGGAAGACTGGTCACAGTACCTGAGGGATTCCCCCCAGGATCGGAAGTGGCCAATACGGCTATTCTCGGTTATGATTTGAACAAGGTCTATGAAGGTCGCGGTCCTTTGGAGGCTGCCAGCATCGGCTATGAGATGGCTGATGACGATATGGCTATTCGCTGCAACATCATCACCCTTGAAGGTGGCAAGATTATAACGCACAACGGCGGCAACTTGGAAACAGAAGACGCCCGTGTGTTGATAGAATATCTGAACGAAACGCTGGCCAATCCCATCAATGAACGGGAAGGCTGCGAGCGTATAAAATTTGTTACAGGCATTCAATACCGTCATCTCCTGGTCATCAAGGGTGGCTCAAAGCACATTGTCTGTGCCCCACCCCACGACCATCCGAACGAGGAGTGGAAGTCTCTCTTAGTAAAGGCAGAGGAAGATGCCCCCATAGAGACAGGTCGTCTGACTGCTCAAGATACAGTTGATCTCATCAACGAGATGATCCTGAAATCGCAAGAATTGCTGGCCAAACATCCTTACAATCTTGCAAAGGCTGCAAAGGGAGAACGACAGGCCAACAGCATCTGGCCCTGGAGCGGCGGCTATCGCCCTTCGATGGAAACTTTGATGCAACAGTATCCACAGGTCAAATCTGGAACTGTCATCTCTGCCGTTGACCTCATTCGCGGCATAGGCCACTATGCAGGATTGAAGATTGTCGAGGTCCCAGGTGCCACTGGACTGGCCGACACGAACTACAGAGGTAAAGCTCTGGCTGCCATCAAGGCTTTAGAACACGACGACTTTGTATTCGTCCATGTAGAAGCCAGCGACGAGGCTGGCCACGACGGTGATCTGGAACTGAAACTCAAGACCATCGAATATCTCGACCAACGGCTCATCGCTCCTATTTATAATAAGGTGTCGACATGGGACGAGCCTGTGTGCATCGCCGTACTGCCTGACCATCTGACACCAGTGGAGCAGCGCATCCACGTCGGACAGCCTGTTCCGTTCCTCATCTGGTATCGCGGCATTGAACCAGATGAGGTTCAACAGTACGACGAAGTCTCTTGTGTATCAGGCTCTTACGGCCTTCTGAAACTGAATGAATTTATGCAAGCATTAATGAAAATACAATAACGTATGCAGTATTATAGCACGAATGGTAAGGCTCCTATAGCCGATCTGCACAAGGCAGTGGTCAAGGGTCTGGCAGAAGACCGAGGTCTGTATATGCCAGAGCGCATCAAGCAACTGCCGAAGGAGTTTTTCGACACCATCGAGACCAAGACATTCCAAGAGATAGCCTATACGGTAGCTGACGCCTTCTTTGGCGAGGACGTCGATGCCGAGTCGCTCAAGAAGATCGTCTACGACACCCTGTCGTTCGACTGTCCTGTTGTGAAGGTCAAGGACAATATCTATACCCTCGAACTGTTCCACGGCCCTACCCTCGCCTTCAAGGATGTGGGCGCCCGATTCATGGCGCGACTCCTGCAGTATTTCATTAAGCAGGAGAACAAAGGTGAGCAGGTGAATGTGCTCGTGGCCACCTCTGGCGACACGGGATCTGCCGTTGCCAACGGCTTTCTGGGTGTCGATGGCATTCATGTCTATGTGCTCTATCCCAAGGGAAAGGTCAGCCCCATTCAGGAGTGCCAGTTCACCACGCTGGGCAAGAACATCACTGCCATCGAGGTGGATGGCGTGTTCGACGACTGTCAGGCCCTCGTGAAGAACGCGTTCATGGACGCTGAGCTGAACCAGCACATGAAGCTCACCTCTGCCAATAGTATCAATGTGGCGAGATTCCTGCCACAGGCATTCTACTATTTCAACGCCTACGCCAGGATGAAGGCTCTGGGCAAGGCCGACAACCTCGTGATGTGTGTGCCCTCAGGCAACTTCGGCAATATCTGCGCAGCCCTCTTCGGCCACGCCATGGGACTGCCCATAAAGCGCTTTATCGCTGCCAACAATGCCAACGATATTTTCTACAACTACCTGCAGACAGGCCGTTACGAGCCGAAAGCCTCGCTCCAGACGCTGGCCAATGCTATGGACGTAGGCGATCCCTCGAACTTTGCGCGCATCATCAACCTCTACAGCGAGAACAACAGACTCTCGCCTGAGGATACCCACAAGCGCATCACCAGCCTCATCAGTGGCGCTACCTATAGCGACGATCAGATTCGCCAGACCATGCGCCAGTGCCACGAGGCAACGGACTACGTCCTCGATCCTCACGGAGCCTGTGGCTATCAGGCCCTTGCCGATGGGCTCGAGCCAGGCGAAATAGGCGTTTTCTGCGAGACAGCCCATCCTGCGAAGTTCAAGGAGAAGGTCGACGATATCCTCGGCATCGATGTCGACATCCCAGCCCGACTCCGTGCCTTCATGCTGGGCGAGAAGCAGAGCACACCCATGACAAAAGACTTTGCCGACTTCAAGCAATATCTGATGAATCAGTAATAGAGATCCCCGAGCCAATCGGGGATTTTAATTTATAGCCCGTCGATGTTCCCTGCATAGAAATCGCTGTTCTCCCGCTCCTCGTCAGTCATATCCACATGTGGATGGATGTCGAGGGGCTCAAGGTTGAAGCCGATGCGGTTCAGGTTCTGATTGGTGTAAGTGAGTTGTGCGCCAAAGAGACAGATAGTCCACGAAATCTGCACCCAAAGCATAAACAACGGCAGGGCCGCAAACGAACCGTAGATAGCATTGTAGCCCGTCACCCATATTTGCGAGTGGATATAGACAATCTGTAGCACATGCATCGCTATACCCGCAAGTATACCTGGTATGACAGCACACGAGAACCGAACCTTCGTATTGGGCATATACACATAGAGGACAATAAAGAGCAGCGACATCAGCATACTTGGAGAGAGACTGATCAGATTGTTGAAGATTGGCTCCAGAAGGACGAAATCATCCATCTTGCCGGCCACCGTCTCCATAAAAATGGAAAGACCTGTCGAAATGACGATGATGATGGGAAACAGGAAGAACATGGCCAGATAGTTGGCAAACGAGCGGATGATAGGGCGCGAATTGTTCACCTGCCAAATCTGGTTAAACGTCTCTTCGACATTGTTGACCAGCATCAGGACGGTGTAGAGCATGAAAATCAGTCCAACGCCGAGAAAAATGCCACTCTTGGTATGTACCAGATAACTGTTGACGAAAGTGACAATCACATCAGCCACCTGCGGCTGAGATGCAAGCACTTCTCGAAACCACACCTCTATATATTTATTATAGCCGAAGCCTCGTGCAATAGCAAACACCACGGCAAGCATAGGAACAATAGCCAACAGCGTGGAGTAAGTGAGTGCCGATGCCTGCGTCAACACCCGCTTCTCTGTAAAGAAACGGATAGTCAAGTATAGCTTATGATAAATCCTACGCATTCGTCACAAAAGGGATCTCAGTTATATTCATCACCATAATTTGGCAACAAAGTTACGACAAATCCATGATAACTCCAAATTTTGGAGCAAAATTCGGCTTTTTCTTGTTTGTTTCAGAAATAATTCGTATCTTTGCCGCGATTTAAAACAATAAAGGAAATGACATGCGACAGAAACTACACCTTATTATATTTACAGCCATGGGAATCATTATAATTGGCTGTAATAAATAATAAGTTTCACAATATTAAAACTAAGACAATGAACAAGATGATTCAATGGGTGCTTGCCGCCACCCTCGTTTGCGGCGCAAGTGTATTTACGGCGTGTGTCAGTAGCGACGACAATCCTGTAACCTCTCCCGACGAGACACAGCCCTCCGTCGGTTTCTCCGTCAGAAGTCTCGGCTGGACCGAATACAGCATCGACGATGAGACTATCTCTGACGAGGCCTTCGAAGTGGTAGTGCCTGTCGGCTCCAGTTTTTATTTCAAGACACTGAAGGTACGCTATCTCGACAAGTACAGCGGAATGAGCATCAGCGAGATGGCCTCGGCTCTGATTCTTGACGAAGCCGAAGAGACCGGCCAGATGCCCCAGTTTGTCCAAGGCAGCCAGACATGTTACGGGAGAGCAAGAATGAACGGCGACTACGTAGCCTACGTATTTGAGACCTCGCCCGACGGCACTCCCACAGGCCGCTATGCCAAATGTGACTTCACTGTGACCGAATCTGACCTGGGAGCATACTATACTGGTCCGATGGAACGCCGGACGGATTGGACACTGTCATTTATCGGTGAGCCTTACGAACGTGATCTGTACGGATCCACTCACACCTATATCGATATTGAGCTGAATGCTCCCGATATTCAGTATTACGAACTGGAAGCATGGGATGACTTTATGCTTGGGATTTGCTGCGACAAGACCGTCGACGGTCTGATGGGCAACCTACAGGGGGATTACCAGCAACTTCTAAATAGTTTTTCCATCGGCAATCTTCTCTGGTCTGTCGGCAAGCCTCGCGAAAGTCTCGACATAACCGACTGCATCAGTACGGACAAGATTTTCCTTTTGGAATTCGATGAACATGGCAAAGCCACAGGCCGTTACAACCTCTTCGTTCTGCCCATTTAGCCGTCGCTGGCATCCTGAGACTAAAAAGAGTGACAACCAATCAGACATTCTTTACTAGGGTGTCCAATTTGATGTACTAAAATTTCGCGCGAAAGTTCAATGTAACTTGTTGATTTTTAACACTTTAAGTGCAAAAATAGTAGTCAAAACATTTGCATATGTCAGATATTTTTCGTACCTTTG
>Ga0265298_10002220_pt1 | contig 27351 bp, 23 predicted proteins | sample AusTroGonzalo_MG_3_FD_193486 | JGI IMG/M metagenome (GOLD analysis project Ga0265298, IMG submission 193486) | Bovine rumen microbial communities from tropical cattle in Woodstock, Queensland, Australia - Gonzalo_01 | ecosystem: Host-associated > Mammals > Digestive system > Stomach > Rumen ...
ATCCTCAAATATGCGGCTGTGTGAAAGGATGATTCTCTTTGAATCCTTGTTGAACTCGATAACCTTGAACTGGAGAGTCTCACCCTGCTGAGCCTGTGAGCCGTCCTCCTTAACAAGATGCTTGGGAGTAGCAAAGCCCTCAACGCCCTCGGCCAGAGAGATAACTGCGCCCTTGTCCATCATCTCGGTGATCTTACCCTCGTGGATAGAATCAACGGTGTAGATTGACTCATAAGCGTCCCAAGGATTGTCCTCAAGCTGCTTGTGGCCAAGGCTGAGACGACGGTTGTCCTTATCTATCTCAAGAACTACAACATCGATAGGAGCACCGATGGTTGTGAACTCTGACGGATGCTTAACCTTCTTGGTCCAGCTCAGGTCGCTGATGTGGATCAGGCCGTCAACACCCTCCTCAATCTCAACAAAGATACCGAAGTTGGTGAAGTTGCGAACTGTAGCGGTGTGCTTTGAACCAACGGGATACTTCTCGTCGATGTTCTCCCAGGGATCCTGCTTGAGCTGCTTGATACCCAGAGACATCTTGCGCTCTGCGCGGTCAAGAGTCAGGATAACTGCCTCAACCTCGTCGCCAACCTTGATGAAGTCCTGAGCTGAACGCAGGTGCTGGCTCCATGACATCTCTGATACGTGGATCAGACCCTCTACGCCCGGAGCAATCTCGATGAATGCACCGTAATCGGCCATAACGACAACCTTGCCCTTAACAACGTCGCCAACCTTGAGGTTGGGATCAAGTGAATCCCATGGATGGGGAGTGAGCTGCTTGAGACCAAGAGCTATGCGCTTCTTCTCATCATCAAAGTCAAGAATAACGACGTTGATCTTCTGGTCAAGCTCAACGATCTCCTTAGGATCGCTTACGCGGCCCCAGCTGAGGTCTGTGATATGGATAAGACCGTCAACACCGCCCAGGTCGATGAATACACCGTATGAGGTGATGTTCTTAACGGTACCCTCAAGTACCTGACCCTTCTCAAGCTTGCTGATGATCTCCTTCTTCTGCTGCTCAAGCTCCTCTTCGATAAGAGCCTTGTGTGAAACAACTACGTTGCGGTATTCCTGGTTGATCTTGATAACCTTGAACTCCATGGTCTTGCCAACGAATACATCGTAGTCGCGGATGGGCTTTACATCGATCTGTGAACCGGGCAGGAAGGCCTCGATGCCGAATACATCGACAATCATACCACCCTTTGTGCGGCACTTGATGTAACCCTTTACAATCTCCTGTGACTCCAGAGCCTCGTTCACGCGATCCCATGAGCGTGACTCACGAGCCTTCTTATGTGAAAGAAGAAGCTGACCCTTCTTGTCCTCTGTGTTCTCAATGAAAACCTCAACCTGGTCACCTACCTTGAGGTCGGGGTTGTAGCGGAATTCGCTGATGGGGATGATACCATCGGACTTGTAACCGATGTTTACGATAACCTCGCGCTTGTTGATGGCTGTGACAGTACCGTTGACAACCTCGTTGTCGGCAACCTTGTTGAGGGTTGTGTCATAAGCCTGCTCGAGCTGCTCTTTTGACATGCCAGAATTGGCACTTCCGTTTTCAAAAGCATCCCAGTCAAATTCCTGAAGGGGAGCTACATTCTTAAAATCTTCCATTAGTTAAATTTTGAAACTAAGATAAAGTTAGACAATATGTTGTAAACACACGCCAAGGCCACTGCGGCACTTAGCGGGCGCAAAGATAGCACTTTATTATTTAAATAAAGAGAATTTGGGCTCAAAAAATGATTCCGGCTGCCAATATGCAGGTCAGAATCCGGTGTCGAGCGTGTAGGGGATACCTGATGGGGTCATGCCGGCAGCCTCAATATTGAAGTGTCTGGTAATGGAGCTGTTATAGAACTCGACATCGGCCTGACCAATGCTGTCGGTTATCACGTTGGGGTTCCAGTAGAGGGTGCGGCGGTAGTCCACATCACCGAATACCGGACCGTCGGGATATTCCGGGGCATAGAACTCATAGGGACGTGAATAGCCGTCAACGGTGGTTATACGCTTGTTGATCTTGTAGATGTCATCCCTGGTGCTCAGCTCGCGTCCCTCCTTGATCAGGATATCCACCAGGATACGACGCTCGTTGAGGACGGAGTCAACGGATTTTTCGGGATCAAACATCATATCCGTAAACTCCTTGTATTTGGGACTTTCAAGATATAGCGGACACTGCTGCAGAATGTTTGCCATATACATGGGACGGTCAAACACGATAATGCTCTTAATATCCTTGGCGTCTATGGATGCGGGATCGGCAAACATACCCTGGTATTGATATCTCTTGGTGTCATGAACGTAGAAGAAGGGCTGGAATCCGTTGATGGATCCTATGGCGTCACTGTCGCCCATCAGGAGTGAATAGCCCTTGTCAAGAAGATATCCCATAAGGTCAGTTGAGTAATCTCCCTTGTCCAGGTCAATCTCAACGTCCTTGACGACGTCATAAGACTTGAATGTGAAGTAGTCTATATACATGCGCTCCTCTTCAATGTCAACGTCAGGCAGCAGCAGTCCGGTGCTGGTGTTGATTACCGTGGGCAGGCCGTCGTCCTGAGTCTGGACATTCTTGTTGGGCTTTATGCTGCTCATTCCGGTGAATACAAGTTCCTGAGGCTGGTATGCGCGGATGGCGGGAGTGAGTGAGCGGTCCAGCTTGATGCGGGCGCTGGGGCCGACCATCTTTTTCTTTGTGGCATGCGCATCAATCGTGAAACGTGCCTTGTCATAAAATTCAGCGCCTATGTCAAAACCGAAATAGCCGTTTGAGTCTGTCTTGCAGTTGTAGGTCTCAGTGAGACGTTTGTCGGTGGGCATAAGGGCTGCCAGCACCTCAATTCCCTCAACCGGCTTGTTGCCCGATGAGTTCATGACCCAGCCGTTAAGCGTGAGTGACTCCTCTACGCGGTGACGCTCACGGAATTCTTTCTGTCCGGTAATGGTCTGCCAGTCATAACGCTCCCAACCCTGAACCAGCATGAGCAGGTCAAGGGCCGTGTCACGTTCAGGCGCATCGGTATCAAAATACCAGGATGGGTTCTCAATGAATCCTTTCAGGTCCGATGAGAGCAGCATTGATGTGCGCAGGTCATCGGCCAGGATGTTGCCTTGTCCGCGGCTGTCACGTACGGAGAGGCAGAAACGGTCACGCAGCGGGTTGCCCTTGCCGTCCTTGAGCATGAACTTGAGGTTTACCTTCTCAAACGGTCCGTAACTGCTCTTGTCGGACTGGACCTCAAGCGCCGGAGTCTTTAAAGCCTGACTGCGATGATATAATGCGCGGCTGGCATACAGGGCGCCCTTTGTGTCAAAGAGGTTGATGCGGCATACGCCCTCGGGGATGCCTGTCATGGACCTTATGGCCTCTGTCTGGCCCTGACCGGTTTCAATGGTGCAGAAATCAACTATCTCTCCGCGGCATGTCATAGCCATACCTAAGGTCTTTCCGGCAAAGTCGGCAGAGCACTCTATATGCAGTGAGATGCTGTCTGATCCGCAGGGAGAGACCTGAAGGGCAATTCCCGCCTGCTCGGTTTGAGGCAGGCTGAATGACCTTGACTTGCCGTCAACGGTTATGTCAACCGTATTGCGGCGGTCTGTGGGAGTGAATGTGAACCAGCCCATTCCGTCATGGACGGTGCTGAAACTGATATCGGTGTCGGCCAGTGTGCCCTGTGCGTCAACGCCCAGTCCGGTATCATCGGTAACCTTGAAGGCTACGCGGTTGGGCTTTCCCATGATCAGATGTCCGCCCTCGGGGTAGAATGTGCAGTTTATCTTGCGCAGGTTCTCTGCCTTGGGGCGGAACTCTGCGGTCTCAACTTTCTCAAGAGTTATTGTGGGGTTCTCTCCGTAATAGTTACCCTCCTCCTTAGGCAGGTCATAGACGGCAAATACGCGAGAGAATATGGACTGTTCGCTGAAATTGAGCATGTAGTTGGTGTAGGCGCGTACCTCATAGAAACCGCTGGGATAACCTATGATGCCGCGTTTTTCACGTGCCTGGGCGGTGGCGCCGTCAACCAGGGTGATGAGACCGTCGGCCTGTCCGCCTATAATCTTGAGTTTCTGCTGTTTGAGAACTACGCCTGTAGGTGATATGAGGTCTACATAAAGGACTTTACTCTGAGCCCTCTGCAGGGTGGTGGCGTTGACTACGAACGCTTTGAACCAGATGGTCTCGCCGCTGTAGTATGACGTGTTGTCAAACTGCAGGAATACCTTCTCCTGCGGGAATATGCTGTTGAACTGGTGTATGTTTCCTGCAAACTTGATCAGATCGTCCTCGCTGTTCTTGGAATGACAGGGTAGGGAAAATAAGACGAATACGGATATGGTAATCAGTAAGCGGAAAGGATTGAATAAAGGTTTAGTAATCATTTCAGTGATGAATAATTTGCAAATTGAAGCAAAAATAGTGAAAATGTGGAAAAGTGGAGCTAAAACACACTGTGAATATAGACTACGCCTCGATAATATTTAAAGCTTCGCTTTGAAGATAGGCTTCGCCTCATAATCTTTAAAGCTCCGCTTTGAAGATAGGCTTCGCCTCGGGATAAAAAATAAACTCGTTTATTTTGTTCTCCTCTCGGCTTGCACTATCTTTGTAGCCCGTTATGATATACGGATTTGACAACGACAAGTATCTTAGGATACAGTCCGAACACATCAAGGAGCGCATAGCTCAGTTCGGAGACAAGCTTTATCTTGAGTTCGGAGGCAAACTCTTCGACGATCATCACGCCAGCCGCGTGCTCCCCGGTTTCCAGCCAGACAGTAAGTTGCGCATGCTCAATCAGCTCAGTGAATATGCTGAGATCGTGATTGTTATCAGTGCCGTTGACATTGAGAAGAACAAGGTCCGCAGCGACCTGGGCATTACCTATGACATGGACGTGCTGCGCCTGCGCGAGGAGTTCCAGAGCCGTGGCCTGCTGGTTGGTTCAGTGGTTATCACCCACTATAACGGCCAGGCCAGTGCCGATGCTTTCCGCGAGCGTCTTAAGAGACTGGGAATTCAGACCTATGTCCACTATATCATTGAGGGTTATCCCAATAATGTAGGTCTTATTGCATCCGATGAGGGATTCGGCCGTAATGATTATGTCAAGACCTCACGTCCGCTCGTTGTCATCACCGCACCCGGTCCCGGTAGCGGCAAGATGGCTGTCTGCCTGAGTCAGCTCTATCAGGAGCAGAAACACGGTGTCAAGGCCGGTTATGCCAAGTTTGAGACATTCCCCATCTGGAACCTGCCCCTGAACCATCCCGTAAACATAGCATATGAGGCTGCCACAGCCGATCTGGATGACGTGAACATGATTGACCCGTTCCATCTGGAGGCTTACGGCAAGACAACCGTGAACTATAACCGTGACATAGAGATATTCCCTGTGCTGGATGCCATATTCAAGGGAATCTACGGTCACAACCCCTATAAGTCACCCACCGATATGGGCGTGAACATGGCCGGTTTCTGCATCAGTGATGATGAGGTCTGCTGCCGTGCCGCCAAGGATGAGGTGATACGCCGCTACTACACCGCTCTGGGTGATATGGCCAGCGGCAAGACCAATGAGAATGAGGTGAACAAGATAGCCCTGCTCATGAGCAAGGCCGGCATCACGACAGCAACCCGCCGTACCACCGTTGCCGCCAAGGAGCGTCAGGAGGAGACCGGTGTTCCGGCTGCTGCCATTGAGCTGTCGGACGGTACTATCATAACCTCCAAGACTACGGCTCTGCTGGGCCCCAGCGCAGCATTGATACTTAATGCTACCAAGCATCTGGCGGGCATCGACCATAATGTCAAGCTCATTGCACAGAACATGATAGAGCCTATCCAGAAGACCAAGGTTAACTATCTGCACGGAAACAACCCGCGTCTGCACACTGATGAGGTGCTGGTTGCTCTCTCAATCCTTAGCCAGCAGGATGAGAACTGCCGTAAGGCTCTTGACATGCTGCCTGAGTTGAAAGGCTGTCAGGTACACTGCACTGTACTGCTCAGTGAGGTGGACCGTAAGATCTTCCGTAAACTGGGTGTGGGCCTTACCTGTGATCCGGTAAAGAAGAAGTATTTCCCCAACGGCAAGTAGCCGTCATATGGCATGATACGCCTCCGCCTGTTTGATGAGATGAGTCTCTGCACTGATGCGGAGGTGCAGCGCATGTTGCCCCTGGTGCCTGAATGGCGCAGGGAGCAGGCGCTTAGGTTCAAGCATACATTCGGCCGTTTTGCATGTCTCAAGTCATATCTGATGCTGGCCGAACTGCTGCAGGGCGGGTTCGGAATCAGTGATTTCAGCGTGTCTGTATCGGACCACGGAAAACCGTATGTTACCGGCTGTCCCGGTATCCATTTCAATATAAGCCACTGCACAAAGGCCATCGCGGTGGCTGTAAGTGATTCCCCGGTAGGTATAGATGTGGAGGCGTTCCGTAATTTCAGCGACGGTCTGCTGGATAAATCCATGAATGAGACCGAGCGGCAGCAGATACAGGCATCGGACTCTCCGTTGGAGACATTCGCCTCATTCTGGACCCGTAAGGAGGCCGTGTTCAAACTGCATGGCACCGGCATCACCGATGACCTTTACTGTATCCTTACAGAAAAAGAGACGACCGATACCATGATTAACCGGGAGAAGGGTTATGCGGTATCGGTCGCTATGTACGCTCAGGACTGTAACGGTCAGCTTGCTGAGCTGTGGTAATCAATCAGTCCCCGCATGGGGCTGGTCTCAATCTTTCCTATAGTCATACCCAGGGCCTCTGCGGTCTCCTTGAGCTCGTCGGCAAAGTTATCGGCCAGGGAGCCTACAAAATGCACGGGCATCCAGGGCTTGTGGTAGCTGATCACGTTGCGGGTAAAGAACTCTGAGAAACACTGGATTATCAGTTTGTGAACCTCGGGTACGGCACGCTTCTCATATACGAACGGAGCGAATCCGGCTATGTATCTGTTGGGGAGCGGCTGGCGGTACACGTTCTCAATGATAATCTCCTTGGTAAGCTGGTAGCGCTCCATGAACTCATTGCAAACGGCCTCCGGCAGCTGGCGCTTGAGGCAGTCACCTATGAGACGGCGTCCGATAGCGGCGCTGCTGCCCTCATCGCCCAGGATATAACCCAGAGAGGGTACCTGGTCAACAATCTCCTTGCCGTTATACATGCATGAGTTGGATCCGGTACCAAGCACGCAGGCAACGCCTTCAGAACGTCCGCACAGGGCGCGGGCGGCTCCCAGCATATCGCTGTCAACTGCAATCACGGCATTGGGGAAGAACTCCTTGAGTATGCCGGCCATCTGTACGCAGATGGACTCGGTGGCACAGCCGGCACCATAATAATAGACCTCATTTACGGTGTTGAGATCAATGCCTGATGTGTTAGGCAACAGTTCACTTTTTATGATGGTGCTTATGGCCTCGACGCTCTGATGGCACGGGTTTATACCCTGTGTCTTGACGCTTCTAAGGTCATATGCAGTGTTGAAAAATCCCCAGTCAGTCTTGGTTGATCCGCTGTCTACAACAAGTTTCATTGCTTCTTTCCAAAATCAGGTTCATATTTGATAAAGGCCGTTACCAGGCATGTCACGATGCAGCAGGCAATTACCCATATAAAGAACATGCAATATCCCATTCGCTCCTGGAGTATGCCCGATATCATTCCGGGCAGCATCATTCCGAGTGCCATTATTCCGGTACTGATTGCGTAGTGTGAAGTCTGATGCTCTCCACGTGCAAAATACATCAGGAACAGGGTATAAGCAGTAAATCCGAATCCGTATCCCATCTGCTCTATGAATATGCAGGTGCTTACCAGAGCCATGTGCTGTGTGGGGAACCAGCTCAGGTATACATATACCAGGTCAGGGACCGATATGGCGGCCACCATATACCAGATGCATTTCTTGAGTCCGAACTTGGATAGCGTGATGCCGCCAATGATTCCTCCCAGCAGGAGTCCGATAACTCCCAGAGTGCCCTGCGCAAGACCTACCTGTGCGGTGGTCAGACACAGACCGCCGGAAACTGCATCGTCAACAAGGAACAGCGGAGCTATCTTGCCCAACTGTGCCTCCGGGAAACGGAACAGCAGGATGAACAGGAGTGCGGGAACGATATGGGGCTTCTTGAAATAGCTTACGAATGTCATTCCGAACTCTCTGAGGATGTTCTTTCCCGATATGCCTGTGGTGCAGTCTGCAACGGGGTGGGGCAGGATGTATGAGTGGTAAAGCCACAACAGTATCATCAGGCCGCCGGCCACCAGGAATCCAAGGCTCCAGGCACGTACGGCCGATCCGAACTGTTTCTCAAACAGTCCTACCAGGATGAGGAGTCCACCCTGTCCGGCAATCATTGCAATACGGTAAGCCGTGTTGCGGATACCAACGAACAGTGACTGCTCACCCTCATCAAGGCCCAGCATGTAGAAACCGTCAATTGATATGTCATGTGTAGCTGAGCTGAATGCCAGAAGCCACATTATGGCAAGTGACCATCTGAAGAAATTGGTGGTGTTGAGCGTAAGCGCTACGCCTGCCAGTCCTGCTCCCAGGATAAGCTGAGTGAGCAGCAACCACCAGCGCTTGGTCTTGATCAGGTCTACAAAGGGGCTCCAGAATGGCTTGATGACCCATGGCAGGTAGAGCCAACTGGTGTACAGTGCAACATCGGCATTGCTTATGCCAAGCTGCTTGAACATGATGGCCGATACGGTAACCACAAGTACGTAGGGTAGTCCCTCGGCAAAATAGAGTGTGGGCACCCAGGCCCACGATGTCCTAGGTGATGCCATTTACTTGGCGGGTATTAATTCCTTGAGTGTCTTGATTACGTTATCGCGGATCTCCTGTGTAGGGTTGCGTTTGAGAGTAGTGCCTTCAACCATGTTCAGGTCAGCATACTGCTGCTTGAGCTTGTTGTATGAGTTGGTCAGATTGCTGCTGCCCGATGTTGAGAAGATGATTACGGTCTTGCCCTTAAGGTCATTCTGCTCAATGAATGTGTTTATGATGTTGGGTGCAGCATCGCCCCAGATGGGGAATCCAATATATACTACGTCATACTCCTTTAGGTTATCGGGCTTGGCCTTGAGTTCAGGACGTAAAGCCTTGTCGGCCATCTCCTTGAATGCGCGTGCCTCACGGTTTCCCAGATTTACGTCATCGGCGGTATAGGGCTGTGCGCCCTCAATCTCAAACAGGTCGGCGCCGGTAGCCTTGCTTAAATCCTGTGCCAGGGCCTTGGTGGTTCCTGTGGGTGAAAAGTAGGTTATCAGGACTTTTGAATCTTTTGCTGCGCATGCGGTTACCATCATAACCAGAAGCGCCATAATCATACTTTTTCTCATAATTATTCAGGTTGTTTAATATGTTACAATCTAAGGTGCGAATATACAAAAGAATATTGACTATCTTTGATGTCGTAACAATAATTGAAAACAGACATGATACTATCCACTACTCCAACCATTGAGGGTCGCAACATTGCCGATTATCGCGGTGTTGTATTCGGTGAGGTGATCACCGGCGTGAATTTCATAAAGGACTTTGCAGCCAGTATAAGGGATTTCATAGGCGGTCGAAGCACCACATATGAGGATGAGCTTATACATGCACGTGACCAGGCCATGAGAGAGATGGAGGAGCGTGCCCGCAAGCTTGGTGCCGATGCCGTTGTGGGAATAGATATTGACTATGAGGTGCTGGGCCAGAACGGCGGTATGCTTATGGTTACCGCCTCAGGAACCGCTGTCCGTTTGGGATAATACCCTTATGTAAAGAAAATCACCCCGAAAGTCTGCAGGCTTTCGGGGTGATTCGCAGTTATATGGTTTTACTGCATTTGAATATGGCCTGCGAATGATGTCGGTGTCTGACCGAACTTAAGTGAGAATGAGATAGAATCACCTGCATAAGTTCCTGTAAAACCGGTCACTTTATAAGAGGGGAATTCACTGCCCATTGCCAGAGGTATGCTCTCTTCTGCTGTCATCTCCGTGATGCCATCCTTGTTACTGATGCTTATTCCGGGAATGATGATATCCATGGCCGGCATGCGCTGAGCCAGTTTAGCCTTGAATATGGTTATTGATACGGAGTCAGCCTTATCGGTATAGTTTACGCTGATCTTTGTGTCGGGAGTAATGCAGTCACCGCTGGATGCGTTTGCGGTAAGGACGCCGCTAAAGTAGAGAGTGTCAATCTTTTGGATAGAGTCATTCTTTTCAGTGGCATCTTTCTTGTTCTCATCATCTGTTTCAATCTTGTCGCAACTGATTACGGCTGCCATAAGGGCAAGCAAAAGGAAAATTGATTTTTTCATTGTGTTATAGTTTTATAGTTATACCTGTCATTATTATCCGGGGCTTGACCGATGCAAAGAACTCGTTACCCACGGACTTGAAATAGAAACTGCGGCCATCCTCATCGGTCAGGTTGTAGGCCTGTACATAGAGTTCCCAACGGTCTGATACGAGAGCTATGCGGCTGTCGGCCCTGAGGCGGAAGGGCTCTTTCTGAGTTCCTGACTCATTCCAGTTGAAAGGACCTGCGCCGCTCAGTGTGGCGTCAATGTCCAGCATCCTGCCGCCTATGTTGAAACTGTATCCGGCCGATAGGTTCAGGGTGTGCTCCGGAACGTACGGGACACGGTTGCCGGAGTAGTCATTGTTTCCGTCATTGAATTTGACAAACCGGGCGTCACACCATGCGTAGGAGATATGTGAGCGGAACTGTCCCGTATTCCATCCAAGTTCAGTCTCAATGCCTATGCTGCGGCTGCGTCCGGCATTTGTCATCATTCGGCCGGTTGACTTGCCGGGAGGGAATACTGTGAGCTGCTGGTTCTGTACATCTATATGATATACTGCGGCCGATGCATGCAGGCTTCCTTTGTTAAAGCGTGCTCCCAGTTCGCTGTTCCATGCTGTCTCAGGGTCATATTCCGTATTGTCTGCTCCTACTGAAACTGCAGGCTGGTCCAGATATACGCCCAGGTCCTCCATTGTGGCGTTCATGGTCAGGTTCTGCAGGATATCTGAGAATATCTGGGTGTTGAATCCGCCTGCGCGGTAACCCTTGGAGAGGGTGGCGTAGAATGATATATGATCCGTGGCCTTGAACAGGGCAGAGAGTTTGGGCAGCAGCTCGACGCGTGAATGGCTTACGGATCCTTTGTAGGGGATGGTGAGCTCCCTGTCCGCCGTCATGACTGGGGCAAAGCGGTAATGCATGATTGCCTTGCAGTCATAATCCATGTTGCCACCCTCATAATCCAACCGTATGCCGGCGGTAATCAGCCATCGGTCCAGGTCAATGACGGACTCATGGAACAGGGCTGCGTTCCAGCTGTCAATCATAAAGTTTGAGTTTACGGGCATCTTGGTATCCGATATGGCCAGATAACCTATATCTGGCGGGATATGGCTGTTGGCGTTTTTGAGTATCAGGTCCTCTATGCCGTCGCGCTTGAATGTGACCGGTGCCTCAAGCCTGTTCCTTTTGCAGAACGCAAACACTCCGGTCTGGGGCTGCCATATGGCTTCTGTATCGGCCCGGCGCAGGTTCAGTTCCAGCGTTCCGGCCCCGCTGTTCTGTCTCTGCTGCAGCGTAAAGACGGAGCGGCTGGTATAGTCCTGGTCCATGTGCATGTCATCGGACAGCAGCTGCAGGGATACGGTGCCCTGGGTAATCAGCTTGTCACCGTGGTGGTTGAGCCGGAATCCCTCTATGACCGATAAGCGACGGTAGCTGCCCTCATCATTGTATGATACAGGGTGCAGGGTGTCATTTATCAACTGTCCGTACGCAAAGCCTCCCTCACTGGAGATATTGGTCATAAGGAGATTGCTCATTACGGTGCGCTCTCCTGTCTGTTGCTGCCATCTCCAACGCATGGCAAGGCCGTCGTACGGATCAGTCTTTGCGTTTTTACAGGTATTCATGAAATAGCCGTCAGTATGTCTGTATGTGGCCGACAGCGTATGGCTGCCTGTAATGAATGATGCACCTGCCCTGACGGTGCCGGCGGTGCCGTATTCCAGGTTCAACGTGGGCCGGGCGTCATCCTGTGGCGTTAGGGTACTCAGGGAGAGTACTCCTCCCATGGCGTTGCGGCCATAGAGCGTGCCTTGGGGACCGCGCAGCATCGTGGCGTTGCTTATGCCCTCCCAGTCAAAATCATAGATGTTCTTGTCCAGGACGGGTATGCCGTCTATATAGAGTGCCATCACCGGGTTCTCCATCCTGGAACCCAGACCTCGGATATATACTGTCGATGTAAGTGAAGCGCCGTAATCGGGTATGTGCAGTCCGGGAACCTTGCCGGAAAGCGCGTTTGGACGGTATATGCCGTCCCTGTGCAGGGCCTCTCCGCTCATTACGGTTACGGCCGATGCCATACGCTCCGTTGGCACCTGCTCCTTGAGGGCTGTTATGCTTACCTGTGGGAGTTGGAAAAGGCCATCCGCCATGACTGTCCAGTCTGTCAGGACAGTGAGAACTGATATAAGGAATACGGCTGTCATTGCGGTTGCAAAGGTCCGCAAAAACAGCCGTCTGTTTTAGAACTCGGATTGCAGGAATTAGGATTATCCTTGCATGGCTTTCCTGAATCCGGTAGGCGTAAGACCTGTCTCTCGCTTAAAGAACCGGGCAAAATAGGACTGATCTTCCAATCCTATCGCTGCTGCCACGTCAATGATGGGGATGGATGTGGAGGCAAGCAGGCGCTTGGCCTTTACAATACGTACTGAGTCTATCCATTCACCCACGCTGCGTCCTGTGTGTTGTTTCACCTGTCGGCTCAGGTAGTTCTCGCTGATACCGGCTGCCGCGGCATACGTGGCTATCGTGCCGATGGGACTGTCGGGGCTGAAAACTGATTCCAGGAATCTGTTTACAACCTCAGGTACAGCAAGTGACTGTCCTGATTTGATACGTGACAGGAACAGGTCCAGTGCCTTCTCTATGAACAGTTCATCCCTCTTTTCAAATGACTCCTGTATCATGTTGAAAAGCTCACCCATAAAGACCCCTTCATCAAACCAGAAAGCCTGGTGTACGGGGGCGGTGAGATATCTGAGGGGTTTGGTATCCGTAAGCATCGATGTTGAGAATGCTCCGGTATAACCTGTGGCTTCACGGTAATATCGTATGGCAAACGGGCATTGCGCCGGTATGATCAGGACATGACCGGTCTGGCAAAGATATGAATTGCCGTCGGCCTCAACCAGCACCTCCCCCTGGGTCACATAGATGAATCCTATGAGCGGAAGTGATGCAGCCGGTACCTCATCGGCCCCGTTACGGCTGGCGGTGTCCATCCTGCGTATGTAGAAACGGCAGGAGGAATAATCCATATCTGATTTCCAGTGAGGCTTTACCTGTTGCATTGTTCCTGGTCCTTGTCGTTACATGATAGCTTTCCAATGATATCGTCCAGTGTGCAGAACAGGGCGGGCACGGTATCGGGTGTGATGCTTTTGCACTTGATTGAGTGCCCCATTGCCTCAGGTACGTTTGCCAGTGACTCCTGCAGGCGGGCGCCCTTATCGGTCAGTCTTACTATTATCTGACGCGCATCCTTGGTGCCCTTGCTGCGGGTGACGATTCCCTCTGCCTCCATGCGTTTGAGCAGGGGCGTGATGGTGTTGGTCTCCAGCAGGAGCCGTTTGGCTATGTCGTTTACCGGCTGGGAGTCTTTCTCCCACAGGACCATCAGCACCAGATACTGCGGATATGTTATACCGTATCCTGACAGTAACGGGTGATAGGCCTGCGTGATGAGCCTGGAGGCTGTGTAAAGCCTGAAACACAACTGGTTGTCCAGCTTAAGCTGTTCTTTCATTACAACATTTCAATTAAATCCTTCTCAATATCATCGGGTGTCGTTACAGGTGCGTAACGCTTTATCTGTGAACCGTCGCGGTTTATCAGGAATTTTGTAAAGTTCCATAGTATGTCGCTCTCTTTCTCCACACTCTTGCTTAAGGTTTTGAGCATCTTCTTTGTTGCCTTGGCCTTGAGACCCTTGTACTCCTCGGTGGGGGCGGCCTCTTTCAGGTAGGTGAATACGGGGTGCTCCTGGACGCCGTTTACATCGGTCTTTTTCATGAGCGGGAAGGTTACGCCGTGGTTAAGACGGCAGAACTCCTCAATCTCCGCATCGCTGCCCGGCTCCTGATGGGCGAACTGGTCACACGGGAAACCTATGATGACCAGGCCTTTCTCCTTATACTTCTGATAGAGAGCCTCCAGACCGTCATACTGCGGAGTGAAACCGCATTTGGACGCCGTGTTGACAATCATCAGAACCTTGCCCTCATACTGAGCCAAATCTACCTCTACGCCCTTGTTGTTAAGAGCCTTGTAATCATAAATCCTTTTCATAATTATATCTGTTTTTGTTGTTTTATATCGTTTGCGATACAAAGATATGACAAAGAATTTATATCGCAAACGATATTTTGTTTTATTAACTATATTTTTTCCGTTTAGGCAATAAATAAGTAACTTTGGTCTCATTATGAAAGCAGAACTGAAAGAGTTGCTGTGTCTCTCAAAAGGAGCTGATGCGCAGCAGACCGTGCAGTTGGCCGCTGCCGGGTCAAACCGCGTGTATTACCGTTTTATAATGCCCGGCGGAGAGACGCTTGTGGGTGTTGAGGGAACCAATGCCGATGAGAACAGGGCATTCCTTACGATAGGCCGTCATCTGCGTGAGGCCGGACTCCCTGTGCCTGAGATACTGGGCGTATCGGACAGCGGTATGTGCTATCTCCTGCAGGATCTTGGTGACGACTCCCTGTTCGGGCAGCTGGAGAGTGCCCGTCTAAACGGTTCTTACAGTCCTGAGCAGACTGCGCTGCTTGAGAAGGTGATGCGCCTGCTGCCGGACCTTCAGTTCAAGGGTGGTTGGGGACTTGATTTCAGCGTCTGCTTTCCGTGTGAGTCATTTGACCGCCGCAGCTTATTCTGGGACCTGAACTATTTCAAGTACTCGTTCCTTAAGGCTACCGGCCTGGAGTTCCATGAGGCGCGGCTGGAGGATCACTTTGAGAAGTTCGCATCCCAGCTCCTGACCGATTACCCGTACTCCACATTCATGTTCCGCGATTTCCAGGCACGTAACGTGATGGTAAAGGATGCTGAGCCCTGGTTCATCGATTTCCAGGGCGGACGTCGCGGACCGATTGAGTATGATGTGGCTTCATTCCTGTGGCAGGCCCGTGCCGCATATCCGTCTGATCTGCGCGAGCACCTTATAGATACATATATTGAGTCTCTGGCCCGTTACCGTAAGGTTGATGCAGCCCTCTTCCGTAAGGGGCTTATGCATTTTGTGCTGTTCCGCACTCTGCAGGTACTGGGCGCCTACGGGTTCCGCGGCTATTTTGAGCGCAAGCAGCATTTCATTGAGAGTATTCCCGCCGCAATCGGCAATCTTAGGGACCTGCTGAATTCGGGAGTAGGGGCAGAAGAATATCCTTATCTTGTTGAGGTGTTACGCGCTCTGGTGGAATTGCCCCGGTTCGCACCGGTTTCTGCGTCTGCCGATGGCAAACTTACCGTTCGTGTAATGAGTTTCAGCTATTGTAAGGGCGGCATACCTGAGGATAAGAGCGGTAACGGAGGCGGATTCGTGTTTGACTGCCGTGCCATGCATAACCCCGGCAAGTATGAACAGTACAAGAAGATAACCGGTGCCGATGCACCCGTGATAGAGTTCCTTGAGGCTCAGGGCGAGGTGCAGCGTTACCTTGATAACGTATACGGTCTGGTTGATCCGGCTGTAGAGAGATATGTAGAGCGCGGATTCCTGAACCTGATGGTGGCGTTTGGCTGCACAGGCGGACAGCACCGCTCACTTTACTGCGCCAACCATCTGGCTGAGCATCTCAAGTCCAAGTACGGTGACAGGATCCGCATAATCCTTGAGCACCGCGAACAGAAAACACGCAGGGAGCTATGAATGCATTGATTCTTGCAGCCGGCCTGGGCACAAGGCTGGGGGAGTACACCCAGGACCGCCCCAAGGCACTGGTTGAGGTTAATGGCCGCACCATGCTTGAGCATCAGCTGCGCCATCTGCAGACTGCCGGTTTTGACCGTTTCGTAATCAACATACACCACTTTGCACCCAAGGTTAAGGCTTTCCTTGAGGACCATAATAACTTTGGCTTGGACATACGTCTGTCTGATGAGACAGACCTGCTGCTGGATACCGGAGGCGGCATCCGTAAGGCAATGCGCATGTTTGATAATGAAGAGCCTGTACTGGTACACAACGTGGACATATTCTCCGGTGTGGATCTTAAGGCTCTGTACTGCGGTCATGTGGAGAGTGGTGCGGATGCGACTCTGGTCGTGGCTGAACGTTCCACATCCCGTTACCTCTATTTTGATGATGGCTCAATGCTGCGAGGCTGGAGTAATGAGAAAACCGGTCAGGTGCGCTCCCCGTACAGTGGCTTTGACAAGACCGCCTTCCTGCCCCGTGCGTTTCAGGGCATACATGTGGTATCCCATTCGCTGCTGCCGCTGCTGGATGAGATTGCTGAACCTAAGTTCTCAATAACTGACTTCTATGTTGACAATGCCGCCCGCTTGAGGTTACGCTCGGTTTTATCGGACCATACCAACTGGGTTGATGCCGGTAAACCGGAGTCGCTGGAGCGTGCCGCACAGATAATAAACAGTTTCTATGAATAAGCTGCTTGATGAGATGATGCGCCATGCAGACCCCACCCAGGTGGAGGGGCTGATGCGCTTTTTCAAGACCGGCCCCGGCCAGTATGGTTTTGGTGACAAGTTTCTTGGTATAAAGGTTCCGGTAACGCGTGACGTAGTAAAGGCCTACTGGAAGGATGTGGACTTTACGGAACTTAAGCAGTGCATCAGCAGTGAGTACCATGAGGTGCGTCTGGCCGCTTTGCTTACTCTTGTCGAGATATTCAGCCACAACAAGAAGAATCCTGAACTCCAGAAACAGTGTGTGGATTTCTATCTGTCACATACCGATTACATAAATAACTGGGATCTGGTGGACCTTAGCTGTTACCCTCTGGTGGGAACCTGGCTGCTTGATAAGGACCGTAGCCTTCTGTATGACCTGGCCCGCAGCGGAAAGACCATCTGGGAGCAGCGCATAGGAATGGTAAGCACCATGCAGTTCATACGTCACGGCCAGACTGCTGATACCTATGCAATCGCCGAGATATTGCTTTATCACAAACACGACCTTATCCAAAAGGCCGTGGGCTGGCTCCTGCGTGAAGCCGGCAAACGCGATGCCGATGAGCTCCGCCGCTGGCTCCAGCCCCGCGCCCACACCATGCCCCGCACCGCCCTGCGCTACGCCATAGAGAAGTTCCCCGACTCCGAGCGCCGCGCCTGGCTGACCCACTAGGGACTGTCCCCCTGTGCCATCTCGCATGGCACAGGGGGACAGTCCCTGATGGGTCAGTAGAACCTGCCCAAAGATGTGCCGGGATAGTAGTGCTGGAGGATCTCGCGGTAGGTGTAGCCTTTGGCTGCCATGACGGCGGCTCCTATCTGGCAGAGGCCAACTCCGTGTCCCCAGCCGGCTCCGTGCAGGATAAAACCGTCAGTGGTCTTTTCTACAACGAAGGCACTGCTGAAAAGGTGTGACTCTGAGAGTGTTCGGCGTATCTCAAGCTCCTTGCCTATGGTTACGGCTGTTCTGGTTCCTACAATCTCCAGTTCCTCTATACGTGCGGACGGGCCGCGTTTGATGGGCCTGATATCCTTAATAAGACCCAGGTCAATGCCTGATTTGCGCATGAATATGTCAGATATCTGCTCAGTGGTATATTCCACTTTCCAGCGGTAATAGTCCGGGGTCTCAAGGTCGTAGCCGTTAAGGGACTCAGAGAGTATGTTGCCATCGGCCGAGTTGCAGAATGATTTGGGGTCGGACATGATCCATTGACGGGCGTTATCCTCTATGGTCAGGTCGGGCAGGGCCCCCTCATTGATGCTGCTGTCACGCAGGGCTACCAGGTAGGGCTTGTGCTCATCCTGCCAGCAGGTCTCAAACTGCTCTGTTATGCCTCCGCAGCATTTGCTGAAACGTGCATCGCACAGATGGCCCTCATTGACGAGAGTCTGACCGAACGTATCCTTGACGGCGGCCTCTGCTGCCGGGCTGATGATACGGGTGCGGCCCTGGTAACGCTGGCAGTGGTCATCGGCACATACATCAAAGAGGGTGTGCTGGTCATGGTCATACCATTTTATTATGCGGTTCAGGATGTGGCTGCCGCCTATGGGGACAGCGGCCTGGGGCTCTGTGAGCTTGCGGTGCGGTGAGCGTAGCTGTGCCAGCACCCAGCTGCGGGAAATCACGGCATGGGCACGCAGGAACTCGCGGCTGGCGGTGGGTTTCATCTCGGATGAGATGACGCTGGTAAGGTAATCCTCAACCGGCAGTATGTTGATGGCGCGAACGTTGTCACCCTCAGGGATGAACCTGAGCTGCCCGGAGAAGGTCTGCTCCTCCTTGCGCTCCCAATGGAATCCTATTCCGATGGTTACGTCATGCAGGGTGAATGTGCTGTTATGCTCGTTGGGTTTCAGGGTGAGGCTGTCCAACAGGATGCCGTTCCAACTTAGGCGGCCCTGTACTGCGCTGATGCTCATCTCGCCTTCAAAACTGTTGCGTCCGTCGGTGTAGCTGTCATTGAGGCAGAAACGGATCTGACTGTCGGCCATGATGCCCACGCTGATCTTGGGCTGCTGCGGGGTGACCTGACGGTAAATGTCAAGCACCTGGCGTTCAGAGAGGGTATCAAAATCCTCCTTGCGCGGCGTGATGACCAGTCCGAACATATCAACGGCTCCGGGGCTTACCATGACCTTGTCAGCCCCATCGGAATAGTAGCAGTCCGGGCGGTGCTTGCTGCGCGGTATGATGGCTGTTATGACCTGGCCGTCACGGTTGAATGAGAGCACGTTCATGCGCGGCTCATAATCACCGTCATAGATGGTCATGGCGCTCACGTAGTTCCACAGCCTGTCGGGGTCTGAGCCTTTTATCACAGTCACGGGGAACCCGAACGGCTGTATGGTGATGGGCTTGTCATTGGCGGGAGGCTCATTGTTAATGAGTTTCTCTACAAGCGGAATTCCCTCAGTGCGTCCAATCTGCATATGCAGGTGGTCAGGGGCCGATGCTCCGCTGCGTGGGCCGTTGTAGAAGATCATGTAACCCGGCTCCAGACGCGACGCTATGTCAAGCATCTGCCTATAACAATCCTTGAATGCCTGGGGCCGATGCTCACGGCTCACTACGCAGAAATGCTCCTTGAGTATGGGGTAGGGATTGAGCAGCAGGTCAAATCCGTTACCTGCATCAAAGGCAATCTGCTCCTGCGGACGGTTGGCTGCGCACAGGAAACAGGGGCGTGCGGTTGTATCGGCCGGCTTGACCTTGGCGGTAGTGGATATGATACGGGCCGGGTTGTGCTGCAGGGCCAGACCTGATGATGAGAGCACGCGTGTCTGTACATTCTCCAGATTGCTGAAAGCCTCACGTGCGGCCGGCCATACCTGCAGCTGCTGCTCAAGGCACTGGCCTAGGTTCTTGAATATATCTTCCATTAACTGTTCCTGTTGATGCGTCTCTGCAGCTCGGCAGTACGCAGTGTGTCTTTGTAGAGGTTGTTGGCGTTAACTTTCTCGGGGCTCAGGGCGGCGTCACTGTTACCCTCCCAGCGGCGGCACAGGTAGAGCTCGTCAAATATGCGTCCTATGCGGTACTGGCCGGCAATGCGGATGGCAACGGCATAATCCTCACCGTAGCTTACGTTGGGGAACCCTATGGAACGTACCACGGGGGTGTAGAAGGCGCGGGGCGCTCCAAGGCCGTTTATGCGCAGGGCGTTGTTGGGGCCGTTCTCATCAGTCCACTCCTTATGGTCTATTATGCCGGGAGGCAAGGTCTCCAGATTGAAGTTGCACATGCGGTAGCTGCCTATTACCATGGAGTAGCCTCCTTCACGGAACTTGTCAACCACTCTCTGCAGGGTGTCCGGGCCGCTGTAAAGGTCATCGCTGTCCAGCTGTACGGCAAACCGTCCGCACTGCGGGCTGTTAACCGCAAGGTTCCAGCATCCGCCTATGCCCAGGTCTGTCTGCTCAGGTACTATATGCACCAGACGGGAGTCCTGACTGGATAGCTGGTCCAGGATATCGGTGGTGCCATCGGTGGAGTGGTTGTCAACCACTATGACGTTGTAGCTGCCGTCCAGCTGCTGGCTCAGGGCTGATTTCACCGCATCGGCAATGGTGCGTACACGGTTACGTACCGGTATTATGACCGATGCCAGGACCGGGAAACTTCCATCTGCTGTGTTGACCGCGGCTCCTGCTCCGGGCTTGAGATAACCGTTTATGAGTTTGAGATGCTCTGTGCATGCAGCCTCCATCTCTATCTGGACGTCACGGTTGCGCGGATTCACATAATCAAACTGCTTCTGGCCCGATGTGCGGAAATCAGTCTCGGCAATTGTGTAGAGCGGCTGCGGCACCCTTACGATGGGCAGCTTGCGCTGGATTGCCAGACGCAGCTGGTAGAAACCGGCGGTCCTGAACTCCGTAAGGCTCTCATCCAGAAAGGCACTGATGCCTGCGGGTGATAGCAACACCAATGCTCCAAAGTCAAAGTCATCCCTAAGGCTTCCGTCCTGGATGTCAATGAGTGGAGCGGGTACGATGGCATCGGGCCCCATGGTCTTGAGGTAGTCAGAGTATACCATGCCGGCACCGGCCTGCCGGGCGCACTGTACCATGCGGTCGGCGGATTCTTGGGTTACTGTAACTTCTCTGCCGCTGATATTGAGCAGGATATATTGGTTACGGAATGCTGTCAGTGTGTCACGGACAAACTGTGTGGAGCTGCCGTATTGGGGAATGTCTAACGTCTGTATCATATTCAGCGAAGATAAGGAATTATTTTGTAACTTCGCGTGGTATTTGGACGTAAAGCGTGTGCTGACGCGTTAATAAGTAAACAAAGAACTCTGGGATGGCTCTTAAGAATCTGGTTGGAATGACTTTGGCCCAGCTGCAGCAGGTGGCTGTTGAGAACGGCATGCCGCTGTTTACAGCCAAGCAAATGGCAAACTGGCTCTATGTGAAGCAGGTCAAATCCATTGACGGTATGACAAACCTGTCACTCAAAGTCCGCAGCAAACTCTCCGAGAGCTATGAGGTGGGGCTGGCCGATCCGTCACATGCGGCTGCGTCAGAAGACGGTACTGTCAAGTATCTGTTCCCCGTAAGGGACGGCCACTTTGTAGAGGCGGTCTATATCCCCGACGGTGACCGTGCCACGCTCTGCATATCCAGCCAGGTGGGCTGTAAGATGGGTTGTGTGTTCTGCATGACAGGACGCCAGCACTATACCGCCAGCCTTACCGCAGGTGAGATACTGAACCAGATACTGTCACTGCCCGGCAAGGAGAACCTTACCAACGTGGTGTTCATGGGTATGGGTGAGCCGCTTGACAATCTGGAGAACGTGCTTGCCGTGCAGAAGATACTTACATCTCCGTGGGGATTCGGATGGAGTCCCAAGCGCATAACCATATCTACCGTAGGCCTGCGCCGTGAGCTCAAACAGCTCATAGAGGGGTGCGAGTGCCATATTGCAGTGAGCCTTCATGCCCCTACGCCTGAGAAACGCCGTGAACTCATCCCGGCCGAGAAGGCATTCTCTATGACTGAGATGCTTGAGGTGCTGCGCCGATATGATTTCAGCCATCAGCGCCGTCTCTCTTTTGAGTACACCATGTTTGACGGGGTGAATGACTCTCAGGATGATGCCCGCCAGCTGGTCAAGACCCTGCAGGGACTAAGCTGCCGCGTTAACCTGATACGTTTCCATGCCATACCTGACAGTCCTCTGCGTCCGGTATCGGAAGAGAAGATGGTGGAATTCCGTGACTGGCTTACCGGCCATGGCGTATTTGCAACGATACGTGCATCACGCGGTGAGGATATATGGGCAGCATGCGGTATGCTGAGTACTGCCAATGACAAGAAACAATAAAGAACACGATATGAAAAAGTTATTCCTTAAAGTTTGCATGATGCTGCTGGCGCTGTTGATTGCGGTGGCATGCGGCAACAATACACAGACTCCTGCCGATCAGGGCAGCGATGACCCTGAGTCAGTGCTCAAGAGCCCGTCCAAGAAGACCAAGAAGGCCAGAAAGACAAGGAAAAAGAAATCTATTATGATCCCTCACTCTGCCGGCTCACCCTATGAGGTGCTCCTGGTGGCAGCCGAGGATGACTTTCACAACGGTCTGGTGGATACACTCTATTCAATACTCTCTGATGACGTACGTGGCGTCCTGCAGTCTGAGCCTATGTTCAAGGTATCCAGGATAACCCAGAACAATTTCTCCAAGACCCTGCGTCTGTGCCGTAACGTGGTGATGATAAAGATTGATCCTAACATGTACAGCAAGTGCAAGTTCAAGTACTCAAGGGATGTGTATGCTGCACCCCAGATCATCATGACTATACAGGCGCCCTCCGCACTCAAATGCAAGAACTTCATAAAGGCCAACAGCAAGGCCATCACCGAGTTCTTTACACGTGCCGAGCTGAACCGTCAGATAGACCAGCTTACCGATGATTACCAGCCTCATATCTATGAGCAGGTGATGCAGATGTTCGAATGTGAGCTGTTCGCTCCGGGTGAACTCAACAAGGTTACTACCGGACTTGATTTCGTATGGGCCCGCGGCGAGCGTTTTATCCGTAAGGTGGAGCAGAGCCTTAACATCGTGGTCTACTCATATCCTTACCGCGACACGAGAACCTTTACCGAGGAGTATTTTGTACGTAAGCGTGACTCAGTGATGAAGGCCAATGTACCCGGTCCGCATGATGGCCAGTACATGATGACCACCAAGGGAACCTTGTTCTTATCGGACGAGACGGTACACGGCAAGTATGCCCAGGTGGTACGCGGACTCTGGAACATAAGGAATTATGATATGGGCGGATCTTTCGTATCCGTATCACGCGTGGATGAGAAATATCAGCGTGTGATTGTGGCAGAGGGATTCCTCTATTACCCTAACCATGCCAAACGTGACTATCTGCGCAAGCTGGAGGCTGCGTTGTATACGCTTCGTCTGCCCGACGAGCTTGATTCAGGCACTTTTAAGTATAGCCTGGATGATGTGATCATTACCCCCGATGAATAATTAAAAACGATATAGTGATGAGTGAAAGGATAAGAGTAGGTATCACCCAGGGTGATGTCAACGGAATAGGATATGAGGTCATTCTCAAGACCTTTGAGGACCCCACCATGTTTGAGTTCTGCATACCGGTAGTGTACGGTTCACCTAAAGTGATGACCTATCACCGCAAGGCTATAGAATCACCCACTAACTTCACCGTGGTGGACAGCGCCGGTGATGCCCAACCGGATCGTCTGAATCTGGTAAACTGCAATCCCGAGGACGTTAAGGTTGACTTTGGTATACCTACCCAGGAGAGTGGATCGGCAGCATACCAGGCTCTGGAATGTGCTGTAAAGGAGTACCGTGAAGGAAAGATTGACGTGCTTGTGACAGCTCCCATCAACAAGAAGACCATACACTCCGATGCTTTCCATTTTCCCGGACATACCGAGTATATCGAGGCTCAGCTGGGTGAGGGTAACCACGCACTCATGATTCTTATGAACAACTCCATGAGAGTTGCGCTTGCAACTGTCCATGAGCCTATATCAAAGGTGGCATCACTGCTCTCCAAGGATCTTATAAAGGAGAAACTTAGAATACTGTATGAGACACTCAAGAGTGATTTCGGTATCGAGATACCGCGTATTGCCGTACTGGCTCTCAATCCACATGCCAGCGATGACGGCCTTATAGGCAAGGAGGAGAGTGAGATTATCAAACCCGCCATTGATGATATGGTGGCCGATAACATCCAGTGCTTTGGCCCTTTCTCAGCCGACGGCTTTTTTGGCAGTGGCGATTATCGCAAGTTTGATGCCATACTGGCCATGTATCATGACCAGGGTCTTATCCCTCTCAAGGCTCTCGATATGGAGTGCGGCGTGAACTACACCGCAGGTCTGCCTGTGGTACGTACATCACCTGATCACGGAACTGCATATGATATAGCAGGAAAGGGAGTTGCCAGCGCCGAGTCTATGCGTCAGGCGATATTTGCCGCAATTGACATACTGCGCTGCCGCCGTAACGAGAAGGAGATTCATGCCAATCCTCTGGGCAAACTCTATTTTGACCGTCGTGATGACAGCGACAAGCTTAAGAACCTGGATCAGGGCAAGGAATAAACGGGCAAATGCGTTTTGGCATCATAGCAGCAGGTGAGGGCAGCCGTCTGGCATTGGAAGGATCCGGCCAGCCCAAACCGCTTGTGCCTATTGCCGGTGTTCCCATGATTGAACGTCTGGCCCGCATATTCATGAACTGCGGTGCCCAAAGCATAGCGGTCATTGTCAATGACCATAACCCTGAGACTGCCGCCTATGTAAGGCAGATGGCAGCGAATATGCCCATTGACCTGGTTGTCAAGAGCACTCCCACACCCATGCACAGCCTGATGGAACTGGCCCCTTATCTGGGCCGGGAGAGGTTCTGCGTAACTACAGTCGATACCGTTTTCAGTGAGGCGGTGTTTGCTGATATGATGCATGCCTTTGAGTCATCGTCAGATGACGGGCTCATGGGCGTGACCTCTTTCATTGATGATGAGAAACCTCTCTATGTGGATACCGGTTCCGATATGCAGATACGCGCATTCCTGGATGAAAAGGGCGGCTGCAGGTATGTGTCGGCAGGTGTCTACGCTCTGGGGGCACAAGCCCTGGATGTGCTGGCAAGCTGTCTGGAGAGCGGCCAGACCAGGATGCGCTATTTCCAGCGCTGTCTGCTGGAGCAGGGGATGCGGCTTAAGGCCTTTGATATGGGCCGTGTTATTGACGTGGATCATGTGGCCGACATAGAGAAGGCCCAAGAGATAGCACAGAAGAGATGAGATACCTGGGTATAAGTCGTGCAGAGCTCTTCTCACCCAACCGTACGGAGGGTGATGCGGCAGTGCTGCGTGCCGTGGCGCTTGAACTGGAGCGTAAGGGGCACAGCGTCACTTGCATGACAGAACAGGATCTTGTAGAGAAAGGAATACCTGACCATATAGACGGCATCTTCCAGATGGCCAGAAGCAACAGCGCGCTGGATATGCTGGAGAGTGCATCGGTCCCGGTTATCAATACCGTTCAGGCGGTCAGGAACTGCCGCCGTGCCGCACAGACTGAGATACTGCTTGACAGCGGTCTCATACCGGATAGTGTGATTTGCCCTACCGCCGCTGTCCAAAGTGGCTGGAACCATTACCCGTGCTGGATCAAGCGGGCCGACAGCCACGCCGTTGAGCAGGATGACGTGCAGTTTGCTGGCAGTGAGAGTGAGTGCGCCGCTGCCATGCGCATGCTGGCCGCCCGTGGCGTTGAGACCTGTGTGCTGCAGGATCATGTGCGGGGCTGGGTTGTCAAGTTCTACGGAGTAAGAGGATCCGGACTTACAGACTGCTATGCAGCCACTCTTAAGGATAGCAAGTTCGGGTTGGAGAGATACAATGATACACCGGGTGACACCAGTGTCGATATGGATGCCTTGAGGGATGTGGCAGAGCGTGCCTCACAGCTGCTGGGCGTTGATGTCTACGGAGGTGATGCCGTGGTAGACCCTGATGGCAGGATAACGTTGATAGATTTCAATGATTGGCCCAGCTTCCGCTCCTGCACCGTTGGTGCCGCAGCGCGAATAGCTGACCTTATAGTTACCGTTTGATATGACACAGAAGAACAAGCTTGAGGCTACATTCAAGTCTAAGGATACTGAGGAGTGGCTGGACATATGGTTCACACGCCCCATAGGATACCTGTTTGCCCGTTTCTTTGGAGCGCTGGGCATACATCCCAATGTGGTTACGGTGATATCCATATTCCTGGGCGTGTTTGCCGGTTTCTGCTGGTGGCACCCCACCATGGAGTGGACCCTGCTTGGCATTGGCATGCTCATGCTTGCCAATTTCCTAGACAGTGCCGATGGACAGCTGGCCCGTATGACAGGCAAGAAGACCCTGTGGGGTAGGCTGCTTGACGGCTTTGCCGGTGATCTGTGGTTCATCACCATCTACGCCTTCATAGCTCTAAGACTCATGTCTGAGCCCATGCCTTTGGCCGGCGGCCGGGAGTGGGGATACTGGATATGGGTGCTTGCGGCCGTATCGGGCCTGGGATTCCACACACGTCAGGCGGGCCTGGCCGACTATTACCGCAACGCCTACCTGCTGTTTCACGGTGACCATGCTGAGCTTAATGACAGCAGTGAGCTGGCACGTGAGCAGTCATCTACATTGTGGCGTGAGCGCTGGTTCTGGAAGATATGGCTCTTCTTCTACCAGAACTACACCCGCACACAGGAGGGTATGACTCCGCAGTTCCAGCGTTTCCGTGCCGCCGTGCGTGACAAGTATGCCGGTGAAATCCCGGCCGCTCTGGGAGCGGAGTTCTGCCGCCGTACCTATCCCATACTCAAGTGGACCAATATCTCAACGTTCAATACACGTGCCATAGCGCTCTACATAACCCTGCTAATAGGCCAGCCTTGGATATATTTCATATTTGAGCTTACGGTCATGAACATAATATTCTACGGCATGAGGGCATACCATGAGCGTGTATGCCGCCAGATGACAGATATGATATGAAAAAGCGCTGGGATACCATATTCTTTGTGTTCGGAGTGGCAGCGGTGGTGCTTATGCTGCTTACCTTTGACGCTGACTGGGGTCAGGTCATGGGTGTGCTCTCCGATGCCGGAATCTGGTTCCCCATGATAGTGGCGCTGTGGGGTGTCATCTATCTTGTCAATGCCTGCTCATTCGGTCTCATCATCAATGACGGTACGGGTAGGAGAGTCCCGTTTGGCAAGGTCTTCCAGCTGACAGTATCGGGATATGCCCTGAACTATGTCACACCCCTGGGTCTCATGGGCGGTGAGCCTTACCGCATCCTTGAACTGCAGAAATATGTGGGTGGCAGGAAAGCCACATCGGCCGTGATCCTATACTCCATGATGCATATCTGCTCACATTTCTGTTTCTGGATGACAGCCATAGTGCTCTATGTGACGCTCCATTTTGTGGTTGGCGGTCCGTATACGCTTGACTGGTGGATGTGCATAATACTGTTTGATCTGGCAGTGGTCTTTATGCTGGTGCTGTGG